>Ga0180432_10008813_pt1 | contig 12466 bp, 8 predicted proteins | sample SS_ome_10_FD_132414 | JGI IMG/M metagenome (GOLD analysis project Ga0180432, IMG submission 132414) | Hypersaline lake sediment archaeal communities from the Salton Sea, California, USA - SS_1_MS_2 metaG | ecosystem: Environmental > Aquatic > Non-marine Saline and Alkaline > Hypersaline >...
CAGCATGCCCATGAACTCGTCGGCGAGCACCGGACCGTCCGTTGTTTGAACGATCCATTCCAAATCCTCGAGCTCCTCTACAGGTTGAAGTCGCCATTTTATGGATTCAACGGGGCCTTCCAGCGTGTTTTTCATGAACTGTCCGATCTGTAGTGCCAACAGGATGAGCATCAGAGCCCGCAACCAGCGGTGCTCACGGCTCCAGGCGAGGAGAGCCCCTGCCGCCAGGGTCAGGGCGGCGGAAAGCTCCAGCAGGTAGTTGACGTTTGAGCCTATCTTGCCGATGGTTGCTGCTGAAAGGCCTGCCCCGATCAAATAGGGGATCAGGAGTGGCCATGTCTTGACCCGCCGGGGAGCGAGGAACAGGGACACGCCGCCGATGACCAGCAGGATGGGAGCTGCCTCTCGCAGGTCTCGCCAGTTCCTTTGGACGCGTTCCCAATCGAACTCGTTGACGTTGGCCGTGACGACGTTGTAGAAGAACCCACCCTGAGTGATCAGGTTCAGGATCAGAAAAAGCCCCAGGCCTATTCCACCGACCAGGAACGCCAACTTGAGCGCTTGTCGTCGTTCCTGTGTCAGCAGCCACACGAAAGCCGCCAGTGGCGCGGCCAGCCCATAGGACTGGCGCGTATAGATCGCTGCGACCAGCAGCAGCGCCGCGACGACCAGTCCCCGCCGGGTCGTGGGCCATCGAGTCACCACGTACAATCCGGCCGTGCTGAGGCCCAGGGCGAGCATATCCACGCGTGCCAGAGGGGACCAGCGCACCACGTAGGGCATGCTCAGCAGAAGCAGGCCGGTGGTCACGGCCGCCAGGCGATCCTGCGAGTGAGCGTAAACGATCAGCGCCAGGAGTGTCCCTGAGGCTAACGTGCACACCAGCGAAATGGCGCGCCCAGCCCAGAAATTCGGCCCGAACAACTTGACGAAGGGCGTCATTGCCACAGGATATAGCGGCGGATAATTGGCGATGGTGTATGGCGCTGATGAGAGATCCGAGCGATAGATGTTCTGGCCGGCCGCCAGGTGCATCGCTTGGTTGACCAGGGGCGCTTCGCCATAGTCTAGGGGATACCGGAAGAAAAGCGCCAGGAGTGCGTGGAGGATAAAGATGAACACCGCCACGGACAGGAAGATCACCAATATGATCCTGGCCCCATCTTGTAGATCGGATTGCCAACCCGACTTCGCAGACGGACGAGTTTTTCCGGGAGAGTTGTTCATGATTAGCGCTCCTTGTCGGGCGATCCACGCACGAAGACGTTACCTCTTGGGGTGCCCCCTCGCCGCTCTTCTCTTCTCCCCAGAATGTAGGGGCGTACCCTTGCGGTCGCCCAGAGCCTGTCCTTAGCGTACGGATGAATTGTATCCGCGTCGACGGGACCCACCCCTGTCTGTGAGAAGCTGCTGCTCATTATACTCTCTCTCGGTCTCGGGTGCAACTCAAATCATCTTGGTGGTTATCCATATGTCTGAAAGACCTCCGAGGTTTCGCTTCCTGTAACGAAGCGGATGGCGTTTTATTCTTCGACGTGGGTACTTCGACATATTCTTTGCCTAAAAACCTCGGAGGTCTTTGGCAGCGGTAAACTTACGGTAATCACCGCCAATCACCACGGTTCTCCTCCCGATGGGGGGAGTTAGGCCAGGTGGGGACAACCCTCGTGGTTCCATCACGGAGGGCCAGTCTGAGAAGGCGCCTCCTCTTCGGTAGCCGGGCGGATGCGGATGGCCTGTCCCCCTCCCGGCGCGAGCCTGAGTCTCAGTGTGGTGTCACGAGTGACGAGGACCTCAGAGATCTCGATGGACGAGGGATTGCTCTTCCAATCTGCCTCGGCCCCGTCGGCGTATACTTCGGCCACGTAGATCCTATGTGGGTCGAGGAAGGTGAGCGGCGCTTCAAGTATGCGACCCTCTTCGTCGGTGATGCTGCCGATATACCAGTCTTGGCTGTTTCTATCCTGGCGAGCGAGGGTGACGTAGTCGCCGATCTCGGCGTGCAATACCCTCGTCTCCCGCCAGTCGACGGGCACGTCCACGATGAATTGAAAGGCAGGATGCCCCTGGTAGTTCTCAGGTAGGTCGGCGGCCATATGCAGCGGGCTGTAGATGACGACGTAAAGGGCTAGCTGTTTAGCCAGCGTCGTATTGACCCGGTTGTCGGGTTGATACTCCTCAAACAGCAGATCGAAGATTCCAGGCGTGAAGTCGAAGGGCCCGGCGAGCATGCGGGTGAACGGCAGGATGGTGGTGTGCTCAGGCGGGTTGCCATCGCCCCAGGCGTTGTGTTCTTGTCCTCTCGCCCCTTCGCGCGTCATCATGTTGGGGTAGGTTCGCCTGATGCCTGTGTCCTTGATCGGTTCGTGAACGTCCAGCATGATGTGATATCTGGCCGCGGTCTCGACCACTTTTCGATAGTGCCTCACCATGTACTGGCCGTGATGCCACTCCAATCCCGTGTGAAGGGAAGCGCAGCGGCTCAGTCCTACGAGAGGGCCCTCCTCATCCCGGCGTTTGATCCCCTGACCCCAGCCTACATATCCTGTCTTGACCGTATCGATCCCCAGGTCCTGGTAATAGCTGAAAGCTTCCTCCATCTGACGCTCGTAGTTCGCCACGGCAGCGCCCGTCTCGTGGTGACCGATGAGCTTCACCCCCTTGGCCCGCGCGTAGGCGCTCAGCTCCTCGATTTCGAAGTCTTCGTATGGAGTGGTGAAGTTGAACCGATCCCCGTGTTTGGCCCAGTCGCCGTCCCAGCCTAGATTCCAACCCTCGACCAGGACTCCCGAGAAGCCGTGTTGAGCTGCGAAATCGATGTATCTCTTGGTGCGCTCGGTCGTCGCGCCGTGTCTATCGCCGGGACCCCAGGTGTATTTCCTGATGTGCATGCCCCACCAGATACCCACGTATTTCCCTGGTTTGATCCACCATACGTCCTCCAATACATTGGGTTCGTTGAGGTTCAGGATAAGGTGCGAGGTGATCAGGTCCCCCGCCTTCTCTGCGATCTGAATGGTGCGCCAGGGAGTGTGATGGGGGGTGGTGGCCTTGACCTTGACGCCATCCGACCATGGCACCAGATCACAGAGTAAGCGGATACAATTCATCTGTGTGTTGTTGTCGGAGTCAGCCAGCGTCATGGAGGCATAGTCCGTCAGGTTGGCTTCATGGATGCTTAGAAACAGACCCTCAGCGGTCTCCATGGTCAGCGGCGTGTGGACGGCGCGGAGCCCCTTGATCGAGAGAAAGCTGATGGGAGACTTTCTGTACAGGTACTCGTACCGTTCGTCCCGGTAGGCGGGGATCCACCAGGCTTGGTGGTTCCCCATCAGGACAAATTCAGTCTCCTCATCCATGATCTCGAAGTCAGAGAGGTTATCCTGCTCGGGTAGCTCGTAGCGAAACCCCAGGCCGTCGTCGTACACGCGGAACACCACGATCATCCTGCGCGGGGCTCGGCCCGTTTCTTCGAGTTCCACCCGCAGCTCATTGTAGTGGTTGCGGACCTCCTTGACCTCACCCCAGGGTTGGGTCCAGGTTTCATCGAGGCTGTCGCGCTTGATGCTGGCGATGGCCAGGTCGTGGTTGAGGGGGGGGACGTCTTTGAAGATAAATCCCAGATTCGATGGACCGATGACGGTCTTGCCGGAATAGATGACCGTGTAGTATGGGACGCCTTCCCTGAGCATCAGTGTGACGTGGACCTTACCATTTGGCGAGGAGACGCCAACCTCCCCCCTGCTCTGCGGGGGGGAGGCACAGGCTGCGAACAGCAATATGCCGCACACGATGGCGCAAGCCACGGGGCGGGTTTCCGTAAACACGTGCCAGTCGACCCAAGGTTGCGCCGATTGCCTGAGACCTGTCGAGGGGTGTACGGTCCGACGCAAGGCGCTCTCCTATGTCGGTCCTACGCAGCTTGTACTTGCTCTACAGCACGTCCAACACCAGACGGAAGCGTTTGGCCAGTTCTTGCAGGACAGTGATAGACATATCCACGTCCTTTCTAAGCACCGCCAGGAAATCCCAGCGGGTGAGGACCAGACAGCGTGTGTCTTCGGTGGTGATGACTGACGCTGTGCGCAGACCGTCATCCAACAGGGCCATCTCGCCGAAGAAATCTGTCGGGCCTAGAGTGTTGACCACAACCTTGCTGCCGTCGGCTCGCTCGCGGACGACTTTGGCCCCGCCCGATTTGATGATGAAAAGTCCCTCGCCCCCTTTCCCCTGAGTGATGATGGCCTGATCCGCGGCGTAGTCGCGCGTCACAAACTTTTGGGCCAGTCTTTCCAGTTGACGTTTACTTGAGCCTCGGAAGAGCGGTACACTGCTTAAGAAGCCTAGTAGTTCCTTCAGGTGCGGCATTCTCTTCCTCCTTGCCTCCCCCCTGCTCTGCAGGGGGGACTGAGGGATGGCGTTTCACCCACTCGCCGAAGAGCTATCAGACCTTGCCTCGCTCCTACTCTGCGGGGAGGCTGAGGGCTCCTACCAGCTCTCCCAACGTCACCATCCAGCCTTACCTCCCCCCTGCTCTGCGGGGGGGACTGAGGGGGGGGCACTACAGGGTGGAGAGTGGCAGGTCGGCGCTCGTCTGTCACTTGATGTAACTCAGGTATGGGTTCTGGAGCTCAAGGATGGTGTCTAACGTCTGTTCGGCCGCCCTCACGCTGTGGACGATTGGGTCAACCAAAAGGGCCTGCAGGGCGATGTCGCGAGAGCCCGTCAGTACCGCCTCTGTCGTCAGTTCGTGAATGGCTATCTGATTTTGTAGCAATCCTGCGAACCCCTTGGGTAATGCTCCCAGTCCTACGCCGTGCACGCCGCTCCTATCGACAGTGGCGGGCACCTCCACGATCATATGCTCCGGAAGGTTATCAATCAGCCCATCGTTGGGTAGGTTCGCGGCCAGCTCTTCGTGATGGGAGTCCGTCTTGATTCCTTCCATGATCGGCACAGCCCGCCAGTATTCCTCCTCGGGGGTGCCTTCGATCCTCGACTCCGGAACCTGTTCCAGGCACCATGACTTGTACATAGCGTAGAAATCCAGGATGCCCTTGTGGTCCACCACCTCGTAGGCCCACTGAATGTATTCGCCAAAGTGACTGTCCGTCGTGATGGGCAGGTAACCGAATCGCTCCAGCATTTCCATAAACAGATCCCGCTCGGGCATATCCGCAAAATAATCGGGCGCTCTTTCGCGGACGTCAGGATATGCGTCTTCGCCCGTATCCTTATATGCGATCTCAAGCAGCACGCTGAAATGGTTGAGTCCCCCTGCCTTGAACGATAGGTTGGACAGGGGGGTTTCCAACATGAGGGGTAGGTGCATCGGCAGTGAGGTAACCTCGTGACATAGGCCCACCAGCTTCAGGCTGGGAAATTTCCGGTGCACGGTGTGACAGATGCGGCTCATCGGGTTGCTGAAGTTGATCACGTGCGCGTCCGGACAGATCTTGGTGACATCCTCGCAGATCTCCAGGATGGGGGGGATGATGCGCAGGGAGTGGAACAGGCCACCTGGCCCGCCGTTCTCTCCGTAAACCTGACGAATGCCGTACTGCAATGGGATGTGCCAATCCTGCTCCCAGAGCTTGTAACGATCCCCGACCTCAATCGAGATGATGCAGAACGTGGCGTCCTGCAGAGCTTGTTCGCGCGAGGTCGTGGCGGAGAGCGTGTAAGGCAGTTGACGTTCCTGGATGACTTTCCGAGCAATGCCTTCCACTTTGCTCAGGGCCTGGGGGTTGATGTCGTGCAGCACGATCGTGCTCCCTTCCAGAGCCTCGCACTTGAAGATATCGCCCAGGGTTCCAAGCCCGAACATCGCGCTCCCCGCGCCTATCAGGACGATTCGGATGCCGTTTGTCTGCATCGTGCTGTTTTTCATAGCTTGATTCTCCTCGAGAACGTTCTGTTAGCACCCTGGAACCGGGTGCCAGTCGCTGGCCGTCGTAGCCACTTCCATGTATGGAGGGCAAGGGAAACCACAGTGGCACCTTCTATGTAAACGGGAAGCGCGCTATGTAAACGGGAAGCGCGTGCAACCTACGCTGCCTCCCTCCCCCGCCTGCGGGGGAGGGCTTTGCTCCGCCGTGCGCCGCGTCGCCATTGCTTTGCTCCCTCCCCCGCGGGCGGGGGAGGGCTGGGGTGGGGGCCGCTTGCCCGCCCCTGTAACGGCTGTAGGCATACAATCGTAGTGGGCGCTTCAGCCTGCTTCTGCGGCGATGAATCGCCTACGACGGCTTCCGTTTTTGTAATGATTCACCCTATGCTCACAGCGGATGAAAATCCGCTGCTGGGGGGATGCACATTGTCATCCAGCAGGAGCAGGTGAATGGTTACCCGTTTTTTCCTTTGAGCGGTGTCCGCTCAAGTGGATGGCAGGTCGGGTTTCTTCCCTTTATCCTTCGCTAGTTCCAGCACCCCTCGTAGCTCGAGCTCCTCGGCCCGGTGGCAGGCCACGAAGTGATCCGCCTTCAGCTCCCGCCACTCTGGTGTCTCTTGGCTGCAGATGTCTATCGCGTACCGGCAGCGAGGATGGAAGTAACACCCGGGTGGCGGATTGGATGGATCGGCCACGTCGCCCGGCATCACGATTCGCTCGGACTTGTACAAGGGGTCGGCCTTGGGCACGGCCGACATCAGCGCTTCGGTGTAAGGGTGCAGCGGGTTGTTGTATAGCTCTTCCGAATCGGCCATCTCTGCGATCTTGCCCACGTACATCACCGCCACGCGATTGGAGATGTGTTGCACCACGCTCAGGTCGTGGGCCACGAACACGTAAGCCAGATCAAAGTCCGCCTGCAAATCCTGCAGCAGGTTTAGCGTCTGCGCCTGGATGGACACGTCCAGAGCGGAGACAGGCTCATCACAGAAGATCAGGCGTGGATTCAGAGCCAGGGCGCGGGCGATGCCGATGCGCTGGCGTTGACCCCCTGAGAACTCGTGGGGATAGCGCCTCATATGTTCCGGGCGCAGGCCCACCCGCTCCAGGAGCTGGACGACCATTTCCTCGGTCTCAGGCCCTGTACCCTGGCCGTGGATCACCAACGGCTCTGCGACAATGTCGAACACGCTCATCCTGGGATTCAAGGAGCCGACCGGATCCTGGAAGATCATGGACATCTCCTGCCGGATCAATTTCATCTGCTCTCTGTCCAGCTCCCGCACGTTTACCATCTCGGGCTCGCCGTCAGAGGAGAATTTCCCAGTTTTGAAGTAGATTTCTCCGGCCGTCGGCTCGTACAGGCGGATGATAGAACGGCTCGCCGTGGTCTTGCCGCAGCCACTCTCCCCCACCAGTCCCAGCGTCTCGCCCTTCCGGACGAAGAAGCTGATGTCGTCTACCGCCTTGACGTATCCCACGACCTTGCGAAACAGGCCGTGTTGGATGGGGAAGTACTTCTTCAACCCTTTGACATCCAGTATGACGTTGTCGCTTGGAGTTGAGCGAGGTGAAGCGCCTCCTTCCACTCCAGAGGAGAGCGAAGCGGCTCCTTCCACTCCAGAGGGGAGCGAAGCGGCGTTGGCATCACCTGCGCTCTTGGTCGTTTCTACATGTTCTGGCATCTCTTCACACCTCCTCGTAAAGCAGGCACCGTGCCCAGTGTTCTTCCCCCTCCACCTGCGTCCACGACGGCACGATTTGATCACATTTCCCCGGCATAAACTCCGGACAGCGGGGGTGGAAGACGCATCCCGAGGGGAGGTCGAACGGATCGGGCACCATACCCTCGATGGAGGCCAGCCGCTTTCGTCTCTTCTTGCCTATGGTTGGAATCGACTTAAGTAGAGCCCGGGTGTAGGGATGCTTGGATTCGTAGAAGATCTCAACGGCGTTGGCCTTCTCCACGACCTTGCCCATGTACATCACGACGATCTCCTCGGCCATTTCGGCGATGACGCCCAGGTCGTGGGTGATGAACATGATGGCCATATCGACCGTCTCCTGCAACTCGCGCATAATATCGAGAATCTGTGCCTCGATGGACACGTCCAACGCCGTCGTCGGTTCGTCGGCGATCAGCATATTCGGGTGGCAGGAGAGCGCGATGGCGATCATCACCCGCTGCCGCTGCCCGCCGCTCAGTTGATGTGGGTAGCTGTCCACTCGTTGCTCCGGCTTTGGGATTCCCACCCGGTGTAACATGTCTATGGCGATGTCGCGCGCTTCCTCCTTGGTGACCTCCCGATGTGCCTGGATCGTCTCCGTCATTTGAGCCCCCACCTTGTGGATGGGCATAAGCCGATGCAGGTTGACCGCTTCGAAGATGTGGGTGCCGGCGGTGTAGACCGGGGTGAGGGAACTCATCGGCTCCTGGAAGATCATCGCGATCTCGCCGCCGCGAATCTGGCGAATTGTCTCACCGTCGGGATTCAAGTCGTTGATGTTCACGATGTCGGTCATCTCAGTGCCGTTCGACTTGATCCGACGATGGTACAGAATGCTTCCTCCCACCACCTGGCCGGGTCTAGGGACCATGCCCAGGATGGCGCGGGCGGTCACGGATTTGCCGCAGCCGCTCTCACCGATCACGCCCAGCGTCTGGCCCCGCCGAACGCTGAAGGTAGCCCCGTCCACGGCTTTGACGATGCCGTCCCGCACGTCGAACTGAACCCTGAGGTCATTGACTTCTACCAGGACGTTGTTTGTCTCGCTCATCTCACTCATCGCATAACCTCCTACCTGCTATAGGGGTCGATGGCGTCCCGCAGCCCATCGCCCATCAAATTGAAGCCGAGGAGGGAGATGAGGATGAACGGGACAGGCAAGAGGAGCCAGGGATGGAAGCGTATGGCCCGCACGTTGCTGACCTCGTTCATCAAGATTCCCCAGCTCGTGAGCGGAGGGCGCAGGCCCAGGCCTAGGAAACCCAGGAACGTCTCAGATTGGATCATAGCGGGGACCATCGTCGTGGCGATGACGATGATGTGGCTCATCGTGTTGGGGATCAGGTGCCGGAACAGGAGCCGCCTGTCGCTGGCGCCAAAGCTCTGAGCGGCCAGCACGAACTCCCGCTCTCGGATGGAGAGTACCAACCCCCTCACCTGCCGGGCCAGTCCTCCCCAGTACACGAACGCCAGGAGTATGGTGAGCCCGAAGTAGATCCACATAGGGTTCCAGGAATCTGGGATGATGGCCGCCAGGGCCATGAGGATGGGCTCCCGAGGGAAGGCGTTCAAGAACTCCGTGGTGCGCATGATCAGCATATCCACCCCGCCGCCGTAATATCCGGAGATGGCCCCCAGCGTCGCTCCAAAGATCAGCGTCAGAGCCTGACCGGCCAGACCCAGCACCAACGAGAGGCGAGCGCCGTAGATGATGCGCGATAAGACGTCCCGTCCCAGCCCGTCGGTGCCGAAGATGTACGCGTGGGCCTCCGGGTCGTTCGGGTCGGTGCCGAAGAGATGGATGTCCATCGGGATCACGCCCAACAGCTTGTAGGGCGCGGCCCGCACGAAGAAGTACAGGGGATACTGCTTGGTCTTGTCGATCTCGAAGGTGCGCTTGAATAACTCCTCGTCTATTGTCTCCTCCAACCCATACACGAAGGGTCGCAGATGGAAATTGCCCTCTTCATCGATGAAGTGGGGCCACTGAGGCCGCGCCTCGACGTACTCCGACTGCTGATTGACCAGATAGGGGGAGAAGAACTCGGCGAACAGCGCGCCCATGAAGTAAGATAGAACGACGATGACCGCGCCAGCGATGGCCGCCTTGCTCCTCTTGAATCGCCACCATACCAGAGCCCAGTAGCTCTGGCTCAGTTGCTTCTGTTCCTGCTCCTGTTCTGAAGCTTGACCTGAGGGGGCAGACGCTTCGCTCCCCTCTGGAATGGAAGGACTGGATGATTTCTTTGCACTCATTGTCTCTACCTCCGTGTTGCACGCAACCCAGCGTTTACTCAAGTCGAATGCGCGGGTCGAGCCACGCCAGGGCTATGTCGGCCAACAGATTTCCGATCAGCGTCAGCATAACCAGGAACACCAAGCACGTGCCAGCCATGTAGCTGTCCTGTACCAAGAGTGCCTGGATGAAGACCGGGCCGATGGTCGGCAGGTTCAGGATGAAGGCCAGCAACATGTTGCGGTTGATGATTCCGGGAATGTGCTCTGACCCGAAGATGACGACCAACGGGTTGATGGCGATGCGCACGGCGTGTTTCCAGATCACGGTGCGGTTCTTCAACCCACGGGCGCGGGCCGCCTCGACGAAGGGCTGCCCCAGCGTGTCGAGCAGGTTGGCCCTCATGATGCGTATGAGGCTGGCTGAGCCGGTTATGCTGGAGATCAGAGCGGGAATCCACAGATGCTTGAGCAGGTCCCACGCCTTCGCCAGGGACCAGGGAGCGTCGCGGAACTCACGGGAGAACAGGCCGGTGATATCCGCATCCAGGACCACGACGGCGAAGAACAGAATGATGAGGGCCAGCAGGAAGTTCGGCATGCCCATGCCGATGAAGGCCACTGTTGTCATGACCTGGTCCCCCAGCGAGTACTGGTTCACCGCCGAATAGACGCCGGCGGGAATGGCCACCAGCCACATCACGCCCGTGGCGAACAAAGCCACGACGATCGTCATCTGCAAGCGCTCACCGAGAACATCCTTCACAGGGCGTTCGAACTGGAACGACTCGCCGAAGTCCCCCTTCACGAAGTTGCTGGCCCACATCCAATACCGGGGAAGGAGCGGTTTGTCCAGACCATACTTGGCTCGATACTCCTCGATGCGCTGCTCAGCGCTCCGGTCGCCTCGTTCCGCCAGTTCCGCCAGTTTCTGGTCCATATAGTCACCTGGCGGCAGGTCGATAATGAGGAAGCTGACGAAAGACGTTATCACCAGCATGATCAGCGCATAGCCCAGTCGCCGTATAAGGTAGGTGATCATAGGTAACCTCCTAACCGAGAATTAGCGGCATTCACTGACATCTCTTCTATAGTGTGGCGGGCGGGAGAGAGCCCGCCCGCCACACGTGACGCACGGATGTCTTGTATCCGCCTACGGATGTCTTGTATCCGCCTACTGCTCGATCCAGTACTGCTCAGGATGCGTGTTGCCAGGGCTGCCGGGTGCCCACGGGCCCAGGATACCGAACTCGGGCACGTTGTGGACGTTGTTCTTGACGATCACCGGCATCGGCTGGTCGCCCGCAGCGCCGAGTGTGAACGGCCCATCCTCCATGTGGATTCTGATAGCCTCCCACACGATCTCGTGCCGTCCCTCGACGGTGGGTTCGGCCATACCCTCGTCGTAGAGGGCCTGAAGTCTGGCGGCTGGGCTGCCGGGCTCCGGCTCCCACCCTTCCGCGCCGCCGGTCTGGCGCCACTTGCCCTGCATAGGCCAGGAGCGCGATCCCTCTCCACCACCCCGCAACGGGAAGATCCAGTCGGGGTAGGTCCAGATGTCGACCTCGGAGGCGTGGCACCCACGTAGCATAAAGGTGCTTTCCTTCTCCCTCAAACTGGACTCGGGCGTACCAGAGACCATGTTCAAGGGACCGACGTTCACGCCAACCTCAATCAGATTCTCTCGGAAGGTCTCCGCGGCCGGGGTCTCGATCTCGTCCCGCGCCCATCCGGTCATGTCGATGATCAGCTCAAAGGGCTTGCCGCTGGGCAGGTCGCGCCACCCGTCGCCGTCCTGGTCGGTGAAGCCAGCCTTCTCGAAGTAATCGACGGCCATATCGGGATCGTACTGGACGTCGGCCTGCTGCCATTCCTTAAACACCTGCTGGCCCTCCACGCTGGCGAAGTGCCAGGATTGGGGGCTGATGGTGGCCTGCTGCGGCGTGCCGATGCCGCCCCAGGCGACGTCGATCATGCGATCTCGGTCCATTGCGTGCGAGAGTCCCTTGCGGAAGTTGGTGTCCCGCAGTAGATCGCGGATCTCCTCATCCGGTACGTAGTCCTGGTTGATGATCCAGCCGGGCCAGGCACCCGCGCCGTTCATCCAACCCGGCTGCAGGTGATAGTCGCCCGCCTCGGCCTGCTCGGTCAGGAAGGGGATGTCGAGTGGGTTGTTCGAGCCGCGGAAGTTGATGTCGTACTTGCCCTGCGACAGCTGGAGCAAGCGCGTCTCCCGATCCTGTACGATGTCGACCTCGAGGTAGTCGATGTACGGCAACTGGTTGCCCTCGGAGTCCACCTTCCAGTAGTACGGGTTGCGCTCGAAGAGGATCCGCTCGCCCGGCGTGACGTCGGAGCAGCACCAGGCAAACAGGCACGGATAACCCGGCTCGTCCCAGTACCTGTCGGCCAGTTCCAGATCCTCGTAGGTGGCGTCGGCGTTGTAGTCGGGGTGGAAGTCCTTGAGGTAGTGGGAGGGCTTGAGAATGTCCATCCCCTCCCAGAAGCCCTGGGCCAGCGTGAAGGGGGTGACCCAGTGTGGGGAGTCCCACTTCATGACCATGGTGTAGTCGTCGGGGAACTCGACGGTCATGGGAGTGTTGTCGGTGTTGAAGCC
>Ga0180432_10008814_pt1 | contig 12465 bp, 10 predicted proteins | sample SS_ome_10_FD_132414 | JGI IMG/M metagenome (GOLD analysis project Ga0180432, IMG submission 132414) | Hypersaline lake sediment archaeal communities from the Salton Sea, California, USA - SS_1_MS_2 metaG | ecosystem: Environmental > Aquatic > Non-marine Saline and Alkaline > Hypersaline >...
ACGATCAGGATCACGGCCACGCTAACCTGTCGCCATTGGGCCAAGTTCTGGAACTGGAACAGCATCTGGCCGATCCCGCCGCCACCCACCAGGCCGATGATCGTGCTCATACGCACGTTGATATCCCACCGATAGATGGTGAACGAGATGAAAGGCGGGATAATCTGCGGCACCACCGCATACGCCACCGTCTGCAGCTCTGTAGCACCGCTGGCACGAACGGCCTCCAGTGGTCCAGGATCGATGCTCTCGATCTGCTCCGAGTAGAGCTTGCCCAGAGCGGCGACCGAGTGCACCATCAGCGCCACCATGCCTGGGAACGGCCCCAACCGGAACCAAGTCACAAAGATAAGCGCCCACACGAAAGGTTCGATCGAGCGCGTAGCGTTCAGGATAAAGCGGACGACGCCGTACACGACCTTGCCGATCGCAAACTGCTCCTCGGCCGAGCGGCTCACGGCATAGAAAGCGCCCGCTACCGCACCCACCCCCAACACCACCAAATGCCAAGGTCCGTACTCACGCTGAAACACGCTCCATGACGCCCCAAACAGCACCATGCTCACCAACGAAGCAAGCATCCACGCACCCAAACCGCCCAAACCCAATCCAAAAAGCGCCAGTAGCGCTTTGCTCGTCAGCCCCTCCGGATGCGGCTCGGCCAGGCGCGCGATTCGCGAGCCCACCAGACCGCCCACAAATAGACCCGCCAGGATCAGCACTGGCGACACAAGGCCTCGGATAAGCTCGACATCCAGCACCTGACTGGTGGCCTCTCCCAGAAGCGACGACACCAGCCACCAGCCCGCCAGCGCACCGGCCGCCCCCAACACAAAGCTCCCCAGCGAACGTCCCCAACGTGCGGTCAGCCGATACATGATGTTCCGCGCCGCCGCAAAGCTCACCAACGCCGCCAGCGGCACCGAGATCACCGTAGACATGAGCGCCAGGAAGATCGTCTCGATCATCTTCTCGACGAGGGTGCCGATCACAGGCCAGTATGGACGAAGAAGCCGGTCGGTCATGTTCTGCATGCGATCGGCCCGGGTGAACACATAGTAGAGGTTGATCTCGGTGATCTGCCACCCGAGCACAAAAGTCAGGAGCCCGATGATGAGGCCGGTGACGCCTACTTGAGTCTCGTACCACGCTGCCCGCTTCTGGGACGCACGCTCCTCAAGCGACTCGGTCGCCGCCTCGACGACCACGCGCTCGCCGATGCTCGTGCCACCACGCTCCAACAAGAAGCCTATCAGAACTCCAAGGGGCACCGAGATGAGGTAGATCCACGCCGAAACACCGGCATTCTCAAGCGCTTCGCGGAAATAGTAGAGCCCACCGGCCACAGCATAGGTCCAGATGAACCAATCAAGCAGAAACGCCCGCAAACGCAGTCGAGCCATGTCGTTTCGCGTAGCCATGCAGCCCCCTAGCGCTAGTCGACGCCCACTTCCTCAGCCTCTTGGCCATAGATCTCGCGGAACCGATCGCGGTCGATCTCCTCAGGCTGGCCATCAAAGATGAGCCGGCCAGCCTTGAGGGCAACGATCCGCGTTGCATAGCGGCGCGCCAAGTCGAGAAAGTGGAGGTTGCACACAATGGTGATCCCGTCGTCTCGGTTGACCTCCTCCAGGTGCCGCAGCACCGAGTGAGACGTGGCGGGATCCAGCGCCGAGACCGGCTCATCGGCTAGGATGAGCTCTGGCTCTTGCATGAGCGCCCGCGCGATGCCCACCCGCTGCTGTTGCCCTCCCGACAGCTCGTCAGCCCGCGCGTACGCCTTCTCGGCGATGCCAACGCGCTTCAGATTCCGCATGGCCATGGCGACGTCGTCCTGGCTGAATCGATGCAGCAGGCTCGCCCAATTGCTGACATAGCCAAGGCGCCCAGTGAGCACGTTCGTCAGCACGGAAGACCGCGTCACCAGGTTGAAATGCTGGAAGACCATGCCAATCTTGCGACGCATGCGGCGAAGCTCTTCGGGGGGAGCAGCTGTCAGGTCATAGCCGTCATAGGAGACGCGTCCGCTTGTGGGTTCAACGAGACGGTTGATGCAACGCATCAGCGTGGATTTCCCCGAGCCGCTGAGCCCGATGACCACCAGGAACTCGCCGTCGTGAACGTCGAGCGTCACGTCATCCAGCGCGAGTACACCGCCCTCGTACACTTTGGTGAGATGCCTGATCTCGAGCACTGTACCTCCCAGCCTCTCGGAGGCGCACGCCGATCCAAAGAGCCACAGGGCAGGGAGGCCCCTGCCCTGTGCTCACAAGACCCCAATCCTATTCGAGGATGTCCTCTTCGGCTAGGCCCAAGCCCGTGATCATATCACGGATCGGGTCAAACTGCGCGTCGTCAACAGGCGTGAACCCGGTGATGTCATAGAACTTGTCGTTGGCCAACACCGCCTGGCCTTCCTCCGTCTGGGCGTAGGCCAGCAGAGCATTCACGACCTTCTCGCGCACGTCTTCGGGAAAATCCTTGGAGAAACTCACGGTGTCATTCGGGATAGGATCAGAGATGGCGAGGACAGCCACCTTCTCGCAAACATCGGGATAGGTATCCAGCATGGCCGCCCGCGCGTCGCGGATACGCTGCCCGCCCTTGTACGCCCGAAGATTTCCTTCGACCTCCTCGTAAGTGAACTCGCCCTCTGGCTCCGGCGGATCGCCGATATCCCAGTCGCCGGCGTCGCCCGGCGCGGAAAAGTAGGCCGTGCCAAAGTCTGCCTGACCCTCGTATACCGCGGCCACAGCTTGCGGGTGACCGCCAGCCTCAAATTCCTCGCCCGGCTCGATGCCTTGCTTTGCAAAGTAGGAAGCAGGCACCAGATAGCCAGATGTGGATGTCGTGCTGGGATAGGCCCAGCTCTTGCCGTCAAGATCCTCCAGGCTCGTGATGCCACTGTCACGCTGGACCACGTACTCGGCCCAGTAGTAGCCCCAGCCGTAACGCTCGGTCGCCAGAGCGACCTCCATGCCATACCGATCGTGAGCCAGGACGTATCCCATTGCCGGGATGAACGCCATGGCATCGCCCTCGGCGGCGCCCATTTCCTCCACCACTGCGGCATAGGTCGTCGGTACGCGGACCTCGAACTTGAGCCCAGTCTGCTCTTCGATCCAGTCGGTCATCGCCTCGCCGCTCTCCACGATGACGGAGACCTCTACTGAGGGCACAAAGTAGAGCTTGATGGGATTGTCTTCGCTGCCAAGTGGTGCCGTCTTGGGCTTGCAGCCGCTTGCACTCACGACAGCCACGATCAACACAAGAACGAGCAAGATTCCGAGAGCTCTGCGCTTCATGGACTCCTATCCTCCTGATCGCACTCTGCGATGAGAACCCGACGTCGGCGACAGCAGCTTGCTCGGCTGCGGCAAGCCTCCTTCCTCCCGCCGGCCCTATCGTCATCCTACGCGAACATCAAACTTATCTTACGCTGAAGCATACACCGATGCAAGGGCACCTAGGGCGTCGACGCACGCACCGGTCAGTGAGCGGGGCCAGCTTCTGGGGCTGAGCCTTCGATAGTCTGCTCATACAGATCCATAGTCTCTCGAGCGGTGCGTTCCCAACTGAAAAGCGCCGCACGACGGAGCCCTGACTGCACCATCTCCTGACAAAGAGACGCATCGGCCAGGACCCTACGAAGGCAGCGAGTCATCGCCCGTGTATCTGCCGGGGGGAAATAGGCGGCCGCATCGCCTCCAACCTCTGGCAAGCTGGCCACCTCGCTGGCACAGACCGGCGATCCACAAGCCATGGCCTCCAGAACAGGCAGCCCGAATCCTTCATAGAGAGATGGCACCGCAGTCACCGAGGCCCCCGCATACACGGAGGGAAGGTCTTCCTCGGGCACGAAACCGGGCAGGATCACCCTATCACGCCAGGCACAACGCTCCAGCGCCTCGAAAAAGGCCTCGTAGAGCCAGCCCTTGGCGCCCACAATGACCAGTCCATCGATCAAGCGCTCGCTCAGCAACGGCCCCACTGACTCGAGCAAGCGGCCCAGGTTCTTGCGCGGCTCGATAGTTCCTACCGTGAGGACGTAACGATCCGGAAGCCCCAGCTTCTCGCGGACGGCCGCTACTCGATCGGGGTCTTGAGGCCCAAACCCAGGCGCCGCCGCCTCGGGTATGACGGTGATCTTGGCCTCAGGCACGCCATAGTAAGTCACTAGATCGCGCTTGGTAGATTCAGATACAGCGATGATAGCCGTCGCTCGACGGCAAAAGAGTGGCATCGTGACCCGGAGAAACCAGTAGTTCAGGGGCTTGTGGTACTCGGGGTAGCGCTCAAAGACGAGATCATGCACGGTGAGCACCGTCGGGATGCCCCCAAGGGGCGGCAGAAGATGCTCCGTCGCATGGAACAACTGGGCGTCCGGCAGCAACTCGTCCATCCAGAAACGCGATAGCTGCCGCAGCCAGACGGAGGCACGCCAGGGCTTGTAGCCGGCCTTGACGCTAACACGCGCCAGACCTTCCCAGGAAGGCGGCACCTTGGCCACGCTTCCGCCATTGTGGAATAGCGCCAAACGATCCCCCAGCAAGGGACCAAGCCCATCCACCAAGCACTCTGTGTAGCGCTTTAGCCCCGCTTTCTGATGAACCGCGCTGCTGACGTCCACATAGATGGCCATCCTGCCTCCCGCCTGCGATTATAGGCACCGCGTCAAGCCCTCGCCAACCCGCGAGCGCTTGCTACTCAATAGCCAGCGCCCTAGAATGTCGCCACTAGATGGGAGAGAGCGATGCAGATCGTCGATCTTCTCAGACGCACAACCCTCTTTGATCAGGTCTCCGCAGAACGCCTGAACCGCGTGGCCGAGCGTTGTGTCGCGCAGGACGCCCAGGCCGGGACCATCATCACGCGACAGGGCGATCTGGGAAGTGCGTTCGTGGTCATTGAGAGCGGCGAGGCCATAGCCCATCGCATTGATAATGAGGGCAAACAACGCCCCGTCGGGATGCTCAGTCCTGGCGACGCCTACGGGACTGCCTCACTCTTTCTTGGCGAGCCACGTGATGTGACCATCAAGGCCACGTCACCCATGCGCGTGTGGATTCTAGAGCGCCAGGCCCTGGAAGCCCTGCTCGACGAGGAACCATCACTGTGGGATGAGCTATCCCTCCCAGAGAGCCTCGTCCAGCAGCTTGACGCGTCGCGACAGGAATGGCTCGAAGCGGGGGAGATCGTCGTCGCCATCACAAGGCGTCACTGGCTAGTGTTGCTGCAAGGCTGTCTCTTCCCCACGTTGGCGCTGCTTGCCTATGCGGCGCTCCTTATCCTTGTACAGCGTCAGGGCGGCACCATCGCGCCATGGGGCCTGTTCGTCGTGCCAGCCTTGCTACTGTACATCGTCAGCATCGCATGGGTATACGTGGACTGGCGCAATGACTATCTCGCCGTCACAAACCGGCGCGTGACTCACCAGGAGCGCATCGCGCTTCTCTACGAGTCACGGGACGAGATCATCCTCGATCGCATCCAGAACCTTCAGGTAAGCCGTGGGTTCTGGGGCAGCACCTTTGGGTTCGGCGACATCACGCTGCAGACGGCCGCCCATAGCGGGCATCTCAGGTTCACCGCCGCGCCCCAGCCCGAAGCACTACGGGACCTGATCTTTGAAGAACAGTCACGTTTCCTGGCCGCCCGACGTGCTGCTGAGCGTCGCCTCATCAAGCGAAGCCTGGCTGCCAAGCTGACGCCCGAGGCGATGCCCCCCGAGGAGGAGGTGTTGGTCCCGGAGAGAGCACTCGGCGAGGCAGAGGAGCCACCAGAGACCGCGGCCAAAGGGCTATTGCACCACTGGATAGCACGCCTTCTAGGCCCGGGCCTGACGCCCCAAACCATCGCAGCAGAGGACGCAGCGATCTGGCGAAAGCACTGGCTCGCCGCTGTGGGCAGCACCTTTGCTCCAGGGCTCATGCTGATGGCCCTGATCGCCTTGACCGCCACTCCTTTTGGCAAGCATCTCTATCCCACGCCTGTCACCGGGGAACTCCGCGTCACCATCGCCATTCTCTATGTCTCGCTGCTATTGTGGCTGGCCTGGAAACTTCTAGACTGGGCAAATGATGTCTATGTCGTAACCTCGGATAGGATCATCCACATCGAGCGGCGCCCCTTGCTCTTCTCAGAGGAACGACGAGAGGCCAGCCTCAGCATGATCCAACATGTCTCCTTACGCATCCCACACATGCTCGCCAACCTGTTGAACTATGGCGACGTCCTCGTAGAGACGGCCGGCCCCGGCGAGTTTGCGTTTCGACGCGTAGCCCGGCCCCGCGAGGTCCAGCGAGAGATCTTTCGGCGGATCGAGGCCCACCGAGAGGAGCAACGGCAACGCGACGCGGCACGTCAACGTGCCGAGCTCACCGAGTGGTTCGACGTCTTCCAGGAGATGCACGGCCAGACCGATCCAGAGAGTCCGGCTGGCGACACGCAGGCCACATCGCGCGAGCAGATTTGACAGCGCCGCTAGCCCGGCCTATGCTCTATGTCAGCTTGCGCGCGGGCATCGATGTTCTACGTAGCTGTACACCCCCGGCGCGGGCTGATCCGGGATGCGGTCTCTGCCATGGCATTGGTTCGCAGACTGGCACATCATCGCAGACGTCCCAACCTCATTGCTGCAGACACCATAGCATCCGGTGTGCGAATCCGCCTGCGCGCTCGGGCGTGTTTCTGCTTTCAATGCCTCAACCTTGTAGTATTGTGAGCGGCAGCATGCGCGACACAATGCAGCCAACACCATAGCTCGCAACCCCGGCAGCGGGAACCCGCCTCATCGTAACCTGACAACCGAACTCGGCGGGGCACGCAAAGGCCAACGTTCCGGATAGGCGGCAGCTCAGAACCAATAGGTTCTGGACTGCCGCCAAACTCTACCACCAGGCTAGATCCGTCGCCGAGGAGCGAGCAGACGCCGGCCGTTCTCATATAGGATCGCGCGGCGAGCCGCGTCGTCCACGTGTGCCATCACCACGCACCCGACGGCATAGTACGGATCGAACCACGGTAGGTCGTAGCCCAAGACGATCTTGTGAGCCCCGACGGTCTCTACCATCTCCTCGACCAACCCACCTACGGCATAGGCCGCCGTGAGCTCCAAATACACATTGTCGTGCTCAGCGGCAACGCGGAAGCAAGCATCAAACTCGCCATAGCCAGCGTGCCCCGCCAAGAAGGTCACCTCTGGATAGCGACGCGCCACCTCTGCCAAATGGCTGGGGCTATCATAGCTCGAGTGCCCCCACGTATGTGTCAGCACGAGCAGCTCGTGCTCGGCCGCAAAGTCCAGCGCTGGCGCGTACGCTTCGCCCGTCAGCGGATACTCGTGCATGCTGGGGTGGAATTTGAGGCCCACAAACGTAGGCCTGTCTTCCAACAGTGATAGCTCACGTGCACCTTCGCCTGGATAGTTGGGGTTGAAGACGCTGTAACCGTACCAGTGCCCCGCGTAGCGTTCCGTCACCTCGGCCATCTCGGCGTTGCCTAGCACCATGTCCACTAGCGCCAGATGCCCGCTTGAGACCATCGCCTCCACGCCGCATCGCTCTGCTGTAGCCATCATCTGTTCGGCCGTATGCCTAGGCATGTAGATGCCGCGGAACGGCCCATAGTGCGCGTGCATGTCCACTACTGGGCAGTCTTCGCATCGTCCCGTCCTCAGAAAAGCTTGGGCAATCTTGGATGAGTTCACAGCTCCGCCTCCTCCAGCAGACGTTTGAGATTGCCGCCAGCAATGCGCCGCCGTGCCGCATCGTCGATCTCGGCCCGTGCTAGCATCAGCCGAGGCCCGCCCATGGACCACCGCGGGTAGCCGCTCCCGTACAGAAGGCGGTCAGGCCCATAGCGTTGGACGAGCTCTGCCAATCCGCCGGACAGCTCGTAGCGCGAGATGCCCAGATGGAGATGCTCGTAGGCATCCATGAGCGGACGAAAGTAGCGGTCCTCTCCCCACGGCCCGTGGCCTATGGTGACCAGTACGAGCCTGGGATAGTCCGCTAGCAGCTCTCCGATGGGGGCCCATCCGTCACTACATGGCATCAGCACGGGGATCCGCCGCTCGGACACCTCGTCGAGCAGTGAGCCCATCGTCACCCGATTGGGGCTGTAGCGGTGTTGGCCGGGAAAGGCCCACAGCGCCCGGACGTCATGCTCCTTCAGCGCTGAAAAGAACGCGTCGCCCGTCGGCAGCTCAGCCGTTGAAGGGGGCAGCAATGCCCAAGTCCCATGGAGCCGAGGGCTGGCAGACGCCACCTCACAGGCGAGAGGATTGCCTTGGATGGGCGCCCCATACTGCATGACCACGTGGTAGACGAGCGCCCCTTGCACGCCCGCCCAATCCATCTCGCGCAGCAACGCGTCCGCATCAGGGCAGGCCACCCTTACACCAGAAGGCGGCAGCCCCACCATGACGTTACAATCCCAGTACGCGATGTCATCTACTGGGTCCCTCGTACGCATCTACCGCCTCCCTACCTCTCGCCTACACGATGCGGCCAGTATACGCGCCACGAGCCCGTCACCCAACCGCCTGCTCTCGCTTCCTCACACTCGACAGTAGCCATCGGCTGGACTATGATAGGCCCGGTCCTCGTTCGCGGACCTCCGCTGCATTGCGTAGCGGCCAGACATCATAGGAGGCCCATTCATGTCGCATCCCTTCCCCAACGTGCCTCTGGACAAAGCTCGGCCCAACGCCCAACGCTTCGTGGACGTCGTCATGGGACGGGCCACCTCCGACCGCCCACCGATGATCGAGTACCTCATCGACATCACGTTGCTCGAGCCTATCACCGAGGACTTGATGGGGCGTACCTGGGTCACTCCGAAGCCTGGCGACCGCGAGAGCATGGAGCGCTATCTCGATAACCTGATCGCGGTGTGGAAGGGCCTGGGGTACGACATCATCCGTCACGAAGAATCGTTGCCCTTCCTCGAGACAGAGATCGTCGGCATCGACCAGACTTCCACCCAAGGCACGCGCGTTTGGCGTGATCTGCACAAAGGCGCCATCGCGTCCTGGGAGGACTTTGACAAGTACCCCTGGCCAGAGGTCACCGAGGCAACGCTAGCCAACTATGCCTATTTGAACGACCACCTACCCGAGGGCATGGGCCTCGTCTGCTGCCACGCAGGAGGTCCCTACGAGCACCTGGCCGCTATCTTTTCTTACGAGGGACTCTGTCTGTCCCTCTACGATCAGCCCGATCTGGTCGAGGCCGTGGCCCAACGCATCGGCGAGCTCATGTACCAGGTATACGAGCAGTTGGCAGAACTGGATAGCGTCGTCGCCATCTTTCCTGGCGATGACATGGGCTTTCGCACCAGCACGCTCCTGCCGCCGGACGCGCTCCGCCGCTACACGCTTCCCTGGCACAAACGCTTTGCTGCTCTGGCGCACGAGCACGAGTTGCCCTACTTTCTCCACTCCTGCGGCAACGTCCTGGCCATCATGGATGACCTCATCGATGACATCGGCATCGACGCCAAGCACTCTTTCGAGAACGCGATCATCCCTGTGACCGAGTTCCAGGAGCGCTATGGCGATCGCATTGGCGTGCTCGGCGGCATCGACATCGATATCCTCGGGCGCTACTCTGCAGATGCCGTTCGCGAGGAGGTGCGGCGCGTCATCGATACCTGTCATCCGCGAGGCCGGTTTGCCATCGGCTCAGGCAACTCTATCCCCAGCTACATACCGCTCGAGAACTATCTCACCATGCTGGATGAGGCTCTGCGCTGACGTCGCTCCATCCAAGAGAAGGAGGTCTTGCATGAAAGGTGTCGTCCTGGCAGGGGGACTGGGAAGCCGTCTCTACCCACTCACCTACGCCACGAACAAGCACCTGCTGCCCGTGTACGATCGCCCCATGGTGTTCTATCCTATCGAGACCCTCGTGCAGGCGGGGATCACGGATGTCATGGTGGTCACAGGGGGCCCCTTTGCCGGGGACTTTTTGCGGGTGCTCAAGAACGGCAAGAGCTTGGGCGTGCGTCATCTCGAGTATGCTTACCAGGAGAACGAAGGCGGCATTGCTCACGCCCTCTCACTTTGCGAGGACTTTGCCGATGGGGGACCCCTCGCCGTGATCCTAGGGGACAACACCACCGATGCCGACATCGGGGAAGCCGTGCGTTCCTTTGAGAAAGGCGCCACCGTCTTTTTGCGGCGGGTACCCGATCCCGAGCGGTTCGGCGTGCCCGTGTTTGACCAAGAGGACCCATCAAGAATCATCGCCATCGAGGAAAAGCCAGATCACCCCAAGAGCCCCTTTGCCGTCACTGGGCTCTACCTCTATGATGCCCAAGTGTTCGAGTTCATCCGCAGTATCGAGCCCTCACAGAGAGGAGAGCTCGAGATCACGGACGTGAACAACCGCTATATTGAGACCGGCACCTTGCGCTGGGCAGAGCTCGGGGGCTTCTGGTCCGACGCCGGCACCTTTGACAGCCTCTTTCGGAGTAGCGCATACTGGGCCCGAAAGAGCAGCAGCGTTCCTTGGAGCGAGCTTGTGCCTTCGCACAAAGAGTCCTAGCGCGCGAGTGTTCCTGACCGCTACCACGAGAGGAGCTATGCGATGAGTAGCTTTGACACCAGCCCGAAACCCAAAGTGGCCGTGATCACTGGAGGCCATCCATTCGACGTACCGGCCTTCCGCGACCTGTTCCTCGGTATGGATCGCATCGAGGCTTATATCCAGCACATGGAGGATTGGGTGGCGGACGCCGCCCAGATCCGCAGCCGCTACGATGCGCTCGTCTTCTATCACATGTACCGCGATGCCCCCGATGACGCCACGCGAGAAGCCCTGGAGGGCCTAGGAAAAGCGGATCAAGGCATCGTCGTGCTACACCACGCGCTGCTAAGCTACCCAGACTGGGACGTCTGGACAGAGCTGACCGGGCTACCGAACCGTGACGAGTTCACGTTTGACCTCGATCAGTCGCTGGAGACCGAGGTCGTCGTATCCGATCACCCGATCACGCAGGGTCTCTCGTCGTGGCACATGATCGACGAGACCTACCAAACCGAGGAGCCCATCGAGGACTCTACCGTGCTGCTCACAACGAATCACCTGAAAAGCATGCGGGCCTTGGGCTGGACTCGCAAAATTGGCAACGCGCGCGTCTTCTGCTACCAGTCGGGGCATGACGAGCGCGCCTGGCGCGAGCCTGGCTTCCGCCACGCCCTGCTGGAGAGTATCCTCTGGTCCACGGGCAAGCTGTGGCCCTAGATCCGAACGCGTCGCTCATGTGTGTCAGATGGGCGCCCAAGAGTTCGGGCGCCCATGCTCAACTCGAGCTCAAGGAGGTGTCCCTTGTACAAGACCCTAGCACCCGGAGCCATCGGCGTGACTGTGCCCTTTCGTGAGGCCGTCGCCCTTGCTGCCAAGCACGGCTTTGACGGCATCACGGTAGATTATGGTACGATCGAGAAGATAGGGCTGGAAAACGCGCGCAGGCTGCTGGACAGCCACGGTGTGCGTCCCGCCTTGACCGGCATGCCCGTGCGCTTTCGAGACGATCAGGCCACGTTCGAGAAGGACCTCGTCGCACTCCCGCCTTTTGCTCGCGCCATGCAGGATCTGGGCTGCACGCGTGCGACGACGTGGTTCCCGCCGTTCCACGATACGCTGACCTACGCGGAGCAGTTCGCCCAGATGCGCGACCGTCTGCGAATCCTGTGCGACGCCATTGCGCCCTACGGACTCCGATTCGGACTGGAGTTCATCGGCCCAGAAACCTTCCGAGAGGGCAAGCCCAACCCCTTCATCCACGACCTGCCAGGATTGCTGGAGCTGATCGAAGCAGTCGACCGCGACAACCTGGGCGTCTTGCTGGACGCCTGGCATTGGTACACGTCCGGCGGCACAGCCAGCCAGCTCGACCTGCTGACAGACCAGCTTGTCATCGTGGTGCACGTCAACGACGCTCCCGCCGGCATCCCGTTGGAGGAACAGATCGACCAAGTCCGCACCCTGCCGGGCGAGACGGGCGTCATCCCACTCGGCACGTTCATGGGCTCACTGGCAGACATGGGTTACACCGGTCCCGTGATGGTGGAGCCCTTCTCCGAACGGGTACGTAAGCTCGCCCCTGAGGATGCCGTCGCCGAGACGGCTCGCGCTCTAGACTCGATCTGGCCCTCGACTTAGCCGCTGCAGCATTGGGGGCACCAGCCAGAGCCGGCGCCCCCAGTTGATTCGTCCGGGCTCAGAACGGCTACCAAGTCAACGTGGGGCTTGAGAACAGCTCCAGCTCGTTGCCGTCGGGATCCACAAAGAAGGCTAGGCGGATGTCGCCCACCGTCTTGGGCTCCACCGTGAACGTGACCCCTCGCCGGCAAAGCTCCTCATAAGTCGCATCCACATCGTCCACCTCGAACGCCAGATGGAGCAGTCCCGCCTTGGGTTTGGCCAGCTCCTCAGGCTCGGCTCCGCCCATCAGCTC
>Ga0180432_10008815_pt1 | contig 12465 bp, 9 predicted proteins | sample SS_ome_10_FD_132414 | JGI IMG/M metagenome (GOLD analysis project Ga0180432, IMG submission 132414) | Hypersaline lake sediment archaeal communities from the Salton Sea, California, USA - SS_1_MS_2 metaG | ecosystem: Environmental > Aquatic > Non-marine Saline and Alkaline > Hypersaline >...
CCGTGGCCGGCACCGTGGGGTGCAGACGGGGGTCTTGTGATTCGTCGCGCTCTCTCGCTCTCCCTTACAGTATCAGCATCGCGTCGCCGTAGCTCAAGAACCGATAGTCCCTCTCCAGCGCCTCGCGGTACGCCTTCATGATGAGATCTCGCCCTGCAAAAGCGGAGACCAGAAGCAGAAGCGTCGATTTCGGCTGGTGGAAATTCGTGACCAGCGAGTCGACGACCCGGAACTCAAACGGCGGGTAGATGAACTGATCGGTCCATCCCTCGGCCGCAGCGAGAGTGTCCGATCCGTTCCAGCGGGCGGCCGATTCCAGAGCTCGAGTGGTCGTCGTCCCGACTGCGATCACCTTCCCGCCGGACGCCTTACACTCGGCGATCCGGCGGACCAGGACCTCGCCGACCTCGAAATACTCCGCCTCCATCCGGTGCTTGGTCACGTCCTCCTTCTTGATAGGACGAAACGTTCCAAGGCCTGTGTGAAGGGTCATCCTTCCGATGCCCACTCCCCCGTCGACCAGGCGGTCGAGGTGCTCCCGCGTGAAATGAAGACCGGCCGTCGGCGCAGCCACGGCGCCCGGCTCGGCGGCAAAGACCGTCTGGTATCGCTCCCTGTCCTCGGGCACCGGATCCCTCCGAATGTAGGGAGGAAGAGGCACTTCGCCCAGCCCATCCAGCACAGAGGCGAGCGGGCCACCCGAAACGATCCGGATCCGGAACTTCCCTTCTCCCACCCACCCCTCCACCCCCGCCCGGACGCCCTCACCGAGGTCTATGTCTGTGCCGCTTCGAACGCGCCTCTGTGGCTTGATGAGCGTTTCCCAGCCATCGTCTCCCAGATCCCGGAGAAGAAACACTTCCAGGCGGGCGCCCGTGCCGACCTTCATCCCGGAAAGCCGGGCAGGAATGACCTTCGTCTCATTGACGACCAGCAGATCTCCGGAGGAGAGATACGAGTCCAGGTCCGTGAATCGCCGGTGCTCGGTGGCCCCGGATGCGCGGTCGAGGACCAGTAGCCTGGACGCCTCCCGCTTCGAGAGCGGGAATTGAGCAACCTTCTCTTTCGGCAGAAAGTAGTCGTAGTCGCGAAGATGAAGACTGTCGGGAACCGCTTCAGACATGCGGAGAAGAGACCTCCGGGCCACTCGGCACTCGAGGCGCCGATCTATCGTCTGAATATCAAATTCAGTAGAACGGTCAGAACGACACTGATCACGAGGCAGGTCGCCAGGGGGAAAAATACGTGGACGCCTTTCCTCTCGAATGTAAAATCTCCGGGCAGTCGTCCCAGAAAGGGAATATGCTTGCCCAACACCAAGAGCGCGCCGAGGAGAATCGACAGAATTCCCACGGCGATCAGGATCTTTCCCAGTGAAACGAGCCCGTTCATCGCGCGGACCTAGAAGAGCTTCGGTTGCGTCTCCTTGCCCTTGACCTTCAGGTGCTCATACGCCCGCCCGGTGGCTTCTCGACCGCGGGCCGTTCGCTGGATGTAGCCCTCCTGGACGAGGAAGGGCTCGTACACCTCTTCGATGGTATCGGCCTCTTCCCCAACCGCCACGGCAAGGCTGTTGAGGCCGACCGGCCCTCCGCCGAACTTATGGACGATCGTCTCGAGGATGGACATGTCCATCAGATCCAGACCCTGCTCGTCGACGTCCAGCCGATCCAGCGCCGAGCGCGCCAGGTCAAGCGTCACCCGCCCGTCTCCTTCGACGTCCGCGAAGTCCCGAACTCTTCGGAGGAGACGATTGGCGATTCGGGGTGTACCGCGCGACCGGCGGGCGATTTCTCTCGCCCCGTGTTCGTCCACGTCCAAACCGAGAATGCGCGCTGAGCGCAGGACAATCTGATAGAGGTCCTCGGAACCGTAGAACCCGAGCCGGAAGTGCACCCCGAACCGCGCCCGGAGCGGCGAGGTAATCATGCCCGCGCGCGTCGTGGCGCCGATCAGGGTGAAGTTCTGAAGAGAGAGCTTGACCGAGCGGGCGGCCGGACCGCGATCGATCATAATGTCCAGTTCGAACTCCTCCATCGCCGGATACAGATACTCCTCGATGACATGGCTCAGACGATGGATCTCATCGATGAAGAGTACGGCCCGCCGGGGCAGGTTGGTCAGCATTCCCGCCAGATCCGCCGGCCTTTCCAGAACGGGACCCGACGTGCAGGTGATATCGACTCCCAGCTCCCGCGCCACGATGTGTGCCAGCGTCGTCTTGCCCAGACCCGGGGGACCGCAGAGCAGGACGTGATCCAGCGCCTCCCCGCGCTTCGTGGCGGCTTCTACGAAGATCCTCAAGTTCTCCTTGAGGCGCGGTTGGCCGACGAACTCATCCAGGTGCCGAGGCCGAAGCGTAAGATCGAGCTCGGCTTCCTCTGCAGCCGGATGGGGATCCGTAACTCTGGAACGCTCCGTCATTTCCCAACCTCGGTTTTGGCTTCCCCTGCGGTGCTACTGTGGGGTCTTGCCATGGAATCCGCAAGCACCTGCTTCACAACCTCTTCCAGGGACACATCCGCACCGCCCCGAATGACATTGGCTGCAGAACGGTACGCTTCCGATCTGCGGAACCCCAGGGCCACAAGGGCCTCCACGGCGCCTCCCAGGCGGTCGTCCTCGCCACCGGCGGCGAACAGCCCGGCTCCGGGCCCCTCCGACAGGGGACCCTTCAGTTCCACGACGATCCGCTGCGCGGTCTTGCGACCAACGCCCGGAATCCGAGTGAGCGTCGCCACATCGGCGCCCAGAATGGCCGTCTGCAGCGCCTCGGTGCCCATGCCCGAGAGAATTCCCAGAGCCGATCGGGGACCGATACCCGACACGGCGAGCAGCATTCGGAAGAGCCGCCGCTGGCCCTCCTCCGCGAATCCGTACAGATCCATGGCGTCTTCGCGAACATGGAGATACGTGAGGAGATCCACGTCATCTCCCTCGCCGCCGAAGCGATCGAAGGAGCTCACCGGCGTGTGAACCAGGAAACCGATTCCCCCCACGTCGACCACCAGGTGCGACGGGCCTTTGTCAAGGATCTTGCCCCTTACTCGCCAGATCAACGTCAACCTCCGGGGACGGGAATCCCCTCCTGCAGATCAGGGGAGACGGTACTCTGTGGCTTTCTCGCCCACTCGCCCACTCGCCGATTCGCCCGTTTGTCCCTTCACTCCGACCCGCTGCGAATGACAAATCGCAGCAGCCAGGGCGTCCGATTCGTCCGCCGGCGGTGCCTCCTCCAGCCCGAGCAGATGCTTGACCATGAACTGCACCTGTTCCTTCGCCGCCGAGCCGTTTCCTACGACTGCCTTCTTGATCTCCGCCGGCGAGTACTCGGCGATTCTCACATCGGCCTGGGCACACACCAGCAGAAGCGCTCCCCGGACATGCGCGATCTTGAAGGCCGACTTGACGTTCCTCGCATTGAACACATCTTCGACCACCACGACGTCGGGCTTCTCGCGGACGAGTATTTCGGCCAGGCGCTCCGCAATCTGGGTCAGGCGCTCAGGAAACGCGCGCGCACGAGGCCGAATCCCGCCGCCGGTCACGAAAGTCACTCTTGGGCCGTCAACCTCGACGACGCCGTATCCCGTCACCATCGAACCTGGGTCGAGTCCAAGGATCTTCATCGCGCGTCGCCTGTCGCTTGTCGAGTGGAGGGCTATGCCTCGGACATCAGGCGTTCCATAAGGTCGAGCGGTGCATCGAAGTTGGAAAACACGTCCTGGACGTCGTCATGTTCCTCGAGGGCCCCGATGATTCTGACGACCTTTCCGGCGTCCTTTTCCTCGAGCGTGACCGTATTCTGGGGCACCTTCACCAGCTGCGCTTCGGCGTAGTCGATGCCTTTCTCCCTCAGCCCGTCTCGGACCCCCTCGAAAGCGGCCGTCGTCGTGGTCACCTCGAAGAAACTCGCTTCCCCGCCGACATCATCCGCCCCGAATTCAAGGGCAGCGTCCATCACGGTCTCCTCATCCACCTTGCCCTTGTCGATCGTGATGACGCCCCTCTGTTTGAACATCCAGGCGACACTTCCCGCGTCCGCCATCCGCCCCCCGTTCTTGGTCAGGATGTGCCGGACTTCGGAGGTTGTTCGATTCCTGTTGTCGGTCAGAATCTCGATCAGAAGTGCAATGCCGCCCGGAGCGTAGGCCTCCAGAGTGCCTTCCTCATAGTTGACCCCCGGGAGTTCACCCGTTCCTCGCTTGATGGCCTTGTCGATGTTGGCCTGGGGCATGTTGGCGTCTTTGGCCGCCTGGATAGCGGTTCTGAGACGGATGTTCGAGACCGGATCCCCTCCACCGGCCCTCGCCGCCACGGTGAGCTCGCGAATCAGTTTGGTGAAGATTCGCCCCCGGGCCGCGTCGACCCTCTCCTTCTTGCGCCTGATGGTCGCCCATTTTGAATGACCGGACATTCGCTCTCGTTCTCCTTCGGAGCAAAGGAAGTGGATGACTCAAGTGCCATTACACCAGTTACAGAATCTAGCATGGACGGCCGGGGTCTGCAAGGGAAAAGGATCGGGCACGAGGACCCCGGGGCCGCAATCGCTGACTCGTGTGTCGTCCGGCCGCATGACATTGCGGGGCGGGCGAACTGCGGTGTGTCCTTCGACAGACCCCGGACGGGCGGTGACGTGCCGGCGCTGTCTGGCTACACGGGCGTTTCACGCTCTCGCCGTCGGATCCGGTTCCCTGCCCCGCTCCCAAATATCAGACGAACGCGCTCGACTCGAGGTATTCACGGCCCCGAACGACCTCTTCCTCCGTCACGCGGGGATGGAGTTCCATCACTCGAAGCACGTCGGGTCGAAGCCACGGACGGAGGACCTCGAAATCGAACTCGCCGGTTCCCGGAGCGGAGTGATCGTCCACGCCGGTGATATCGTGGAAGTGGATGCCGATCAGGCGGTCTCCGCACTGCTCGAGGTGCTCCAGGTTTCCCCTGAGTCCCAGGGCCTCCATCACCTTCCCGTGGCCCACATCATGCCAGTAGCCGACGACGTCCGGATTCGTCTCCGAAAGAAACATCTTCAGCTCGTCCGGCGAAGGGATCTGCCGGTAGTAGTAGCGGTTCTCAAGGCCAATACGCAGCCCCATGTCCGCGGCACGCTTCTCAATGTCGCGGATGCTCTCCATCACCTGTGCAACGTAGGGCCCGGCCTCCCGGGCCCTCCGTTCAATGAGGTCCCTGCGAATGTTGTCCGCTTCGTCCGAGGCTCCGTGACCCGCTCGAAAAAGGTCAAGAAGAGGCCGCTGGGACACTCTGCCCTCCACGCGCCCCAGATGAAGCACCACGGCTCCGGCACCCAGCCGCTCGGCCCACTCCAGGGTCCTGCACGTCTTCCGGACCGCTTCGGTCCGCTCGCTCTCAACCAGCGAGGAGAGCAGGAACCGGTCGCCGCCGTCGGTTGCGAGCCCCTCTCCCGGAATCCTCGGAACATAGTTATGGAGAGAGGTCACACGAATCTTCCCCACCTCCACCGCTCGCTCGATCTCATTGACCTGCGCCATATTCAGGCGGTACTCGACCTCCATCTCCCGGAAACCCCGGCTCCGAAAGAGATCGACGATGTCGGTTCCACTCAGTCCCGATTTCGCACGCCAGCAGGTGGAGAGTGACAGCATTGAAAACCTCGACGTCAGGGCATAAGAGCACGCGCGGCATCTCGAACTAAGATGCCGCGCGCATCATGGATCGTCTTCACAGCGTACTAGACAGCTTCCTTCTCGGCCTTGTGTTCCTCAATCACCTTCTCCGCCTGCTCCCTCGGCAGCTCCTCATAATGCGAGAATTCCTGCTCGTGGACACCTCGGCCCTGGGTCATCGACCGCAGATGGGTGGAGTAGCGATAGAGTTCGGCAAGCGGCACCAGCGCCCGGACTACCTGGAAGTTGCCCTCGGCGTCCATTCCCTGGATCTTCCCTCGCCGGCTGCTCAGGTCACCCATCACGTCTCCCATGAAATCTTCGGGCACGCGGACCGTCACCCGATAGATGGGTTCCAGCAGGAAAGGTTGGGCTTCCTGGAATCCCTTGCGGAAAGCCATCGAACCGGCCACCTTGAACGAGTTCTCCGATGAATCCACGTTGTGGTACGAACCGTCATCCAGCGTGATCTTGAGGTCCACAACGGGGCATCCCGCGAGAGGACCCGTCTTGATGGCTTCGTTGAGCCCCTTCTCGACGGCGGGGATGAACTTGCCGGGAACCGCACCGCCCACGATGGCATTGACAAACTCATAGCCGTCGCCCCGGGCCTGCGGTTCGAGCTTGAGCCAGACGTCTCCGTATTGTCCCCGCCCGCCTGTCTGCTTCTTGTACTTGCCCTGCACTCGAGCCGATCCCTTGACCGTCTCCCGGAACGGGATTCTGGGTTTCACCAATTCCACACCCACGCCGAACCGTTCCTTAAGGCGCTTGGTCAGCACTTCGAGATGGAGCTCCCCGAGACCGGCGATAATCGTCTGGTGGAGATCGGGATCCACCGTGAGCATGAAGGTCGGATCCTCTTCCCGCAATCTGGCCAAACCACCGGCGATCTTTTCTTCCTCGCCCTTGGCCGTGGCCCGAATGGCCGTCTCCATCACGGGCTTCGGGAAATCAATACCGTCCAGCAACAGGGGGGTTCTCTGAACACCCAAAGTATCTCCGGTCTTCGTATTCTTCAGCTTCACCGCCGCTCCGAAATCCCCCGCGACCACCTTATTGACTTCCTTCCTGTCCTTACCCACCACGGCGTGAATCTGGCCGGTCTTCTCCGAGGATCCCTTCGAATGGTTGTAGATCTCCACTCCGGTCTCGAACGCTCCCGAGTAGACCCGGAAGAGAGATAACTCTCCGACGTGGGGCTCGGAGATGGTCTTGAACACGAAACAGGCCAGCGGTCCCGACGAAGAGGGCTCCAGCTCGATTGGATCCTCGCTTCCGGGCTTGTGCGCGATCACCGGGGCCCGGTCAACGGGCGAGGGCAGAAGCTTCGCAATCCCGCCCATGACCTGGCGAACACCCCGATTGGACGTTCCCGCCGCACAATACACGGGAAACAGTGTGCGCTGGACCACGGCTCCCCGCAGACCCGCCAGCACTTCCTCAAGGGACAGCTCGCCCGACTCGAGGTACTTCTCCAGAAGCTGATCGTCGGATTCGGCGACGCGGTCGTACACCTGGCCCCGATAGCTTTCGACGCGGCCGGAGAATTCCTCGGGCACGGCCTCTTCGGTGAAGGAACCGTCATCCTTGTCTCCGTAGCGGTAGGCCTTGTTGGCCAGGACGTCGATGACCCCCACGAAGCTCTCCGCCTGTCCCCACGGGATGCAGATCGGCACCGCCTGGGGACAGATCCTGTCCTGAATCGACTTCAGGGCGGCCTCGAAGTCGGCCTGCTCCTTGTCCATTCGCGAGATCACAAACATCGCCGGATGCTCATTCCGCTCCACCTGCTGCCAGTTGAGCTCGGCGCCGACCTCCACGCCGCCGTCGGCGCGAACGACGATCACGGCAGCGTCGGCAACCCGAATTCCCGCGCGCGTATCGCCGTAGAAATCACTGTACCCGGGCGTATCGATGATGTTGAGCTTGCAGCCGGCCCACTCCATGTGCGTAAGAGCGAGATTGATCGTCACCTTCCGCTCGATTTCGTCCGGTGCGTAATCGAGAAGCGACGTGCCGTCGTCCACCTTCCCCAGTCGGTTCGACATCTTGGCGCTGTAGAGCATGGCATCCAGGATAGACGTTTTTCCAACGCCGCTATGACCAACAAGTACTGCGTTTCGAATGTCCTTGGGTTCGTAGTCCTTCAAGATACGGATCCTCCTTCACCGGTCATCGATTTCCACCCGACCCCACACAATTCGACTAATCTTGCAAGGTAGCAGACAACGCATCAACTGTCAATATCCTTTTGCATCCCGAAAACCGGCCTCGGTTTGCCGCTGACTCGACTTCCCCCTCTGAAATTTCATCTTGGGCCTTTCCGGACCTCACCCCTTCAGGTACACTGTCTCCATGCTCCCACCCCACGCTACTCGATGCTGGTCCTACGCCTGGAGGAAACCGCCCATGCACGGTATCCGGAGAGACCTGTCCGCTCATCTTCTGTTCCCGGTTGTCCTCGTGATCCTGATCTGCGCTCAGCTGATTCCGGCCACTCCGGTCCTCTGCGAATCGGCTCCCCCGATTGCCAAGAAAGTGCCCAAGGTTGACACGATCCATGGCGACCGGCGTGTGGACGACTATTTCTGGATGCGGGAAAAGACGAACCCGGAAGTCGCGGCCTATCTCGAGGCCGAGAATGCGTACGCCGAGGAGATCCTGGCCCACACGAAGCACTTCCAGGAGACGCTCTACGATGAGATGCTTTCACGGATCAAGGAAACGGATCTCGAGGTTCCCTACCGCATGGGGGAGTACTTCTATTACACCCGCACCGAGGAGGGAAAGCAGTACGAGATCTACTGTCGCAAGCGAGGATCCCTGGACGCGCCCGAACAGATCACGCTGGATGTGAACGAGCTCGCCGAGGGGCAAACATACATGGCGATCGGCCGGTACCGAGTCAGCGACGACGGAAACCTCCTTGCCTACACCACCGATAATACCGGTTTCCGCGAGTACACGCTCCATGTGAAGGACCTCCGTACCGGACGGCTTCTGCCCGACCGGATCGAGAAGGTGCGCTCGGTGGTCTGGGCTTCCGACAACAAAACCCTCTTCTACACCACGGAAGACCCTGCCAAACGGCCGCACCAGCTCCTGCGACACGTACTCGGAGTGGAGGAGGACGATCTGTTGTACGAGGAGTCCGATGAGCTCTTCCGGATCTTCGTCACACGCACCCGAAGCAGAGACTATCTCCTGCTCTACGTCGGTAGCCTCACAACAACGGAAGTCCGCGCCCTGCCGGCCTCCACGCCGAGAGGTGACTGGAGGGTCCTTGTGCCCCGCAAGCAGGACCGGGAGTGCAACCTCGGCCACCACGACGAGAGATTCTACATGCTGGTGAACGACACGGGCCGGAATTTCCGTCTCGTGTCCTTCCCGGTCGACCGTCCGGAGGAAGAAAACTGGACGGAGATCATCCCCCACCGTGCCGACGTGATGCTGGAGGGCCTCGATCTCTTCACAGACCATTACGTCGTCTACGAACGTGAGAACGGTCTACCTCAATTCCGGGTCACCGACTTCCGCACCGGAGACTGGCATCGGCTGGCATTTCCCGAACCCGTCTACAACGCATATTCAGGTGACAACTACGAGTGGGACACGAAGACGCTCCGCTACGAGTATCAATCCCTGATCACACCGAAGTCCGTGTTCGACTACGATATGGATTCGAGAGCCCGTGAGCTCCTGAAGCAGGACGAGGTTCTCGGAGACTACGATCCGAACGACTACGTGTCGAAACGACTATACGCGACGGCTCGGGACGGCACGCTCATCCCCATCTCGATGGTCCACAGGCGCGGGGCCAAGCACGACGGCACAGGTGCCCTGTATCTCACCGGGTACGGGGCCTATGGATGGCCCTACTCTATTCGCTTCCGATCCAGGCGGCTGAGTCTGCTTGATCGCGGCGTCACGTACGCCATCGCACATATCCGGGGCGGCGGTGAGATGGGCAAAACCTGGCATGACGACGGGCGGATGGATCACAAGATCAATACGTTCACCGACTTCATCGACGTGGCGGAGCACACGGTCGATGAGGGATACACGGCGAAAGACCGTCTGGTAGTCGAGGGCGCCAGCGCGGGCGGTCTCCTGATGGGAGCCATCGTCAACATGCGACCGGATCTCTTTCGGGCTGTCATTTCGGACGTCCCTTTTGTGGACGTCCTGAACACCATGCTCGATGCCTCGCTCCCCCTTACCGTGGGAGAGTATGAGGAGTGGGGGAATCCGAACATTGAGGACGAGTACACCTATATCCGGCAGTATTGCCCGTACACGAATCTCAAAGCCGGGCCGTATCCGGCGATGTTGGTGAAGACCTCCTTCAATGACAGCCAGGTAATGTACTGGGAACCGGCCAAATACGTGGCGAAGATGCGGGCGCTGAAGACGGATGAGAACCCGCTTCTCTTCGTAGTCAACATGGGCGCCGGCCATGGGGGTGCGTCCGGGCGCTATGACTACCTTCGCGAGATCGCCCTGGACTACGCCTTCACGCTCTGGCAGATGGGCATAGACAAGTAACTCGACACGGCGACCAGGCGACCTGGCCGCAAGGGGACCGGGCGACAAGGCGACATCAGGTCTGTGCGTTCTCCCGACGCTCTTCTCCGGGATCTATTGTCCATTTTCTATTGTCTATTCTCTGCAGTTACAGAACCCACGCGTATCCCAGTTTTGCGAAAAACGTCCGATCGTTCTGCGTCAGACCGTAATCCTGCGTCCCGTAGTGATTGTCGGTATACCCCAGGAACAGGACCGTTCTCGGATTGATCTTGTACGAGAACAGCATCTCCGTGAAGAACCGCCGGTCCTCTGGATCCACGGCAAACGTATACAGGCCCGGGTTGTACTGGTAGTCGCGGTACTGAAGAATGGCCCGGAAGAAGGTTCGCACATTGATGTGATAGACGGCCCGGATCTCGCCGACATTTGCCGTGTAGAGGCGTCCCCCGTCGACATTCAACCGCTCGTAAGTGAGATCCATGACAACACTGAGGTGTCGTCCGAAGTGGTAGCGGATCCAGGGCTCGACATAGACTCGCCGGCCGACGCGGCCGTTTGCATAGTCAAGCCGGTTGCCGAAGCGTGTGTAGAGTTTCACCTGGAGCCGGCGCGTGGGGCTGAATCCGCCATCCGCCCTGTAGGAGGTGAGATTGAAATCGAGGTCTCCATACGCTTCCCGTGACCGGCCACCTTCGAGGGACAGCCAGGACTGACGGGCCCCGCTGTAGCAGAACCACAGTGAACCGTCCCGCGCCAGAACTCTGCCGCGGCGATCCTCGTAGTAGTGGGCCTCGCTTCCCAGCCAACAGCGATACCACCAGGCTCCCTCCGGGCCGTACCACTTGTGATGGATCCCGCCCTCGACATTCCGGAAGTCAACCATCGGAATGAATCCCAGATCGGCCCGGAATCCGGTGTCGACCTGATCGTAGTCCAGCCACCAGCCCGTCCCACGGCTTTCGTGATCGTACTCGAGGGCAACGAATCCGCCGTCAAAGCGGCCCGTGCGCTGGCCGTGAGCCATTGCGACGTCCCCGGGATACTGTGTGCGCGAACCCAGGATCTGGATCTGAATCTGATCCGTGTTCGTCAGCAGGAAGTTGCCGTCGACCCCGGCCAGGTGGTTCGCGTAGTCACCGGCTTCACGGTTCGTCGCGAGAGCACCCAGCGTGTAGCGGCTGCCGATATCTCGTTTGTATCGAAAGACGGACGCCGTCGATTCGATGTCCAACGACGCGGTTTCAGAACTCTCACTCCCCGGGAAAATCAGGTTTGTCCGATCGTCTTCTACGACATACGCGCCGATCGTGTGAGACCCTTCCTTCCCGCTGAGCTTCATCCCCCACAAGGGCTCCCGCACGGTTCGGGTATGGATCGCCGTCTTGAGCGTGCCAAAGAAATCCGAACCCTCCGTGAAGAACGGGCGTCGTTCGGAGTAATACAGTGCGAAGGGCTCATTGATGTCGAGCTGCATCGCGTCCGCCTCAACCTGGCTGAAATCGGGATTCAGTGTTGAGGTGAGGGTGAGATTCGGCGTCCAGCCCCACCGCGCGGTCAACCCGACATCCGTGTCCTGGTCCCCCGTCCGGAACGGGCCATCGGGCAGAGCATCGCGCGCATCCGTCCGCACCGTGGTCACGGATGGGTTGACTTCGACGTTCTTTCCGGGAGAAACCCCGACAAATCCGCGAATCTTCACCGCCTGGCACAGATAGCAGTTGTTGCTGCGGTCCCGAGGGAACAGGCCGATCCGATGTTCCTGGCTCCGGGGATAGTGCCGGACGGCGTCAAACCCCCACACCTGTTCCTCGGAAGTTCGCTGGAAACGGATCTGGTTGAAGGGCACGGCGATCTCCACGGCATAGCCCCAATCGGTGACGCGTCCTGCCGAGTCCCAGATGCCGTCCCAGCTTCCTCCTCCGCCGGCCGTGTCAACGTAATCGTCCTGCACGCCCAGAGGATTGACGGACAGATTGAAGCTCCGCCGCTCGTCGTTGAAAGTGTCCAGAACGATCTCTACCCAGTCGTCCTGTCCACCGAGGTGGTCACGATCGAGCAGGTACGCGCGGATGGCGGAGGGATCCGGATCGTAGCATCGAAATGCGGCGAAGAGATGCTGCCGATCGCAGATCAACAGCACCTCCGTCTCAACGGGAGGCGCGATGTTCTCGCCCGGTTCCTGTTCGTAGTTGAGTTCCAGGACCCGAGCGCGTTGCCAGGGCGCGTCGTCCAGGACGCCATCGATCCGGATTCTCTCTTCGGTCTGCGGAATAACGTAGGGGGCCTC
>Ga0180432_10008816_pt1 | contig 12464 bp, 12 predicted proteins | sample SS_ome_10_FD_132414 | JGI IMG/M metagenome (GOLD analysis project Ga0180432, IMG submission 132414) | Hypersaline lake sediment archaeal communities from the Salton Sea, California, USA - SS_1_MS_2 metaG | ecosystem: Environmental > Aquatic > Non-marine Saline and Alkaline > Hypersaline >...
ACTGAGATGTCTGGCGAGTCTGCTGAACAGCAGCAGCATCACCGCCGCCACGACGAGTTCGAGCAGCATGTACTTCGAGATCGCCAGCCCCGTTCGTCTGGCGTAGAGGCTTTCGAGGGTGCCGAAGGGTTGGGGAATCAGCACCTTGCCATCCATCGCGTGGTTGAACTCGGCGGCGGTTTTGACTTCGGGGTGTCCTTCTCGAAGGAACTGCGGGACGTCGTCGAGTGTCTTCCAGTGGTGCCGCCAGAGGCCTTTGGGGACTTCGAAAAAATAGGCGTCCTTCAGATGATAGATCGGATTGGCTGACATCGCGGTGCTGGGGAGGATCGGAGGTGCCGGGAGGCCGTCAGTTCGGACGTTCCGGAGGGCGGCCACGACCGCCGCTACGGTCGTCGACCAACTGCAGCAGAATAGCAACCAAAAGCAGAACGAGATAGGAGGCGACCAGGGTTCCGCCTGCGACCGCCCGCAGCGGTGGCGGAAACTGATCCTCACCAGCCCCCCGCTGCAGCCAGCCGAGCAGCGCGAGCGGCGGCAGCAGCCTGACGAGGCTCGCGGCGAGGCCACCGGCCACGGCGACGGCCGGCCGCGTGGCGGCCGACAGGCTCGACCGGCAGGTCAGCCACCAGCCGGCGGCGGCGGTCCCGAGGCTGAACAGGCCGATCCCGACGATGGTTTTTCCGACAGTCGCCGGCGGCACGTCGTCGGGCCGGCAGCATGCCCAACAGCCGGCCACGACGAGGAACTCAGCCGCCAGCAGGCAGACCAGCCCGAACCCCAGCCGACGGCCGTGATGTCGCCCGAGAATCTTCATCGGCCGGTGCGGTCTCCCCTGCCGTTCCGCCTGCCCGCACCGGCGAGCCGGACGACCGCGGCCAGGCCGGCGGTGAAGCCGATCGCAAACCCGATCGGCTCGAACCAGCCGGTTTCCAGGCGGCCGTCGAGCCACCGGCCGACCACTCCGGGCAGCACCATCACCAGGCCGACTGCCATGATCCGGCCGGCCCAGCCGAAGGCGTCGCCGATCGGCGAAGGGGATGGTGCGGCCATCGACACTCGTTTCTGGAATCGTCGGCCGCCGCCTGCAGGCCGCCGCAGCGTGCTGGAGGTTCGCCCGGGGTCAGGAATCGGTTCGACCAAGCAGGAAAAAGGTCCGTTGCAATCCCTTTCCCTTGACGGTCATTTCGCCTCGATCGGCAAACCGGAAGCGGTCGCGGAGCAAAGCCTGGGTTGCTTCGGAGACATGCACCCGCGACGGTTCGCCGTGCGACTCCATCCGACTGGCCATGTTGACCGTATCGCCCCAGAGATCGTAGGAAAACTTGTGCTTCCCGATCACGCCGGCGACAACCGGGCCGGAGTGGATCCCAATCCGCACTTCCATTGCCAGGTCCCGGTTCCGCATCACGCCGCGGAACGCCTCGAGCATCCCCAGCCCCATTCCGGCGACCGCCTCGGCATGGTCTTCCCGCGGCTCGGGCAGGCCGGCGACGGCCATGTAGGCGTCGCCGATCGTCTTGATCTTCTCGACGCCGTGGGCGTTGGCGAGATGATCGAATGTCGAAAAGATCTCATCGAGCAGGTCGACCAATCGGGGGGCGTCGACCGTCTGGGAAAAGGTGGTGAAGCCGCAGAGGTCGGCGAACAGCACGCTGACGGAGGGAAAGCTCTCGGCGATGGTGCCGACGTCATTCTTGAGCCGCTCGGCGACCGTGTCGGGCAGGATGTTCCGCAGCAGCCGCTCGGACTTTTCCCGTTCCCGGGTCAGATCAGCCAGCGACCGCTCGAGGGCGGCGAAGGCGGCGTCGCGTTCCAGCAGTCTTTTGTAGGCCTCGGAGTGGACCCGGATGCGGGCGATCAGCTCGATCTGGTGGGGCAGCTTGACAAGGTAGTCGTTGGCCCCCGCCTCGAGCAGTTGGGCTTTGGTCGCCGCCTCCTCGGTTGCCGAGAGCATGATCACGGGGGTCTGGGCGGTGGTCGGTCGACGTCGATAGTGTCGGACGAGATCGAGCCCGGCGGTCCCCGGCATGACCAGATCCTGAAGGATCACCGTCGGCCGGAACTGTTCGGCCGTCTCCAGGGCCCGGTCGGCTTCACGGCAGAAGGCGTAGCTGATGTCAGCCTGATCGGCCAGGAGCCGCCGCACCGCCTCCCCGATCATTGGCTGATCGTCGACGAGCAGGACGCGGTGGCCGTCGATGGCGGGGCCGACGATTTGATCTGCCAAACCGCCGGCAGGCTCGAGACCGGCGGGCCCCCTCGTGGCCGGGGGCGGACCGGCAGCAGGTTCGGGCATGGCGGCGGACCGGCGTGGCAAAGCTGGGGAACTAGGATTTGAACCTAGACTAACTGGTTCAGAGCCAGTCGTGCTACCGTTACACCATTCCCCAGAATCGGCCGTGTAGCGACCTTTGTCCGTTGCGAGCAGCGGCTGCCAAAACCGTCCCGGCAATCACCGATTTTGGTAGCCTACCGCGGCTGGGCTGCACGGGCAATCGCGTCGTTCTGAGCGACCGTGGCAGCCCCCTGAACCGGGCGGCGTCGCCGCCGCAGCAAGGAACGCGACGTGTCATTTTTGGTGTTGTTGACCGGGTCGAAGGCAGGTGAGCGATACCGGCTCCTGCAAGAGCGGACCGTGATCGGCCGGCATCCCGGCTGCGACATCGTCGTCGACTCCGGGGCAGTCAGCCGGCAGCATGCGGCGGTGGTGTTCGCCGACGGTCGATACTGGATCGAGGATCTGGGGAGCCGCAATGGCACGCTCGTCAACGGCCATCAGCTCAGCGAGCGGCACCCGCTCGAGGCTGCCGACGAAATCGGGATCTGTGAGCAGCGGCTCTCGTTCTCCGCCGGGGAGACGACGCCTTCGGAATGGATCGCACTCGGCGGCGAGAGCAACGTCACGCAGGGGGTGTTTGAGTCGGACGACGAAGAGGCCCTGATCGTCTCGCAGGTCGACATCCCCCGGCCTTCGGCTGATGAAGGGCTTGGCCAGCATGCCGAGGCGAAGCTGCGGGCCGTGATCGGACTCAACCGGGCCCTCGGCTCGTCGCTGTCGCTCGACGAGGTGCTGCCGCGGCTGCTCGACGGGCTCTTCCAGATTTTTCCCGACATTGAACGGGGCTTTGTCCTGCTCAACGACGTCAAGACCAGCCGGCTTGTCCTGCGGGCGAAAAAGCTCAGAACCGAAGACGAGGGGGGCGGGCTGAGGCTGAGCTTGTCGCTGGTGAACAAGGTCGCCGCATCGCGGCGGGCGGTGCTGTCTGCCGATGCCACCAGCGACAGCCGCTTCCGGCTCAATGAGAGCATCGTCGACTGCAATATCCGCTCGGTGATGTGTGTCCCCTTCATCGGCTCGGAGGGGAACGTGCTCGGCGTGCTGCAGGTCGACTCCCGCGACATCCGCAACGGGTTCAGCCAGGAGGACCTCGAGGTACTTGCCGGAATTACCGGCCAGGCGGCCAAGGCGGTCGAGCAGGCGACCGCTCACGACGAGAAAATCGCCCAAGAGCAATTCAAGCGAGATCTCGAACTGGCCCACCGGGTGCAGCAGGGGCTGCTCCCGTCGACGCCGCCGGAGGTCGACGGCTTCGAGGTGTTCGACTTCTATGAGCCGGCCCATCAGGTGGGCGGCGACTATTTTTCCTATGTGCCGATCTCCGGAGGGCGGCTTGCCGTCGTGCTGGCCGATGTCTCGGGAAAAGGCGTCTCCGCAGCGTTGGTGATGGCCGCCCTGTCGGCCGATGTCCGCTACACGCTGGCAATCGAACCCGACGTCGCCACCGCGGTGACCCGGCTCAATGCCAGTTTCATGCGGAGCGGCTGGGACGACCGCTTTGCCACCCTCGTGGTCGCCGTCCTCGATCCGGCCGCCGAGGTCGTCTCGCTGGTTTCGGCGGGCCACCTGCCGACCTACCTGCGGCTGGCCGACGGCACTGTCAAGGCGGTCGGCCTGGAGGAGACCGGCCTGCCGGTAGGCGTCGATCCGACTTGCATCTACGAGGCCTGCGAGGTGTCGCTGCCGCCCGGAGCCACGCTCGTGTTCTACACCGACGGCATCAGTGAGGCGATGGATCATCAGCATGAGCCCTACGGCTTCGGGCGGTTGGAGAAGGTGCTTGCCGAGCCGGCCGACTCCGTGGAAGGCGTTGGCCGGCGGATCCTCGGCGACGTCGAACGCCATGCCGCCGGGCAGATTCGTAGCGACGACATGTGCCTTGTCTGCGTGGGCCGGCCGCTAGAGTCTGCCCCGCTTTCCTGACCCCCGCGGGACGCGACCGACCGGTTTCTCGCCGTTCGGGCGGTCGATAAAACCAGCGTCGGCGGTTGCTCGCCGGCGGGCCGGGAAGCAAGGGATGGCTGCCGGCTGAGACTGACTGACGGGCCGGGGGTGCAGGCTATGAGTTTGTTTGAGTGGGTTCGTGCCGGTGTGCGGCAGGCGGTGGTTCTCGGATTTGCCGACGCGATGGACGACGTTGGCAACCGGTCGCGGGACGAGGATTTTGGGGCGACGCTCGCCCAGAGTCTGCGGGGCCGGCTGGACGTGCAGCCGGAGCCTACGGTCATCGAGTCAAAGCCGTCGGGCGGTCGCCGCCGACTCGGCCGGTCGCTCAGCAAGACCGAAGCGGCGGCGAAGGCCGCCTGAGGTCGGCTCAGCCGGTCCGGTTGAACAGACAGGTGCTGCCGTTTTCCACATCCGATCCGGGGCTGCCGAAGTCGATGTCGGGCAGGGTCGCAATCGCCGCCCGCAGCCCCTGTTCCCACTGTGAGCGGACGCTCGAGAGGCCGTCGTCATCCGGCTGGAACCGGCGATAGGTGCGGATGGTCAGGTCGTCGTTGCGATAGACGAGCATGTCGATCGGGGGACCGACGGCCACATTGGACCGCATGGTCGAATCGAGCGAGATGATCGCGTACTTCACCGCCTGCTCCAGCGACGTCTCGTCGTAGCGGATGCCCCGGTCGAGAATTGGACGGCCGTACTTCGTTTCGCCGATCTGCAGAAACGGGGCGCTGCGGGTGCACCGCAACGGATTGCCCTGCGCGTAGATCATGTAGAGCTGGGGCGCTTCGTCTCCGATCTGGCCCCCGATCAGAAAGCTGACGGCAAAAGCGATGCTGTCGCGTTCCATCGCCAGCCGATCGATGTCGCTGATTTCCCGAATGTGGTGGCCGACGCAGCGGGCGGCGGCATAAAAGGAATCGACCTCGGCCAGTCCCCTGCCCCGCTCGAATTCCTGGCGGATTCGCGTGACGATCGACTGCGTCAGCGACAAGCTGCCGCTGGAGAGCACGGAAAACACCCGCTCGCCAGGGATGACGAAACTGTGCATCTTGCAGCAGACGTTGATCTGATCGATGCCGGCGTTGGTGCGGGAGTCGGAGGCGAGGACCAGGCCCTCGTGAGTGCGGATGCCGAGACAGTAGGTCATGAAACGTGCGTTGCCGGGGGATGGATGCTGGGCTATTCCCGGTATGGAATTTGCAGCGTAGAGTACCCGATTGGCCGAATACCTGCTGCCGTCGGCCTCTCCGGGGTAGCGTCGAGATCGGAACTGCCTCGGGGACAGGCTGGACTGCCTTGCCCTTGAGCGGTGGCCTGCAGCGATTCGGCCGGTGCTGGATGTTCTCAGTAGTCTGACGAGAAAGGCGGAGATGATGGCGGAGCATCGAGGGCTGGCGACGGTGTCTGCCCGGGCGTCGCCCCTCTGGGCGGACTACGAACTGTCGGCCGGCTTTGACGAGATGTTCACCGGCGTCGACAGTGTCCGGCCCCACTATGCCGCCCTGCGGGACTCGCTGCGATTCACGACCGACGATGACTTTCGCCGCCGCAAGGCGATGACCGATCTGTCGATGCGGCAGGATGGCGTCGGATTCACCGTCTATCGGGCCGAAGAGGGAATCGAGCGGGTCTGGCCGATGGACCCGATCCCGCGGATCATCCCGGCGGCCGAATGGCAGCGGATCGAAGCCGGCCTCATCCAGCGGATCAATGCCCTCAATCTGTTTCTCTGGGACATCTACCACGAGCAGTTCATCCTCCGAGACCGCGTTGTGCCGCCGCAACTCGTCCTCCAGGGAACGTCGTTCCGGCGGGAATTCGTCGGGGTCGACGTGCCCCGGCGGATCTACGTGCATATCTGCGGCAGCGATCTGATTCGGGCGGCCAACGGCGACTATCTGGTGCTGGAAGACAACGCCCGAACGCCGTCGGGGGTGAGCTACATGCTCCAGAACCGGCAGGTCCTCAAGCGGGTCTTTCCGGCGGTTTTCAACCGCTACGACGTGCTGCCCAACGATGAGTACCCCACCACCCTGCTCGACGTCCTGCGGTATGTCGCCCCGGAGTCGGCGGCCGATCCGACGGCCGTTTTGCTCAGTCCCGGCATGTACAACTCGGCCTATTTTGAACACAGCTTTCTGGCCCAGCGGATGGGCATTGAACTGGTTGAGGGCCGGGACCTGCAGGTCGACAACAATCGGGTCTTCATGCGAACGACCCGCGGTCTGCGGCAGGTCGATACGATCTACCGCCGCATCGACGACGATTTTCTCGACCCGCTCACCTTCCGGCCCGACAGCGTGCTGGGGGTGCCCGGCCTGGTGAACGCCTACCGGGCCGGCAACGTCGCCCTCGCCAACAGCATCGGCACCGGCATCGCCGACGACAAGGGCGTCTATCCGTTCGTGCCGGAGATGATTCGCTACTACCTCAAGCAGGATCCCCTGCTCAACAACGTCGAGACCTTCCGCCCGGTGATCCCGGCCCAGCGAGACCATGTGCTGGCCAACCTCGAAAGCCTTGTTGTCAAAAGGGTCAACGAGTCGGGGGGCTATGGCATGCTCATCGGACCGAACTCGACCAAGGCTCAGCGGGAGGCCTTCCGCGACGAGATCCGGTCCAACCCTCGCGACTTCATCGCCCAGCCAACCATCCAACTCTCGACGCACCCGACCTTTGTCGACGGTCGGCTCGAGGGCCGGCACATCGACCTGCGGCCCTTCGTTCTCTGCGGTGAACGAGTCGTGGTGACCCCGGGGGGGCTGACCCGGGTCGCGCTGCCGAAGGGCAGCCTGGTCGTCAACAGTTCGCAGGGAGGCGGCAGCAAGGACACCTGGATTCTCGCCGACGCGGGGAAAAGTCGGGCCGCCGCGTCTGCCGGGGCGGTCCAGCGGGCCGCGGGGATCGCGGTCGACCGGTCAGTGGGAGCGGATCGATGATGCTCAGCCGCGTCGCTGACGCCCTGTTCTGGATGGGCCGGTATCTCGAGCGGGCCGATCACCTCGCTCGCGGAGTGGCGGTGACCAGCAGCCTCGAACTCGACCTTCACGGAGTGTTGGCCGACCCGGTCGAGTTCGAATGGACGGCGCTGTTGGCCCAGTACCAGCAGGGCACCCCGACCCAGCGGAAGGGAGAGGATGCCGTCGCCGCCGTTCAGCGGTGGCTGCTCACCGACATTGGCAACACCGGCAGCGTCATCGCCTGCGTCAACCGCGCCCGCAACAACGCCCGCAGCATTCGCGGCTCGATCAGCCCGCCGATGTGGCGGGAGCTCAACAAACTGCACTGGCGGCTCCGCGATGTCGCCTTCCAGGAGCGGGTGGTCGAATCGCCGCACGACTTCTGCGAGGAGACCCAGATGGGCGTGCTGCTGTTTCACGGCATCTGCGACGCCACGCTCATTCAAGACGAGGGCTGGCACTTCATCCAGATGGGCCGTTACCTCGAGCGGGCCGACAAGGTGCTGCGAACGCTCGACTCAAAACTGGGGCTCTTCGTCGCCGGCGAGGTGACCGACCTGCCGGTCAGCGGCCTGCAGTGGGCGGCGGTGCTCAAACGCTGCGCCGCCTACGAGGCCTACCAGCGGCTGTCGATCGGCCGGGTCGAGGCTGAGGGCATCATTGAGTTTCTGCTGGCCCATCCCGATTTCCCCCACTCGGTCCGATTCTGCCTGACCCGCGTGTTCCATTCGCTCGGCGTCGTCTCGGGAGAGCCCGTGCAGCGGGGGGATGCCGAGCCCGGTCGGACCGTCGGCCGGCTCGTCAGCGACCTGACCTACATCGATCGGCCGGCTCTCGGAGCGGCCGGACTGCGGGAGTTCCTCAGTCTCTCGCTCCAACGATGCGGCCTGATCGGCAGGCTGTTGCAGCAGCAATATTCCCTGCAGTAATCCGCCGCCCGCTCACCCCCGCCCGGAAACCCGTCTGATGATTCTCGAGATCCAGCATGAAACGACGATGACCTACTCGGAGCCGGTCCGGGAATGGCTCTGTGAACTGCGGATGGAGCCGACCAGCGACGGCCAGCAGAGCTGCCACTCGTTTCAGCTCAACGTCAGCCAGGCCGCGGCCATCCACCGCTACACCGACGGCTTCGGCAACCGGGTGCATCACTTCAACCTGCTCGCGCCAGAGCAGACGATCCGGCTGCTGGCCGCGAGCATCGTCGAGACCGAGGACGCCGGCATCGGACCAATGGCCAGCCAGACGGTGTTTCCGGTCGATCCCGACGGCCTGCCGCTGGAGACGCTGGAATATCTGCCGCTCGGCGGTCCGGTCCGGCCGACGCCGCTGTTGGAGCCGCATCTTGCGGCGCTCAAGCCAGCGGCCGGATTTCGGGTCGGGATGTGGGTCTGCCAGGTGGCGGAGTACATCCGGGGCCGTTTCGAATATGCCCGGGATGCGACCGACGCCAGTTCCCCGATCGATCACCTGCTCGAACACGGGAAGGGAGTCTGTCAGGACTTTACCCACCTGATGATCGGCCTGCTGCGACTCAGCGGGGTGCCGGCCCGGTACGTCAGCGGCTACATCCACCGTGAAAACCACGATTCTCAGAGTCATGCCTGGTGCGAAGTCTGGCTGCCCGACCTCGGCTGGTCGGGCTTCGACCCGACCAACGGCTGCCCGATCAACAACCACTTCGCCAAGACGGCGGTCGGCCGGGACTTTACCGATGTGCCGCCGAACAAGGGAGTGTTCCGCGGCAGCGGCATCGAAAAGATCGATGTGCGGGTCGCCACCCGGAGCCTTGAGCGGCTGCCGTCGCTGGCCTGGCACGACCAACTGCCCCCGCTCGACGTGCCGGTCCGCTCGGTGGTGCGGGCTGTTCCCGCCGACAGCCCGCTCGCCGAGGAGCAGCAGCAGCAGTAGCCCCCGAGAAAAGGCTCAGTCGATGTTGCGGGGAGGCAATTCGATCGCGATCTCCGTTCCTTTCCCCGGGGCCGACGTTATCGTCGCGGCGCCCCCGAGCAGCCGGGCTCGCTGCCGGATGCCTTCAATCCCAAAGTGCCGCGGCGGGATTGCTGCCGGATCAAAGCCGCGGCCGTCGTCGGTCACCCGCAGCAGCGTGCGGCCGTCCGGCTGTCGGATCAGGCTTAGTTCCGCTCGCCCGGCGGCGGCATGCCGCCGGGTGTTGGTGAGCGACTCCTGGGCGATCCGGTAGAGCGTCGTCTCGGCGTCGGCCGCGAGCCGTTGCCCGGCGAGATTGTGGGTGAACTCGACTTCGGGAATCTCGAGCCGGGCATCGGCGACGAGCGCCTCGATCGCCTCGACAAGGCCGAGTTCGTCAAGGGCCGGCGGCCGCAGGCCGGCGATCAGGTGGCGGGTTTCGGCGGTGGCTTCCCGGAGGAGCCGGAGCACCTCGGTGAGGCGGTGGTCGCTTCCCGAGCCGCCCGGCAGCCTGGCCTCGTAGGTCTCAAGGTGCATGATCGCCGCCGAGAGATATTGGGCAAGGCCGTCGTGAATCTCGTACGCGATGAGTTGCCGTTCCCGCTCTTGGCGGTCGATCAGCTTCCGCACCGCCTCTTCGCTGTTCATCGCGGCCGCCGTCAGCGTTTGGGTTTGGGAATTCGCGACTGGCCACGCTGCCGCCGGCCCCGGCGTCCGCGGCCACCGGCGGATCGTCCCCGGGCCGGCGGCGTGCCGTCGCGGACCGCCGCAATCTGGTCCCGGAGCCGGGCGGCCCGCTCGAAGTCGAGTTCAGCCGCTGCCTGAAGCATGTCGGACTCAAGCTGCTCGAGCAGTTCAGCCTCTGCCTGAGCCTGCTCCTCGGCGTTGCCGACCGCCGCCTGGGCCCGGGCTCGGGCCTGGCTCTCGGCCTCGATCCCCGAGCGAATCTCCTTGCGGATCGTCTCCGGCGTGATGCCGTGTTCGGCGTTGTAGGCCAGCTGCAGCGCCCGACGGCGGCCGGTCTCGTCAATCGCCTGCTGCATCGATTCGGTGATCGTGTCGGCGTAGAGGATCACCCGGGCATCGACATTGCGCGCAGAGCGGCCGATTGTCTGCATCAGCGACGTCTCGCTCCGCAGGAATCCTTCCTTGTCGGCGTCGAGGATCGCCACCAGCGACACCTCGGGCAGGTCGAGCCCCTCGCGCAGCAGATTGACGCCGACGAGCACGTCGAACTCGCCCGCCCGCAGATCCCGGAGCAGTTCGACCCGTTCAAAGGCATCGAGTTCGCTGTGCAGCCAGCGGCAGCGGACGTTTCGTTCCTGGAAATAGTTTGAAAGATCCTCCGCCAGCTTCTTGGTGAGGGTCGTGGCGAGAACCCGGCTGCCCGCGGCAACCGTCTTGGCGATTTCCTCGGAGAGGTGCACCACCTGGTTGCGGGCGGGGACGACCTCGATGACCGGGTCGAGCAGGCCGGTCGGGCGGATGATCTGCTCGACCACTTCTCCCTTGGTCTGCTCGAGTTCCCACGAACCCGGCGTGGCCGAAACATAGACGGTGCGGTGCAGCTTCTTCTCAAACTCGTCGAACATCAGCGGCCGGTTGTCGAGCGCGCAGGGCAGGCGGAAGCCATGCTCGACGAGGGTGAGCTTGCGGCTGCGGTCGCCCGCATACATGCCCCGCACCTGCGGCACGGTCACATGCGACTCGTCGACGAAAAAGAGGAAGTCTGACGGGAAATAGTTGAAGAGCGTGTCGGGCGTGCTGCCCGGGGGCCGGCCTGAGAGCGGCCGGGAGTAGTTCTCGATGCCGGGGCAGAAGCCGGCCTCGAGCAGCATCTCGATGTCGAACTTGGTGCGGGCCGAGAGCCGCTGGGCCTCGAGCAGCTTGCCCTGCCGCTTGAGTTCCTCGAGCCGCTCCTCGAGTTCCCGGCGAATTTCCCCCACCGCGGCCTTGATGCGATCTTCCGGCATCACGAAGTGCTTGGCCGGGTAGAAATACGTTTCGTCCTTCTGGGCCGCAGCTTCGCCGCTGGTCGGATGGGTGACGGCGATCGATTCGATCGTATCGCCCCAGAATTCGATGCGGGTCGCCAGTTCATCGTAGGGGGGCCAGATGTCGACGGTATCGCCCCGTACCCGGAACCGGCCGCGTTCGAGGGCCATGTCGCTCCGCTCGTACTGGACTGCGACAAGCTGGCCAAGCAGCTCGTCGCGGGAACAGGGCACCCCGGTGGCAACGCGGATGACCATCGCCCGGTAATCCTCCGGCGAGCCGAGGCCGTAGATGCAGGAGACGCTGGCGACGACGATCACGTCGCGGCGGCTGACCAGTGCGCTGGTCGCCGCCAGCCGCAGCCGGTCGATCTCCTTGTTGATCGCCGCATCCTTCTCGATGTAGATGTCCCGCTGGGGGATGTAGGCTTCGGGCTGGTAGTAGTCGTAGTAGCTGACGAAATAATGGACGGCATTGTGGGGGAAAAAGTCGCGGAACTCGGCGTAGAGCTGGGCAGCGAGCGTTTTGTTGTGCGACAGGACCAGCGTCGGTCGGCCGACCCGGGCGATGACGTTGGCCATCGTGAAGGTCTTCCCCGAGCCCGTGACGCCCATCAGCACCTGCGCGGGCTGGCCCTCGCCGATCCCTGCGACGAGGCTGTCGATCGCCGCCGGCTGGTCGCCGGCCGGTGGATAGGGTGCGACGAGTTCAAAGACGTCGGGCCGAAGCGGCGGAGCGGTGCCGGGCATCTAGATCGTCTCCTCGTCCGCCGCCGTCCGGCGGCCGCGGAGCGGCCGGATAAACGGTGCAATTTGTCGCAGGGTGACCGGCCCGATTCCGTTGACCGCGGCAACTGCCTCAAGCGTCGGGAACGGTCCATGTTTCCGCCGGTGAGCGATGATCCGGCCGGCCAGAGCCGGCCCGATGCCCGGGAGCTGGGCCAGTTCGGCCGCCGGTGCGGAGTTGATGTCGAGGCTGAAGCCGACGGCTGCCGCCGGTGGTCGCTCGTGGTCGACAAGCCGATCGCGGCTGGCGACCAGCCAGCCTGCGAGCGACACGATCCCGGCGGCGGTCAGCCAGATGAGCAGCCGCAGAACCGCCGGCGAGCTGGTGCCGGGGGCGGGCTCGGCGGCGGTGGCTGACGCTGGCATGGTGCTGCGGGCCTCGGGCGGGGGCGGCGGCGGAAAACCACCAGGCCGCGGAATTGACCGGCGGGCCGCTGCCGCCGGCTTTTGTATCATAGCGTGCCGGGGAACCAGCCCGCCGTGGGCTCGGTCCCGGAGTGTCTCTCT
>Ga0180432_10008817_pt1 | contig 12462 bp, 4 predicted proteins | sample SS_ome_10_FD_132414 | JGI IMG/M metagenome (GOLD analysis project Ga0180432, IMG submission 132414) | Hypersaline lake sediment archaeal communities from the Salton Sea, California, USA - SS_1_MS_2 metaG | ecosystem: Environmental > Aquatic > Non-marine Saline and Alkaline > Hypersaline >...
CCAGGGCAAGAGTCTCAGACAGCGTATCGAGTTCCTGGCTTGTTATATTGTTCGCAGCCCATCTTGCAGCCAGTCCTTCGATAAGCTTTCTGATAGTATAGATATCGTTGATGTCCTTGTTGGAAACTCCGGTTACAATAGCTCCTTTGTTTGGTATCACCTTTACAAGACCTTCAAGCTCGAGCTGTTTCAATGCCTCCCTTATAGGTGTTCTGCTCACTCCAAGAATCGATGATAGTGCTGTTTCAGCAAGTCTTTCCCCGGGCTTGAACACACCATTCAAAATATCATCCTGGATCCTTGTAAAAACCTTTGCCGAGAGTGAACTCTTTATATATTCCTCTCCTATGGTATTATCCATTTGTCTGCCTCCGATCGCTGATCATATCTCTATCCGGTCCATTATATGATCCGCATATTCGCTTCCGGTAGCTCCTGTATCTCTTCCTGTCATTATGACCTTCTTCTCAATCTGAACAGCATCAAATGCTTTCTGGAGTTTAAGAGCCTTGCCGGAAAAGCCTATATGTCCCAGAAGCATGCCTGCTGCCTTGATCATACTTGAAGGATCGGCATAAATGTCTCTTCCCTCCTCCACCATACGCGGAGCAGAGCCATGTATCGCTTCAAACATGGCATATCTTTTACCGATATTTGCACTGCCTGCCGTTCCTACTCCTCCCTGCATCTCTGCTGCTTCATCTGTAAGGATGTCCCCGTACAGGTTAGGCAGTACAAATACCTCAAATTGAGCTCTTCTTTTTTTGTCTATCAATTTCGCTGTCATTATATCTATATACCAGTCATCAGCTGTTATCTCAGGATATGCTTTTGAGATCTCCCTGAATATATCAAGAAAGTTTCCATCAGTTGTTTTTATTATATTAGCTTTTGTTACTGCAGTAACTCTTTTTTTACCATTTTTCCTGGCATATTCAAAAGCTGCTTCGATGATCCTGGTTGAACCCTGTTTTGTAGCAACAGTAAAGTCTATGCCCAGATCCTCATCCACATTTATCCCGCTTGACCCAAGAGCATACGCTCCTTCTGTGTTTTCCCTGAAAAAAGTCCAGTCAATACCTTCTTCAGCTATCCTTACAGGTCTTACGTTGGCAAACAGATCGAGTTCTTTTCTCATTGCAACATTTGCACTTTCCACATTAGGCCATGGATCGCCCCGGCGCGGTGTAGTGGTAGGACCTTTTAATATAACGTGGCATTTTTTAAGCTCATCCAGCACTTCTGCCGGTATCGCTGACTTTTCAAGAGCTCTTCTTTCTATAGTAAGTCCATGTATCTCCCTTATCTCGACCTTTCCTGTTTTTATTTCATTCTCCAAAAGAAATCCCAGTATCCTGACAGCTTCTTTTGTTATGGCAGGGCCTATCCCGTCACCTGCAGCTACTCCGATTATTATGCTGTCAAGCTTTGAATAATCCAAAAAATCCTTTTCCTGTTTCATTTTTTCAACTCTTTTGAGCTGATCCCTCAAGAGTGTTTCAAATCTGTTCAGCGCTGTAGTTATTTTGTCTGTCATCATATCTCTCCTTTATATCATATTACAAGATCGAACAGCCCGGGTGCAATATCACGTATGGCCTGTTCAAGCTCTTCATCACTCAATGAAGTGGAACGGTCATCCACATACTGCGCTTCGACCCAGTCTTTCAATTTTGCAACGACAGGATCCCTTTTATCGATCATCTTGACTCCTTCAAGTCCCAGGAAACCATTGAGCCAGTGTGCGATGCCTGCAAGGCCTGAAGTATTTGTTATCGCTACTCCGATCTTTCTGTTGAGCAGCTTATGCGTATCGAATATATTGTAGATCTCTTCATCTTTCAGTAGACCGTCAGCATGTATCCCTGCTCTTGTTATGTTGAAGTTCTTGCCCACAAACGGTGTCCTTGGCGGAATGTGATAACCTATCTCATTTTCGTAGTAGTCAGCGATCTCGGTTATAACCGTTGTATCCATACCGTCAAGAGAGCCTCTCATCTGAGCATATTCTATGACCATTGCTTCCAGCGGTGTATTTCCTGTACGCTCTCCTATGCCAAGGATCGAGCAGTTTACCGAAGATGCTCCATACATCCAGGCTGCTGCTGAATTTGATACTGCCTTGTAAAAATCATCATGACCATGCCATTCTATCAGTTCACTTGGAAGACCTGCATAATGCCTCAGCCCGTATATTATGCCGGGTACAGATCTTGGGAGTGCCGCACCCGGGTAGTTCACACCATAACCCAGGGTATCACAGGCCCTGATCTTGACCGGTATCCCCGCTTCATCGCTAAGAGCCTTCAGCTCCATAACAAACGGCACGACAAATCCGTAAAAATCCGCCCTGGTTATATCTTCAAAATGGCACCGGGGTTTCATACCGATATCAAGAGCATCCCTCACTATCCCAAGATAATGTTCAAGCGCCTGTTTCCTTGTCATTTTCAGCTTCTTGAAAATATGATAATCAGAGCATGATACCAATATGCCGCTCTCCTTCAACCCCATCTCCCGGGCAAGGATAAAGTCCTTTTTTGTAGCTCTTATCCAGCCGGTCACCTCTGGAAACTCATATCCCTTCTCAAGACATTTTTCGATGGCTTTCTTATCTCTTTCACTATAGAGGAAAAATTCCGACTGGCGAACAATACCTTTTGGTCCTCCAAGCTTATGCAGAAGGTCGAAGATGTGGACGATCTGATCAACTGTATACGGCGATCTTGACTGCTGCCCGTCCCGAAATGTAGTATCTGTGATCCAGATATCATCAGCAGGCATCAGAGGAACTTTCCTGTGATTGAATGCGCATTTGGGTATCTGGTCATAGGGGAATATCTCTCTGTATAGATTTGGTTCACTTACATCCTGCAGGGAATATTTGTATATCGTCTGCTCCAGTGTATTGGTCCTTTTATTGAATTCTATCATTTCAACCTCCTCTAAATAAGTAATATGCGTGTATTATTGTATACAATCATACACGCATAGTCAATACTTTTTTAATTTAATTTTTTCAGATCATCACATTGACTATCTTGTCTTTTCCATCATCGACCAGTTCTATGAACCTGATGCCTTTATCGACTCCATCAACTGTGATTTTTTTTCCGGTTTTTTCTTTCTGCCGCTCAACATGTATGATATATTTTGTTTTCCCGTAAGTATATTCTATAGAATATCTTTGGAAACCCTCAGGCACCGATGGTTCTATGAAAAGCCTGCTGCCCTGCTTGTCAAAGCCCAGCAGCTCTTCAAGCCCTGCTCTGTAGAGCCATGCTGCAGATCCGGTATAAAAGCTCCAGCCGCCTCTTCCCCTTTGAAGATTATTATAGTAGATATCCGCACATACCACATATGGCTCGAGCTTGTATTTTTCAACATCATGGGCTTTTTCGGTATGACTTATGGGATTTAGCATATCAAATATCCTGTAGGCATCTTCGTAATTTTTTAACATACAAAAGGCATATATCGCCCAGATGGCTCCGTGGGTATACTGGCCGCCGTTTTCTCTGACGCCCTTCAGATACCCCTGTATGTATCCCGGATTTGGTCTGCTCCGGTGGAAGGGCGGACTTAATATCGGTATCATTTTCTCATGCTCATCGACAAGATATTTTTTCACTGCTTCCATTGCTTCTCTTGCCTTTCTTTTGTCTGCGGCTCTGCTTATAACGCTCCAGGCCTGGGATATAAGATCTATCCTGCATTCCGACTGCTCCTTTGAACCCATTTTGGTCCCGTCATCAAAAAACGCCCTTAAATACCATTCCCCGTCCCAGGCATTTTCTTCAAGTGCCTTTTTCAGACTTCCTGCGGCAGTCTCCAGCTTTCGGGCAAAATCCCTGTCATCTCCGGGAACGCAGGTCTGCCTGAACATCCTGAACGTATCATACATGAACCAGCCGAGCCAGACACTCTCTCCCCTGCCTTCATGCCCCACCCGGTTCATGCCGTCGTTCCAGTCTCCGGTACCCATCAGTGGCAGCCCGTGAGCTCCGAACTTCATGGAATGGAGCATCGCTCTTTTGGCGTGTTCATATAAAGCAGCCGTCTCATCGGAAACTTCTGGCTTTCCGTATCTCTCCTTCTCATCGCTCTTCAATGGTTCCCACGCGAGGAACGGTACCTGTTCTTCAAGTATGCCCTTATCCCCGGTAACGTTGATGTATCTGCACAGGACATACGGGAGCCAAAGCAGGTCGTCGGATATCCTTGTTCTTATACCTGTCTGTGAATCCGGATGCCACCAATGCATCACATCGCCTTCGGAGAACTGGTGTGCCGCTGCATTTATGATCATCTCCCTTGCCACTTCAGGCATAGAATAAAAAAGTCCCATGCAGTCCTGGAGCTGATCCCTGAATCCAAATGCTCCACCTGCCTGGTAATATGCGGTCCTGGCCATTATCCTGCAGGCAATCGTTTGATAGAGCAGCCATCCGTTTAGCATTATGTTCATTTTTTCGTCCGCTGTAGTGACTTTTACTACAGAAAGCTTTTCCTTCCAAAAGCTCTTTATTTTGTCCATCTCAACAGCCGCAAGACTATACGAGCCATATCTCTCAATGGTCTCGTAGACTTTTTCTCTGCATTTCTCCTGCCCGAGCATAAACACAAAGGATATCCTTCCGTCCGGCCCCACTGTTTTGCTTGTCTTTAGTGCAAAACAAGGATTGACAGTCGCTCCTTTGTTTTGAGTAAGTTTATCTTTTGACATCCCCGGCGGTGTTTTCCTGTTTTTTACAGATCCCATAAACTCATTTTTATCACACGTATGATCATTCATCCCCGAATCGCAGAATACATATGCCATGTGATCTTTAAAAAGCTGTTTGAATCTGTTGCAGGCAAATAATATTCCTTTTTCATCATCACTGTCGGTTATTATATATTTAATAGATTTTTCCCTGCTCTCACCGAGAACAAGCTCTGCAAAATATCCTGCATTTATGATCCTGCTATGCTTTGTCTTATTTTCAACGGATACCACCACATATTTAAAATTACCTTCAACAGGCACAAAAACCGTCTGGCTCATAAGCATACCTCTGCCGGCTGCCTCATATGTCGTGTATCCATAACCATGTCTGACTATGTGGTCCGAGTCTTTTCCCGATGGTCCGGGTGAGATGGTGAAAACTTCACCGGTGAGTTCATCGTGCAGATATACAGCTTCAGGCAGGTCATCGATGACTGGCTCATTGACCCATTTCGTCAATTGATTCCCGCGGCTGTTGCCATAATAACTGTATCCCAGTCCCGATTCTGAAACAAGGCATCCGAAGTTCCTGTTGGCTAGGACATTTATCCAGGGCATCGGTGTGGCTCTGCCGTTTTCTGATATGATGACATACTCATCCTTATCGGTGTCAAAGCCTCCATATCCGTTGTAGAAACGAAGACCATTTTTACTCAGTCCAAGCTCAGGAAAACTGATCTTCGCCATATCGGTTTCAGTACTGTCGTGTTCTATCAGGTCAAGGGCCCTTCTTGAGTCTCTTATCCTCGTGCCCAGTATCCTGTCCCGTCCGGTAAGATAAATATCTGCTGTGGTAAGAAGCAGCAAATGTTCTTTATCGGAAAGATCGGTTTTGTTTATCTCAAAGATACCATGGGAGCCGGAATCGCTTTCGAAAGCCCTTACATTGCTAAGTACATCGCCTATGGCATGGGATAGTTCCTGCTGATAGCCTTCTCTTTTCTGATTGAGTATGACCAGGTCGACAACGACCTGATTTCTTCGGAGATATTCATATATGACAACGCTGTCCTTTACTGTAGCGATCTCTCCGATGCTGTCTATAGCGACCAGGATAACAGGATTGTCCCCGGAGATCCCGAATTTCCAGAGATCCCCCTGGGACAAAACATTGTTTTTTATCATATCTTTATCAGCCCTCAATACATCCAGCAGATAGAATATACACGCTGACGCATCCAGTATCGCATTGACCTTGTCATAATCAAGATTAAGATAGTTCATCTCCAGTCTGCTGTCAAAAAGAGCTCTGCTGAACACATCCTGTATGCTTTCAGTCCTTCTGAATCCGTGAAAAGCCGGCCCGATATCTTCTTTGTTCTCGGAAACAAGATATATGAACGAGACTGTTTTCTGCTCGTTAGGTGCAAGTTCCAGATAAGTCCTCATAGCAATACACGGTTCGACGACTTCCCCGGTGACACCGGCCAAATGGAAAGAGCTTTCCATGGCAGCAGGCATCTCCAAACTCCTGCCTCTTCCAATAAATCTACTCCGGTCGGTATCATATTCAAAGACAGCACTCTGGGAAGCCTCCTGTATGCAGGTCGCACCGAAATACAGAGGTGGATCATCCAGATCTCTTTGCCTTCTTGTGGCTGTTATGCATCTGAAATGGTGATCATACTCGGTTTCGATGAAGAGCTTGCTGAAAGCAGGATGTGCTGAGAAAGATGATCTCTCATCAAGGATTATATCCACATAGCTGGTCAGTTCCAGTTTCTGCTTTTCATGGCTTTTATTCGACAGTGTGACCCGTCTTATCTCTCCATTCATTTTAGTCAGCCCTACGATCTCCATCCTGCTCTCTATTCCCTCATCGACTCTTATATATTCAGCCTTTTCAGGATAAAAATTCACCTCATAGGTTTGAGGTTCGACCAGTGTGGGTTTATATGTCGATGAGTAATATGTCCCCGATGTTGCATTCTTGATATATATATAGTTCCCGTAACTGTTGTTGGTCCAGTCCTTTTCCCAGAAATTTAAAAAGCGGTTCCTGTATTTCGAAAATCCCGCTCCTTCCGAGTCGATCATTATCTGGTATCTGTCGTTGCTCATGACATGAGTGACCGGATAATTAAGATGAGTATCTCTGATAGTTCTTGCCCTTTTATATTCTTCATCGCCAAGTTCCCTTTTCTCCGGAGTCCTGGTGTATATATTCTCTCTTACAACACGTCCCAGAAGTTTGGTTTCTTCAAGAATAAACCGTATCGCCCTTATGCTCGCATCCCGATGAAAGCGTTCCCTGTGTAAATTGTTATGCAAAAAATTGTCAAGGGATACGAGTATCATTCCCTGATGATGGCACATGAACGTCCTTATAACTCTGGGGCGTTTAAGCTTTGAGGCTGAAGGAGTGATATAGTCGATGGCATCAAAGAACCCAAACCTGCCATACCCGCCCTCCAGCCTGATTTTCTTCAGGTTCCCTATGACACCCTCAGGATCCTGCTCTATTGACATTATAGAGGAATAAGGCGATATGACAAGGAATTTTTTCAGATCTGATTTAAATCCCAGCGCAGGGATGCCGAATGCCCTGTACTGATAATTCAGATTTTTGTCAAACCGGTAATAAGCTGATTCGGATATACCAAAAGGCACTTTCTTCTTTCTGGCATATCTTTTTTGTGCTTTTACGATCCCTCTGAGAGTAAAGTCATATATCGTACCTTTCAAGGGATGCATTGTCAGGTGGGGCATATAGTATTCAAACATCGTGCCGTTCCAGGATAACAGGACCGGAAGCCCTCTAACCAGAGCCATCGGCCTGCCGAGACGATACCAGTGTTTCCTGGGGATCTGATTGAGCGCCATGGCTACAAACCCGGTCGTTCTTGCTTCGGATGCAAGAAGGTCATAGTAAGAATCATCAGCTTCATGGCTTGTCACGTTATATCCGATATGAAATAGGTTTTTTCTGAAATCATACAGCTGGTTAAGTCTTGTGTTCCTTATAAGGTTGTTGAGCTTTACCATGATCCTGTCTATCTCATCTTTTAGTATGCGGGCATTTTTGTTGTTCTCTGCACAAAGCTCAGATAATGATCTATCTATGGCATCACAGCTCTCAAGATCGGTAAGATATCCCATCAGAGCCCTTCGGGCAAAGCTGCTGTAATTCCTGTTGATCCAGGAATTGCTTTGATCGTCTATCTCATATATGGCATCCTTGATAAAGTCCATTATTCTCTCCGGATCCAGGCTTTCGAAATCGATTTTGTCAAATCCTGTTTCAGACATAACATCTTTTATGCCCTTTAGATTGTTGAGAGAAAAAACCGGTTTTTCCATCAGGTCTAATAATCCCTGCCTCAGCGTGATCAGATATGCCAGGAAATTACCACTGTCCACCGATGACACATAATGGGGGTGCAGAGGTTCGAGATTTGTTACATCGTACCAGTTATACAGATTGCCATGCCACTTCTTAAGTCTTCTTATCGTATTCAGTGTTTTTGAGACCATATCCACAAAACTGTTGAGGGAAATGAAACCGAAATCCCTGGCAGACAGGAAAGCCATGAGCTGAAGGCCGATATTGGTCGGTGAAGTCCTGGTCGCTGTTATCTCTTCATCAAGTATCTGAAAATTGTCAGGCACCAGATAATTGTACTCCACATCAAAGAACTCTTCGAAAAATCTCCAGGTTTTCCTGGCTACATCGAAAAGCTCGTTTCTATCCCTCTGCTTGAGCATCTTGCGCCTGTACCTGCAGGGGATCCCAAGGGCATATGATATGAAAGGCCCTGACAGGAAAAGTATACCCAGTACCATCAGGATACTGACAGAAAGGAAACTTCCGGCGCAAATACAAAGAGTGCCCCAGAGCAGATTCTGATACATCCTGTAGAGATAATCGGACAGTTTTCCGGTTATCTTTCTCTCCGAAGCCTCAGCAGTTTCCCAATTCAGAAGATTTTTACCCGATATCATCAGCCTGAATAATGTCCTGATTATAGCATCGACAGAGATATATGCCCTGAAGGGAAGTATTGATAACATATATATGATCCTGAACGCATCTTTTACTATCGAACGCATAAATGCGATCAGGCTGTATGACAGTCCGATCTTAAATGCATTGGTTATTACGCCTCTTGAAAAATCCGGAAGCAGTCCCATCGCAAGTGTAAAGATCACTGCCGCAAGATAGATGCCCGTATTCCACTCCAGCAGCAACGGTACGGTCACAAGATACAGCAGTCCGGATATGGGCAAAAGACTCCTTATCAGATTTGAGAGCATCTTCCACCTCGAGAGAAGGCTCAGCTTGTTTCTACCCAGGATCCACGGCAGCAGCTGCCAGTCCCCTCTTGTCCACCTGTGCTCTCTTTTGTAGAATGAAAGAGCATTGGCAGGATGGCCGTCAGCGAGCTGAATATCTGAAGACAAACCGCTTCGGGCAAAAGAACCTTCGAGCAAATCATGGCTCAAAACAGCATTTTCAGGTATCCTCCCGTCGAGCACCCGGGAAAAAAACTCCAGGTCATAGATCCCTTTGCCTACAAAAGTACCTTCGCGAAAAAGATCCTGATAAATATCTGAACTTGCATAGGAATACGGATCGATACCGACTTTTCCAGAAAGCATTTTTGTGAAAGGAGATCTTAAGAAAGAATCGAGTCTCACATCTATCCTTGGCTGTATGAGTGCATATCCTTTAATGACCCTGTTCTTGTCAGCACCGATCTCCGGAGTATTGAGTATATGCGCCATAACTCCAACAAGCTTGTTGGCGCTTCCCCCTACAAGCTCTGTATCTGAATCTATCGTTATCACATATTTTATTTTTCCTGCAATCTGTGAAATGTTTCTGTTGTCAGTGAAGGATGTCTCCTCTGAACCCATCAGCAACCTGTTGAATTCCTCGATTTTACCCCTTTTCCTTTCCCAGCCCATCCAGACATTTTCTTTTTCATTCCACTTACGATATCTGCAGAGATAAAAGAACAGCAGATTTCCGGCAGTTGCGTGTTTTCTATTCAATCCAGCAATTTTTTCCTCTGCATACAGGTCGATCTCTTTTTCATCTTCGTTTTCCCTGTTTCTGGAATCAGCATGGTCTGCCAGGATCACAAAATATATGTTGGCTCCACGATTTGCCAAATATGTCTCCTCAAGTTTATCAATATATTTATCCACGCTTTTTTTCCCTGCTATAAGGACAGGCACGACTACTGCTGTAGAACAATCAGCAGGTATACCCTTTTCAAAATTCATGGCTGGCAGCTGTTTCCTTGATAAAAACCTTATAAATATCGAATTGATAAGATCCCCTGAATAATTCAATGCAATTATAAGCACGTTGAGTGAAATAAAGATCGAAAGAACAAGCCTCTGATCAGAGGATGTTGTATAGGTATAATAGAATGCCGCCGCTGTGAGGATCAGCGACAGGGAGAACAGCGCTATGAAATATATAGGGTTCCGGAATTTTTTGATGATCCTCCCCAGGCATCTGAAGAATCCCTCTTTTATATCCAGTTCCTTATACAGGTCATTTTCACCATCCCCTATAAGGTAATAACCGACATGGGCCTTCTTCTTCTGTTTGCCTTCGGTCATGTCTAAAACTTTTCTGGCTATATAGAACTCTTCCTGTCCCGATATCCTTGCAGCTTTCTCTATCTTCCCCCTGTATCTGTTCTTTGTATCAAAGTCCATTCCACCGTATACGCCGCAGCCCTCACTCTTTAATATCTCATCGACCACGCATATGTCCTGGAACATCTCTCTCCAGTCAAGATCTACTACTTTGTTCATGCCTGACACAAGCACTGCTGCTTTAGATACCCTATCCGACTGTAGCCCTGTTTCCTCTCTTATGACCTGGATGAATCCTGAATCCATTCCTGCCCCATCTTGTATGATCGAATCAAGAAGGGAACTGTCATTGATCCCTCTTTCCCGTAATTTATATATGACATGGGAAAGGAAGTCATAGTCCGATGACCTGTCTGATGCTTTTATCATGTCTATGGTCTTGGAGGCTATGGCATCCTTGGGATCTGCTTCGTTGAATATCTGATCCATTTTTTCCACTGCAAGATATTTTGTCCGAACTGTCTGCAAAGTTCTTACAGCTACAACACCTATCATCTCTATATAGCACATCTTCAGTATCACCGGTAAAATCCACAATTCGGCAATACTAAGAGGCGAAAGGTTCTGATATGTCTCAAGAAGGACTTTTAGCCTGCCCTCTTCAAAATGGCAGCCTGCCTTCTCCATTATCTCTTTAACCAGAACAAACACCCGGGGATACAGTTCCTTCCCGTTGTATTCGACCATAGGAAGCTTCATGTGATGTCTTTTTCTTACCTGTTCACGGATCTCCTTGATCTCACGGCTTAGTATATAGAAATTATCAGTTATCCATTTGACAGAAGGTACAAGTTCTTCAAATCCTTCCGGGGTTTTTAGAAGCTCGAGATAGTTTTTCTTCAATTCTCTCCAGCCTCTTTTTATCTTTGTGAATATCCATGAAGGCATACTGCTTTTTCTGGGCTTTACATGATTTCTGGCAAGCTCCCTGATATCCTCGATAGCTTCTTTAAGCGGCAATACTCTATCATAGCGTACTTCAAATACATCTGTAGTTTTGTTTTTTGATTTGCGCAATACGATCACCTCACATCGTTGATTAAGGTTGTCTTCCTGATAGTATTTCATTAAGAACGGATCAAGTGTTCTTGATACCTGAGGGTACATGCCCTGTGGGAACAACTCCCGAAGCGGGTATACAGTATGAAAAGCTGTCGTCAAAGAATATATGCGGCCTGAATTCTCTTAAAACAGGAACTTTATCAAGTCCGCCGAGGAAAAATGCCTCATCGATGGCTATCCCCCAATCCCGAAGAGTCTTTACAGCTCTTTTATGAGATGGTGCATTTCTGGCAGTTACCAGAGCGGTCCTGATGGGAGGATCTTTTTCAAACCCTTTCTGTATCCTGTTTATCGCTGCGAGAAAATCCTTGAAGGGACCGGGCTTCAATGGGATCTCAGCATTGTTTTTCTCACTCGTCTTGAACTCTTCAAGACCTTTTTCACTGAATATCTTTTCTGCTTCATCACTGAATATGACGGCATCACCATCAAAAGCGATGCGCAGTTTTGGTTCATCATCCTCATATCTGACATTATCAAGGATAGTGGCGGCTGCAAACCCATTATCTATCGCCTCCTTCACATCTCCTGCATCAAAGGATAAGAAAAGAGATGAGTCAAAAGCTCTCAGATATCTATACGGAGAGGCACCGGAAGTAAATGCGGCTCTTGTTATGTCAAGGCCGTATCTCTGTATGGAGTTGAATACTCTGAGTCCTGTATTTGCATTGTTTCGTGAAACCAGTACCACTTCAAAAGCTTTCTCATTCGTCTGGGGATATGAGACAGCAAGTATCTTTTTTATAAGGTTGAAGGCATTCCCTTTCTCAAGAAGTTCATCCTCATGGGATATCTGATACCTTTCAAATTCCTCGAGTCCGGCATCGATAAATATCCTGTTGCTGTCCTCAAGATCAAAGAGCGCTCTTGATGATATAGTTATCACTACTTTATCCTTAAGATAATCGATCATAAAGATATATTATCATATCCGTGCAAATGCTTCAAGGCTGACGGAAAGCTATTCATCAAGATATACAGGCTGTGTCCATGCCTTCCTGCCATATTTGTCGATGCAA
>Ga0180432_10008818_pt1 | contig 12457 bp, 12 predicted proteins | sample SS_ome_10_FD_132414 | JGI IMG/M metagenome (GOLD analysis project Ga0180432, IMG submission 132414) | Hypersaline lake sediment archaeal communities from the Salton Sea, California, USA - SS_1_MS_2 metaG | ecosystem: Environmental > Aquatic > Non-marine Saline and Alkaline > Hypersaline >...
TCTCATCGATGGTGATGCCGATATGTCCGGCCTCATCCCACAGGTTGAGAGCCACCACCACAGGGGTGTTCTTTTTCAGCAGCTGCAGGGTGAGATTGAGGTTGCGCTCCAGGTTGGTGGCATCGACCACATTGATAATCAGATCGCCGTCGCCGCACATCTCCACGGCGACCTCTTCGGCTTTGCAGGTAGGATCCAGGGTATAGGTCCCCGGGACATCCACCACCTCGGCCATGCCTTCGGCGAGCTTCATGGTGCCGCGGGTATACCCCACGGTGGTTCCGGGATAGTTGGAGGCGACCACGTGGACGCCGGTCAGCCGGGAGAAGATAACACTCTTGCCCACGTTGGGATTGCCCATCAACAGGATTTTTTTCATCTTCGATCAGCCGTGAGGGGGATGGTCCTATCGGTGTCCCGTGTTCAGCAGGATCCTTTTGGCCATGCCGTGGCCGATGGCCACCTGCGAGTTGCCCACGGCGATGGTCACCGGTCCGCGCAGCAATTGGGAGCTTCGTTTGGTGATATGTACGCCCGGCCTGATGCCCAGGGCGTCGAGCCGCTTGATCAGTAATGCGCCTCCATCGATCGAGACCACGGTTCCCGACATCCCCGATTTTAAGACGGTCAGTCTCTGTTCACTCATCGATGCCTCTCTCGAATCTTTTTTTGTTGTCCCTGGCTCCGGCCGCTCGACCGGCATTTCTCACAGTAGCCATAGATCTCCAGACGATGCCGGGTGACCGTGAATCCCTTGAGCGCGGCCACCTCTTTCTGCAATGCCTCGATCTTCTGATTCTCGAATTCGATGATCGCCCCGCAGCGGATACAAATCAGATGATCATGATGGCCTTCATCGGAGCAGGGCTCATAACGCATGATCCCGTCGCCGAAATCCCGGCGGCTGGCTAGCCCGGCGTCAACCAGAAGTTTGAGGGTGCGGTACACGGTGGACAGGCCCACCTCCGGATGGGTTCGACGGATACTCTGGTAGAGCTCCTCTGCGCTGAGATGCCGATTGGCCCCGAGAAACTTCTCGGCGATCTCCTGGCGCTGCTGGGTGATCTTCAACCCTTTGCGGCGCAGATAGGCGCGGAGTTTTTCATCCGTTTTCATGGACAGATCTCGCAATGAATTTGAAAATCATTTTCATTTATTGAAAGAGTATACTGTATTTGAGTCTTTTTGTCAAGAATTATTTTGGTCAGAAAAAAGCGGGTCCTGAGACCCGCCTGGTCTTTCGCTCTGGCGATGGATTTTTTGAATCGGTGGGGGAGGTCGTTCTGCGGCCCCGGATCCCTCTCAGCGTCTGAGCAACTTGATATGGAATCGCCTCAAGCCTTTGCTGGTATCCGGCCACTGCGCGTCGGTGGTCACCTCCACCCGGTAGGGCCGGCCAGGAGCGATGGTAAAATCACCCATCGGGTGCGGCACGGTGATGTAGTTGGTATAGGCCTGGGCTACCGGGTTCCACTCGCTGACGGTCAGACAGTTGACCGCCGGGCTGCTGTGGGCCTCGATGTGGGCCTCCAGATCAGAGGCCATGGTCAGACTGTCCAGCTCCAGGGGCAGCGAGATCCAGGTGTAGTCGGTGCCGGTGGTGGTCAGCAGCTGGAAGTCATATTCGCCGACTTGGTTGGATTCCTCGAACTTATTGTTCGCGGCGTCAACGGCTTTGACCGTGTAACAATAGTTCGTATAAGGAATCCCGGCGGCCCCACTGTCCAGATAGGTGGTATCGGCCGTTTCGGCGAGGGAATCTCCCGGAGCTGTCCCGGCATCGCTGCAGTAGATGATGTATCGGGTCGCGCCCACATTGTCTGAAGGTTCACTCCACCTCAGGCGGATGTCGCCGCCCTTGGTCAGGTTCTCCGCTGCGATGGCCAGATCGTCGATCGCCTCTGGGGGGTCTATATCCCCGCAGATGGACAACTTGGTCGCAAAAACGTCATCACCATCATTGTAGGTGGTGTCGAAAGCTCCGGCGGTGGTGGGAAAGTTGCTTGAATTGACGAAACCGGTCAGATACGCGTGGCCGGAATCGTCCAGGGCAATAGCGCGACCGTATTCGTTTCCGCTTCCTCCCAGAAAGGTGGTGTACTGAAGACGGTCTCCGGCGGGATGAAGTTTGACCACAAAGGCATCGTCGCCGCCACTGTGCGCCGTGTCGAAAGCCGTGGCGCTGATTGGGAAGTCGGTCGAAGTGGTGTAGCCGGTCACGCAGGAGTAGCCGGCCCCGTCCACGCCGAGGCCATAGCCGAACTCCTCGTCGCTTCCGCCGAGGAAGGTGGCGTACAGCAGGCAGCGTGTCGTGAGGTTGAGTTTGACCACGAAGACGTCGTGATCGCCATTGTGCGAGGTGTCGTACGCGGCGTAGGTGGTGGGAAAATCGGATGAGCCGGTATAGCCGGTCAGATAGGCGATGCCCGGATCGCCCAGGGCGATGCCGTAGCCGACGTCTTCATTATGAGAGTCTCCTCCCAGGAAGGTGGAGTACATCAGAGTGCTTCCCGTGGGATCGAACTTGGCCACAAACACATCGGTGGTGGCCGTCAGGGGTATGGTCGGAGGTCGGCAGGGGGAATGGGTCGAATCGAGGGCCCCGGGGGTAATGGGAAAATCATCCGACTTGGTGTACCCGGTAACATAGATGTAGCCGGAGTCGTCCACGGCGATGCCATGACCGCGGTCCTCCCCCTCGAACTGGCAGGGGCTTTGCCCTGGGCTCCCCCCCAGGAAGGTGCTCCAGATCAGGTCGGCCTCATCGGCCTGCGATGATTCGTGAAGAAAAGAGGACAGGACCGAGGTGAGGAGCAGGCAAATCTGCACCGCTCGTTTCATTTGAGCCACTTCCTCTCTGAGTGTTGAGGATTCTTTCGAACGTCTTATCGGTATTTTACATTCTCCCCCAACCCCCATTCTATCAAATTTAAAGATTGTGGTAATGGACCGTTTTGACTGCACTAAATTTCTTGATAACTAGCTGAAAGAGCGTTATCTTTCAGCCATGAAAAAGTGCTCTCGCTGCAGCAGTGTTAAATTTTGGATCTTATCCACCGGCCAGAGTCGCTGTGCGCAGTGTGGACTGACTAGAAAGTTTGATTCAGATCGGTGGCCATCAAGTCGCGTTTCGCCCTACTGGAAGGGACGGCTGGTGGAGTATTTCTGTTTGGGCGTGCCGGCTTACCGGCTAAGATTCCAAGTGCTCTATGACAGAAAGACCATTCAACGGTGGTTCCGGTTCTTCAGAGAAGCTATCTATAATCATCACTTCAAAGAGCTCTCAGAGCTCTCGGGTGAGATCGAGATGGATGAGACCATGTTTGGTGGACATCGGCCCGGAAAGCGTGGCTGGGGCGCCGCAGGCAAGCACATAGTCTTTGGCATTTACCAGCGCAATGGCAAGGTGTTAACCTTTCCCATCAGCAGCCGGGGCATCCAACAGTTGGGTCCTCTGATGACCACTTACACCAAACCAGGCAGTCTCTATTATACCGACGATTGGCACGCCTACACTTTCCTGGATATCCGAGGTAATCACGTGGTCATCAGTAAAGACAGTGGCCGGCCCAAAGGCAGAGATCACATCAATGGGATTGAAGGATTCTGGTCCTATGCTAAGCATTGGCTCTATCACTACCGCGGTGTTCCCAAACAGTACTTCCATCTCTACCTGAAAGAAATGGAGTGGCGTTTCAATCATCGGGATGAAAATCTCATCCCAGTGCTCCGAAAATATCTCCACCAGCCAGTTATCAAAGAGTTCTTTTAGTGCAACTGAAACGGACCATTACCAAACATAAATACCCATGCGCAGCCGGACAGTCAAGTGGAAAATTCGGGTCTCAGCCGCCGCCCGGACACCCGGGAGGTGAGGATGGCCGCCCGGGGGAGTTCCGGCAGTCGTCATCCGGAGTCTGATATCCAGTCTCCTGCATCCGTTCAATAGAAAAGGGCCCTCATCGTTGAGGGCCCTTTCATCATCCACCCGTCTCCGGACGGCTACATCTCTTCGTACTGGATAGGACAGAGCACCGCGCCCTGGGGATCCTGGATGACGCAGAAGCGGCCCACCTTGGGAATGTCGGTCGGCGGCATGAGCACCTTGCCGCCCAGCTCCAGGGTCTTCGCGGCGATGGCGTCGATGTCCTCGACGGTGATGTAAATGCTCCACATCGGCGGGGTACCCTCGGCCTGAGGCGGTGTGGCCATCATACCGGCCACGGACTCATCGCCGATCTTGATGACCGTGTAGGGCTGGCCGCCCTCCATGGGCGACTCCTCCGTCTTCCAGCCGAACAGCTTGACGTAGAAATTCCTGGCCGCGTCGACATCGCCGGTCATCAGTTCGAACCAGCTGAAGGCTCCGTGAGTTTTGAACTTATCCGCCATGATCCCCTCCTTTCGGTCAAAGACCTAGATAACTGATAGACATTTGCAGTATAGAAGGAAAAAGGAACGAAGTCAAGCTCAATCTTTTCGTCCGGGTGGGATCTTCAAAATCCTGTCGTGAGAAGGGATGTGGGCGCACCGCCGACTCGAGCCGTCCGGTGGTTATGGCCAAACGGCCCGCTCCCGAACCACCCGCCGGATCCGTTCGTCCAGATCCGCCTCTTCAGTGCGGATGATCCACTCCGCCCGCAGGTCCCGGGCCGGTATATCGATGACCAGATCTGGCCCGGCCGTAGCCAGGGAGACCTGACCGTGGCACAGAATGGTGCAGCGCACCTGTCGTTCGATTAGACCGCCGCCGTTCGCCTGCCGCCATAGGGCCACGGAATAGCCGTAAAAATCCGGATCGGCCTGCTGACGGCGCAGCTGGCCGCGCCAGTCGACTTTCTCCAGGCCGGGGATGACTCCATCCGCCGGCAGCTGAGCCTCGATGGCCTGCTCGATGGTAGCCAGATAGCTCTCGATCCGTTCGCCCCTGGTCCTCAAGACCTCCAGCCGCTCCGGCGCAATCTGGAAGGAGAGCTGATCGGGCGCCGTATCGACTGAAGGAACGTCTGCCGCGTCAGAATCATCGGGTACCGTTCCCGGCCGGGGAGAGCTTGCCCGATCCATGCCGGCAGAGATCTGCCGCCACCAGCGCAGCCAGCGGTCATGGACCGTCCGTCGCCGGGTTTCCGTGGCCGTGCCGACATCATCGTAGAAGGAGTACGCGTTCCGGCCGCGCTCCTTCAGCGTCACACCGTCGATCGTCTCGGCGAAGCCGGCCAGAGCGGTGGCCGCCTGATGGTAGACCCGTCCCCAGCCGGTGTCGCCATGACGGGGGGAGGGGGTGGTGTCCAGCACCGCCTCGATCACGGCCGGGACCATCTCGACGGGTTGCTCCCGGGAGAAAAAATCCAGGGCGGCTTCCTTTTGCTCCGGCGAGCCGCTGTGCAGCTGCTCGATCAGCCGCTCGTCGCGCCCGCCCGGCGCTCCGGCCTTATCCGATGACCCGCTCGTCCCGGAAGCCCCAGTGTTCTCCGATGCGCCGATCTCCGTCGGCGTCCCGCCGCCCTGCGAAGACCCGGCGGATCTCGAAGAGAGTTCCGGAACCGGGAAGAAGAGCTCCAGGGCGTCGTCGATATGGGCCCGCCACAGGCCCCAGCTGTGGCCCTCGGGGTATTCGCTGAAGCGGAAGCGATAGCCCTTCTCCGCCAGCACGGGGATGAAGCCGCGCACCATGGGGACGATGCCGGGGATGTCATAGGTGCCCAGCTCCAAATACAGGGTCAGATCCTGCCGGGGATCGTTCCGGAAGCGGTCCAGGACATCGTCCCTGATGGTGGTCGACTGGGCGCCGACATGTCCGAAGACCTCCGGGTGACTGATCCCCAGCCACAAAGAGATATCCCCGCCGTTGGAGGCACCCATCACCGCCCGCCCCTGGGGCCGCGGATCGGTGCGGTACTGCCCGTCCATCCAGGGGATCAGCTCCTCGACGATGAACAGGGCGAAGGCCGCCCGCCGGCCGCCGACATACTCGCCGCGGCGGTCCACCGGGGGGACGAAGACGCCCAGGGCGGGCTCGATGCGGCCATGGTGGATGAGAAAATCGAGCACCCGGTCGGCCCGGGCCAGGGAGACGTATTCCAGACCGTCGTGGAACAGGATCAGCGGATAGCGGCGCCCGGCGGTGGCTGCCGCATCGCTGGCACCAGGGGCCATATCGGCGGCGCCGGCGGCATCGTATCCCGGCGGCAGATAGATCTGAATGGGCCGCCGGTTGCCCAGAAACCGGCTCTCGAACGTGGTGTCAACCAGCGTGCCGTGAGGGATCCCGGGATGTTCCTCGATCTCCGGCGGGGGCAGATAGTCCGGCATGCGCAGCTCCGAGTTGGGACCGAAGCCGCCGGTGCAGGTCAGCGGATTGGCCGGATCGAGGATCCATTGCGAGCCGTCGATGACGAACTTGTAGTCCAGGCGGGCATCCGGCTCGAACTCCCGGGCAAGGTACCAGAGGTCGGTCCCGTCCAGGCGGAACATCGGAAAGGCGTTCTTGTCCCAGGAGTTGAAATCACCGGGCAGGTTCACCCGCCGGGCCTGGCCGCGGTACAGGAAGAGAGCCCGGGTGGAGTCTTCGATCAAAGGGGTTGAACCGATCGAATTCCACCACCGGTCCACCAGGGCCTGGCGATCTTCCACCGGTCTGGCCCGGGCCCGGTCGAGGAGGACATCGAACGGTTCGGCGGCGCCGCCGGATACGACGGATTTCGTCACCGCCACAGCCACGACAGGCAGCAGACAACTGAAAAACCTGCTGATCTTGGCCATCGACTGGTTCCTTTCACAGCCTTTCCCTGATCAGCTCCACCGCCTGGCGGGGCAGATAGGCCCGGTCGGTGGCCGGGATATAGATGACCACGCCCTCCAGCAGATGCGTCCGGCCGTCCAGCAACAGGACGTTCTGGTTCACCGGCAGGCGGGCCGGTCCGACAACCACCACCGGATTGTGCCGGTCGGACCGGTCGATCTCGATCTCGACCCCGGGAAAGGCCTGGCCGGCCTCCACGAACAGCCGTCCGGTGATCTCCTCCAGCTCAAATCCCATGGCCCGGGCGGCGATATGGGCCAGCTCGGTGTTGTCCACCAGACCGATGGGCCGCCCCGGGCCGAAGGTCCACAGGGGCACATCCTCGCCGGTGTGGCCGTGGGTGGTCCAGCCCAGCACGGTGTGATGGCGGCTGAACGCGTCCGAGAGGGCCTGGGCCAGCGAGACCCTGGCGTCGTCGGCGATGATCCTGTCGATGATTGCGTCCTCCGGCTGCCATTCCCAGTACTCGGCCAGCATCTCCCGGATCCGCTGCGGAGACCGGTCGTCGCCGATCTTCTCGGCCAGCCCGGCCGCGGTGAGGGTCATGATGCGCAGCGGATCGAGCAGGTTCTCCACCGTGGTGGAGGAGTAGCTCACCCTGGCGTACTCGCTACCGATGCTCAGGCCGCCGCAGTCATGGTCCGGAAAGACCAGCACCAGGGTTCGGCCGTCCCGGGCGGCGTACTCGACGGCTTCCCGCACGGCCCGGTCGAAGGCCAGAAAGTCCGTCACCATATGGACGGGATCGTTGGTGTGTCCGGCCCAGTCCACCTGGCTGCCCTCGACCAGCAGAAAAAATCCGTCCGCGTCAGCGGACAGCAGCTCGATGGCCTTGGCCGTCATCTCGGCCAGGGAGGGCTCGTGGGGGGCCAGCTCGGCCCGGTCGATATCGGGATGAAGATGCCCTGGCTGGAACAGACCCCACAGCCTTCCCCCGGTGACCGCGGCCATCTCCGCTCCGGTTTTCACCACCTGTATGCCCCGTGCCTGCAGCACGGCCAGCAGGTTCTCCCCGTCGGCCCGCTCCCCGCCCTGCGAGCCCGGCAGCAGATACCTTTGCCCGCCGCCCAGAGCGACGTCAATGCCGCTGTACACCAGCTGCTCCATGATGTCGTTGAACATTCCCCGGTTGGGCACATGGGCGGCGAAGCCCGCCGGAGTGGCGTGGGTGATGTGGCAGGTGGCCACCAGGCCGGTGGATTTGCCGGCCAGGCGGGCGCCCTCCAGGACCGAGGCCAGGGGTCGCTCGATCACATTCGTATCGGGCATCTCCAGGGTGGAGAGCAGATCCCGCGTGCGCGGCCCGATGCCCAGAAAACCCACCGTGGTCTTGTGGCCGCAGGAGAAGGCGGTGGCGGCGGCGGCCGAGCCGGTGATCACCGAGTTGGCCGCGTGAGTCCTGACGGCGCCGGTCAGCAGACTGTCCAGGATCAGGTCCGTGCCCTGCAGCCACCGGGCCAGGGTCTGGATGCTGATGCTGCAGCCGTCCGGGACCATCATGATGACGTTTCTCGCCAGGGGGGTCAGCGGATCGTCGGCCCGGCCCGAGCCGGCGGCGGCGACGAGGAGCATGAATATCAGCGTCAGTCCGAGGGCCAGAGTCCCCCGGGATACCCGTGGTTCCATCAGGACCTCCTGATTCTCAGAAAAGGTGGTCACCGTTTCGTCCAATAATATATCAAGATATCCGGGAAAATCAATTCAAATTAGAACTCAGAGTGAGAGCCGGAGAAGTTGAGAGGAGCTCCACAGTGTGCGGTCGGGTGTAGAGAATGAGAGCGGTGGATCGGGGAGGTGACCGGTGGGGGTCTGCAGGGGGGAATACGGTCACCGGGCCCGGGGGACCTCTGGAAACGCCCTAGGCTTCGCCGCGCTCCAGAACGCAAAACCCTTCATGCATTGCGGTCCGCCGGACCACGAAGTCGAAGCGGTCCAGATCCAGGCACAGCTCCAGGTCCTGCTCCGGGCAGGTGCGCTTGGCCGGGTCCAGGAACCTGCGCGAGCACTCTGCACGGATGATGCGCTGGCGGATGGCATTGAAATCGGGCCGGCGGCCGTCCAGCAGGTCCCGCAGATACCCGGCGCAGAGAGTATCCTCGAGCGTCTCCCGGCGACCCTCGAAGCCCGAGCAGACCAGTGAGACCGTCTCCGGCTCGGCGGTCTGGATATACCCGGCCACTGCGGCGGCGTTGACGAAGCCGCCGGTGATAACCTCGTCGGCCTGCCGGGCGGCCACCAGGGCCCGGGTCCCGGCATGGGTGGTGTGGATGACGGTCCGGCCGGACAGATCGGCGGTGAGGATCTCTGAGGGGGAGTTTCCGTGATCGAAGCCGGGGATCTTCAGGGCATGCCGCTCCCCGACAAGAAGCCTGTCAGGAGAGTGATCCCGCAACCGGAAGGCCTGATCGACCTCGCTGACGGCGACGATCCGAACGGCGCCCCGATCGAAGAGATAGCAGACCAGGGAAAAGGCCCGGAAGACGTCGATGATCACGGTCAGCCCGCGGGCCTGCCCGGCGCCGGAGGGCGGCTGGAGGATGTTCACCTTCATAGTCGGGTCCGGTGATTTTTTCGGTCCTTTTCCCCGTCGGGCTCCCCGTCCCCGATCGACCGCAGCTGTTCGATGATCTGCTCGATGGCCTGGCGTTCCTCCGACTCCGGGTCCAGCTCCAGGTAGCGTTTCAGGTGCCGGTAAGCGCTGATGTCATCGCCCTGCTCATAGTACAGATAGCCGATGTGCAGATGGGCCAGGGCGTCTTCCGGCTGGAGGGCGATGATCTTGCGGTAATATCCCTCGACCCGCTCGGGGTCCAGCCCCACCAGCGCCGAGAAGGTGGCCAGGTTGTGCAGCACGTGGACGTTCTCGGGCAGTCTTTCGGAGACCTCCTCCAGCCCCTGGTAGGCGGCCCGGTAGAGCTCCTCGTGGCCGCGATGGTGGATCAGGGATTCGATGAAGGCGTCGGCGGCGGCCTCGGCATGGCCCATCTCCAGCAGCAGGGCTCCCCGCCGGTAATGGGTCCGGGGATCGTTGGGCACCAGCTGGATCAGCTCAGTCAGCACGCTCAGCTCGGCCTGCCGGTCGCCCTCGCGGACCCGCTGGGCCGCCTCCCGGTGCAGCTCCTCGACCTTCTGTTCGATCCTTCCCAGCAGCCCGCGGGCTTTTTCCAGCGATTGCTGCGGGACCATGATCTTGAAGGGCTGTCCGTGGCAGTAGTCCTGCCGCATGGCCGCCAGGCAGAAGAAGCGCGAGTCGGTGATCAGCAGGGGAATCTGCTCCCGGACCAGGAACTGGGCCAGTCCCATGATGCGGTCCGGGGAGTTGGAATCCAGCAGGACGTCCCATTCGGAGATATCGAAGATCTCGGCCGCCCGTGTGCTCCACTCCTCCAGATTCAGGAAGGCCCCGAGCAGCCCCTGGCGTCCCTGGGAGGCGGCGATGCGGAAGGAGAAACGGTACTCGCCCCGGTCCACGTAATGGCCCACCCAGGCATGGGGACCGGGCTGGAAGGTCAGCGTCTCGCCGACGCAGTTGGTGAAGCTGAGGATGTCGAACGGACCGGCCGGTCCGCCGCAGACCTCCAGGGCTTCATCGATGGTGGATTGCCGCGCGGTCCCGCTGCGGTCCACGATGGTCACCCGGTTCTTGAACTCCGACAGCCGGATTCCCCGGCGGCCCAGCTCGGTCTGAACGGCCATGTGGAAGGCGGCCGTGTACTGCTCCCGGTCAACGCTCAGGGCCGCCGCCAGCTCCTGGTCGGTCATCAGACGGCATTGAGCGGCGAATTTATCTGCTGGCACGGTCAATCCTCCAGATGTTTCTCCAGGAACAGGGCCTCGTCGGTGAAACCCAGCCGGCGGTAGAAGGCGATGGCGGCCTTGTTTTTCGGCAGGGTGGTCACCGAGATCTCGGCGCACCGGCGGGCCGCGGCCAGCCGTTCCAGTTCCTCGACCAGCGCCCGGCCGATTCCCCGGCCCCGGGCCCGGCGGCGGACGATGAGCTCCTCGATCAGGCAGGAGTCGGCGGCGTGGTTAAGATTGGGCCGGATGGAACAGCTGATCAGCCCCAGCACTTCGCCGTCCTCCTCGGCCAGCAGCACACCCTGGCCGCAAAGGCCCAGATAGTGGGCTGCGTAAGCCGCGGTGACCGGGCTTTCCCAGCCGCCGGTGCGGGCCAGCTCGTCGATCAGGCCGGCGACAGCGGCGGCATCAGCAGGGGTGGCCTTTCTCACGGTGATGGGCACCGTTATTTCTCCTCCATCAGGTCCGAGGCGAAGGAAAAGTGCATCTGAGCGATCACCCAGCGGCCGTCGCGTTTCTCCAGAACCCCGGTCCAGCGGGTGTCGATCCAGGAGGACGGCGTGCCGCCCCATTCGCCATGGTCGTCCAGAATAGCCGAGAACCAGGCCACGGTCGCTGTTTCCGAGAAGGTGATCTTCAGATCCCCGATCTCGAAGCCGGTCGCTTTGAAGGCATCGAATCCGGTGATGGTGCTGCGCGAGTCGGGATGAAAGATAAAGAAATCGGCATCCCGGGCCACCGACCGGTAGAGCAGGTCCACATCTTTGTCCAGGGCCCAGCCGATCGAGTTCCCGATCACCTCTTTCACCGCGGCCCTCTCTTCCGACCTGTCTTTGTCCGGACCCGGCGCGCAGCAGGCCAGCATCACAAGCGAGCAGGCCGGGACCAGCAGCAGGGCCGCCGGGACGATGGCCGACCACACTTTCAGGTTCAGCATCGCAGGTTCCCCCCTTTCCGGTATGGAACGTTACAGGATATCCGGTCAATATACGAGGATCGGGGGAATATGTTTGCCTCCGCCGTGTTGGGTCGATCAGCTTCTGTGCAACCGGCGCCTATCGTTCGGCCCCAGCCGGCGTCCCGCCGGACCGGACGCCCGCCCGGCCCGCGGCCGTGCCGATCTTCCGGTGGGTTCTGAGGTGCAGCCGAAGATCCAGGATGATCTTGGCCATCACCAGAATGATCAGCAGCGGCACAGGCGAGCCCAGGATCATCACCGGCACGGCGCCCGCCAGGATGGCCACATGCAGCAGGGCGATGCGCTTGTAGGGCCGGCTCATCAGCTCCTTCATCGTCTCCCGGGCGTATTCCTTGCGGAGAATATAATTCTGGACGAAGGAGATCCCGTGGCTGATCGTCAGCGCCAGCACCGGCCATTCCATACCGGCCGGATGGTCTCTCCACAGGCCGGCGATGACCGAAACGAGCAGCTGCAGAAAGACCAGCGGCCCGGGCCAGGGGGCGCCCCGGAAGAGGGGCTCGCCGGTGCCGCCCAGTCGCAGAAAGAGCATCAGGAACAGGCCATGGACGGCGCAGAAGCCGCCGAAATGAATGCCGAAAAACGGAATAGCGAAGATCTTGGACAGGTGATGCAGGGGCCGCTCAGCCGGCAGCAGGATCATCTTCAGGATGATGAAGGCGCCCAGGATAACGTTCTCGGTCCAATACAGCAGCACGATGACTGTGGCATCCCAGTTCAGCCAGGCGACGCCGGCCAGAGGTGTCAGATTGGCCGTCACCAGGGCGGCTTGCGAGAGGGTCAGTCTGGGACGAGCCATCGGTTTCGCTCCCACGCAGGAAGGAAAGTGCGCCTCTGGCCCAATGATACCCCGGCAGGGTTGAAAAGTCAAGCAAACA
>Ga0180432_10008819_pt1 | contig 12455 bp, 14 predicted proteins | sample SS_ome_10_FD_132414 | JGI IMG/M metagenome (GOLD analysis project Ga0180432, IMG submission 132414) | Hypersaline lake sediment archaeal communities from the Salton Sea, California, USA - SS_1_MS_2 metaG | ecosystem: Environmental > Aquatic > Non-marine Saline and Alkaline > Hypersaline >...
GAACCCCTGGCTGAACCAAAAACACAGGAATTCACCTAAATAAATTTTAAGTAATAACTTCCAAAAAATAAGATAATAAGGCAAAAAGAATATGTTCACAACAAAAAAAGGTGTCTATTCCCAGATGAAAAAATTTTTCATTTTGATAACGCTTGCGGCTTTGTTCACCTGCACCTGCTGCTTAGACAACGAAGAGACAACAACCACTACCACAACCTCTACAACAACAACCACGTCAACCACCACCTCAATAACCACTACATCCACGCCAACAACCCAGACAACATCCCCAACCGGGATTACCATACCCTGGGTGGTATGCTACGACATAATAGAGGCGCAGTTGAGGGATGAATGCTTCAAGGATGAGGGAATAAATCAGAGAAACCCTGAATACTGTAGGAAGATAATAAGCACTAAATGGAGGGACGAGTGCCTCTGGAATGTGGCGGTCCTACTGGATGATGAAGAGATATGTCGTGGAATCCATCTATCTGAGAACATATACGGCTGCTACAATGATATGGCCATGAAAAAAGACAACATAACAATCTGCTTCCAGATAAACCAGGATGAACTAACAGACGAGTGCATGAAGAATATGGCCGTAAAACACCTTAATGAAACACTCTGCTCCCAGCTTATCTTTGAGCGCAAGAGGGATGAATGCTACACAGCCATCGCATTAGAGAAACAGGATGCTGACATATGCAGGCATGTAATAGACTACCAGGTGAAGCTATCCTGTTACAAGACCACAACAGTAAATAAAACACTCGTCGGTGAATGCAACCTTAAAGAAGAGCTGTGGCGGTGGTATTGCTACACCCAAGTAGCCAGAAACAACAACAACATCTCCATATGCAACCTGATCAACTCAAGCGAGTGGGAGAGCATCTGCATAAAGGAATTAGCCGTATACCGGCTGGATCCCCGATTATGTAACCTTGCCGGGGACCTGGACTGGAGGGATAGATGCTTTAATGAACTAAGCGTAGCCACAGGAAATAAAAGCCTATGCGGTAAAATAACAGACGCTGCTTTTAGGGATTCATGTTTCACATCAATTAACCAATCAGCATCCTAGTATCTGATATCGCAATAGAGCTGGCACCCTTCCCCCTTAACTTGGGCAGCAGATACTTCAGCTCTTTCTCATCGATTACTATGAAAACATCATAGCCACCATCCCTTAAATCGTTTATGGTAGGTTTTTTCACGTACTCGTTTAATATATCCAGCACCGGCTTAAGATTCGCTTCCTTCATGACGTTCATGAACACGTTAACCTTACCTTTACCCTCCAGGGCTCCCTTAAATAAATCAACTATCTCATTGATTTTCTTTTTCTTCCTCTCATCTTGAAGGGATTTTTTGTTAGCTATCAACACAGAGCTGGCACACATCACCTCATCTATGATGCGGCACCGGTTTTCCCTTATTGTTTTACCGGTCTCAACGGTTTCGATAATCAAGTCAGCCTCAGGGGTTGGTGGAATAATCCAGGCCTCTGTTTTACCAGCCGGCTTGTCAATTATCGCATCCACTCCATTATCTTTAAGATATTTTTTGGCGATGTTGTAATACTCGGTTGCTACAACAGCCTTTTTTCCCTTACCCTTAAGCTTTACAGAGTACCTAGCGAAATCCTTAATTGATTTGATATCAGGGAGCATCTCCTCTGATACTGCCGTAACCAGCCTGGTGGCTCCGAAACCCAAATCCATCACCTTCTTGATTTCCCCACCGCTCTTTGGGTTGCCCAGCCTGAAGTCCTCCAGTATATCCGATCCGGTAACCGCTAGATCGCCTTTACCTAAGCTGATCACGAAAGGAAAATCCTGTGGTCTGATGCGTTTCAACACAATCTCTGGGTCGTCTATGTCTGGGTTGTATCCCCTCTCGCTCATGCTAATCTCAAATCCCGCTCTCCTGAATAGCGCAAGCGTCTTCTCCTGAAGGTGCCCGTCTGGTATGTAAAACTTAATCATTTTCTACATCGATTAATATATCCGATTTCCCCTAAATTAATAAGCGCAATAATGAAAATACCTGATCATAAAGCATACAGTCTGCTAAAAAAATACAACATAACCATACCAAAACAGGTGTTCGTAGAAGACCTTAAGGCGGCAAGAGAGGCTTTGGGGAAGCTATCCACACCTCTTGTTTTGAAGATTGATTCCCCCGAGATAATTCATAAATCAACTGCCGGGTGCGTTCAATTCGTGTATTCTGTGGGGGAGCTGGATGCTAAATACAAGCTTCTTTTGAGGAATGCATCAAGGAAAACAAAAAAAATAGATGGCGTGATAGTGCAGGAGCTGATAGAAGGTCCGGAATACATGATTGGATCAAAGAATGATGAGCAATTCGGTGCAGTTATCTGCTTCGGCCTGGGAGGTATCCATGTAGAGGCTTTAGGGGATGTGGTATTCAGGCTTATCCCAATAAAAAAAGCAGATGCTAAGCAGCTCATAGATGATACAAGAGCCAAAAGCATTCTTAAATCAAGGTCTAGGGTCTTGAAAACGCTGCTAAACGCTTCAAGGCTTGTGGAAAAAGAAGGTGTTTCAGAGATGGACATAAACCCTCTGATAGTGAACGATAAAGCAGCTATAGCAGCTGATGTGAGGATAATAAAATAAGATGGGATCCCTGGATTGTATATTCAAGCCAGAAAGTGTTGCAGTAATAGGCGCATCAAGAGAGCCCAGGAAGTTCGGGCATATAATCCTTGAGAACTTTGTTAGAGGATTCGCTGGCAGGATATACCCCGTTAATCCCGGAGTTGATGAGCTTATGGGCTTAAGGTGCTATAAATCCATACTGGATGTGCCCGATACCGTGGACTTAGCTGTTATAATAATACCTGCCAAATATGTCAGGAAGGCCGTATCCGAGTGCGGACAGAAAGGTGTTAAGGCTGCGGTCATAATATCCGGGGGTTTTTCCGAGATAGGGGAGGATGATAGAGAGGCTGGTATCCTGGAGGCTGCGAAGAAGTACGGGATGCGCCTTGTTGGACCAAACTGTATTGGTGTGTTTGATGCATACTCTCGTGTGGATACCATGTTTTCTCCGGTATACCGTCAAGACCGACCCTTTCGGGGTAATATATCCTTCATATCGCAGTCAGGTGCTTACGGGACGGCGATAATGGATAAGGCGGCGGCAGACAATATGGGGATATCAAAGTTTGTTTCCATCGGGAACCGCGTTGATGTGGATGAGATCGAACTCATCAGATACCTGGGTGAAGACCCTAATACGGATGTTGTTGTATTATATCTTGAGGGGACTAAAAATGGCAGAGGGCTTTTCAGGGCCCTGAGGGAGGTAACAAGAAAGAAGCCGGTTGTGGCTATGAAGGGGGGTAGGACTGGGGAGGGGTCTGATGCCACCCTATCACATACTGCCTCGCTTGCCGGATCGTTTGAGGTTTTTAAGGGGATGTTTCGCCAGGCTGGAGTCATTGTCGCAGAGAACTCAGAGGAGTTATTTGATCTAGCTAGGGCATTCTCCTATGTCAGTCTCCCACGGGGACGTCGGATCCAGGTTGTCACGAACGCAGGAGGTTTTGGGGTGATGTCCACTGATGAGATCATAGAGAACAAGCTAGAGATGGCTGAGCTATCTAAGAAAACATTAAAGAAAGTTAAGGGAGTAATCCCCCCCTATGCTGTGGCAAAAAACCCGATTGACCTGGTAGGGGATGCGGATAGCAGCCGATATGAGCGGGTTCTCAGATCTGTTATGGCAGATGACAACGTTGATGCTGTTTTTGTTGTGATGCTATTGCAGCTATCCTCTCTTGAAAGCGACATAGTTGATGTATTGATTTCCGTGGGAACCGAGTTCCCTGATACACCTCTTCTGGTCTGCACAACAGGCGGTGAGTTCACGCGGGTGCATACCCGGATGATGGAAAAGATTTCTATCCCGACCTATCCCACCCCAAGCAGGGGTATTAAGGCTATGAAGGCATTGATCGAGTACGCCGGATACAGGGGTTTCATTAAAAACTAGATGGCTTCGTCGATTATAGTCCTATGGTCGAAGGCCAGATCAGGCAGATCGTCTAATGGAAACCAACCCACATCAGCTGCATCAGATGATGCCTTAAGAACACCACCCACCCTCCTGCAGACAAACACTATGGAGACCGTATGCCCCCTTGGATCTCTTCTTGGGTTGGAGTAGACTCCGGACAGCCTACTGACCTCAACATCCAACCCGGTCTCCTCCCTCGCTTCTCTTTGCACAGCATCCTCAACCACCTCACCGTAGTCCACGAAACCACCCGGCAGAGCCCACATACCCTTAAATGGGGGGTTCTTTCTCTTAACCAAAACAATCCTGTCATCCTCTATTATCACAGCATCAACCGTCAGGTTTGGGGTTTTCTCCATCACCATATTATATTATTTTTATCTACGTAATCAAAAAATAGGAACACACCAGTTGTTTTAATCCATCTGGGGCCCGTGGTCTAGTCGGCTATGACGCTGCCCTTACAAGGCAGAGGTCCCCGGTTCAAGTCCGGGCGGGCCCATATGCTACCTCCCCTCAGGGGATGTAGGTTATCCCAAAGAAACAGAATGTCTTCTTTTCCCTTATTTACTTAAAAAAGTTCCTGTCTATTACAGAGCCTTCTCCACTGCCTTAAGTATCTCCTTCTTGTTCATGCCGTTGCAGCCGACAAACCCGTGCTCCATCCTCCAGGACCCTAGATCAAGATCGTAAACCGGCGGGTTTCCGTGAACTTCAAACACCAGACCCCCAGCCTCCTCCAATATAACCTGGGGAGCGCAGCAATCCCAGAAACCAAGCCCTGAGGTTGTGTACACACACAACTCCGCATCCCCTGAAGCAATCAAGCAATACTTGATGCCAACGCTGCCGGACTCCCTAAATGAGGAGACTCCAAGAGACTTAGCAACCTGTTTATCCTCCTCCCGCAGATGAAACCTGCTGACCAGCATCCTCCACACCCCAAGCTCGCTGACACCGGAAACCTTAATAGGTTTACCGTCCGCAAAAGCCCCACCACCCCCCACAGCATACCAGCTTTTACCCAAAACGGGCGCATGCACGACACCCAAAACAGGCCTTCCCTCATCCAAGAGACCGACCATGATGGAGAAATCACCTGTCCCCTCAACGAAATCCCGTGTCCCATCAAGGGGGTCAATAACCCAACACATCTTATTATCTGAACCCATGAAACCAGATTCCTCAGACAGAATACCGTAACCAAACCCCTCTAAACCACCTAGAAGGATCTCCTCAGACAACAAATCCGCCCGGGTCACAGGGCTATCATCCCCCTTATAATCTACCGAGAAATCACTATCGTACACCTCCATAACCCTTTCACCGGACTCGGAAACCAGATCCAAGACCGCCTTCAACTCGCTGGAATAATCCATGACTAAACCCGGTTCCGATACAGGCCCTCATCCACTACCGATACCATGCTCTCCTCATCCAAAAACCCGCCAAAGAATCTGTTAATGGCATTAACCTCCCTTCGGGGGTGTGATAAAATATCATTATAGCTTACAAACAAGACCTCCATGTTGTCTTTACCCCCGATGTAAGACTTCATCAACTTCAGGTATCTTCTCAACAACAACTCCATCTCCCCATCAGAGACCTTTTCAGGGTCCTCCCCCCGTCTAATGAGCATCTTCTTCTGGGATCTGATAATCTCAGGAATCCGTCTCTGCATGAAAACAACCTTGTAATGATATCCATCAGGCAGATGCTTAACCAGCTCAGCCAGAACCTTAACGGATTTACCTCTCGCCTCATCCAGCCAGCCAGCATCATGGGGTAATTTTTTAACCCGCTCAAACTCATAATAACCCCGGGGATTGTCTAGGTCAGCTTCCCTCTCCCTGTCAGTTAAGGGCGTGATCCCACCAGCATCCAACATCTTCATAAGCATGGATGTACCGCTTCTAGGCAAACCCGAGACCACAACAACAGCATCCGAATCCATTACAATCAACCCCAAATCTCCCGGTAACCTTTCACCTTATCGTATCTGAAAACAGGCCCGTCAATACATACATACCTGTCTCCTATATTACAGTGACCGCATTTGCCTATACCGCATTTCATTCTTCTCTCAAAGGATAACATAATCTGTTCATCAGGGAACTGCATATCCTTCAAGCTCTTCAATACCGACTTCATCATAATAGAGGGACCGCATACTATGGCATAAGTGTTTTTGATATCAGGGGATACATCAGAAAGCAGCTCGTTAACGAAGCCCACCCTACCATACCATCCGCTGGATTCCATATCAGCAATCAAATGCAAATCGAACATTGAACGCCAGTCATCGAATTCCTGTTTGAAGACCATATCATCAGCAGTTCTGGCCCCGTAAAGAATAGAGACATCACCAAAGCCTTCTCTCTCATCCCTTATGTAGTCAATAAACGACCTCAGGGGGGCTAAACCAATACCCCCGCCTATGAAAAGAAGATCACATCCACCCACATCCTTTACCGGGAAACCCCTACCATAGGGTCCCCTGACTCCAACAATATCACCGGGCTCTGCTTCATGAACCACCGAGGTAACGCTGCCCACGTTTTTTACGCTCAAATCAATGTAGTCCCTTAATGTGGGGCTGGAGCTTATTGATACCGGAATCTCACCATAGCCGAAAACAGAGAGCTCCATGAACTGACCGGGCTCGTGCTTTGAGTTCCTAACATCAAGTCTCAGCGTCTTCACATCCCTGCTTTCATCAAGAACCCCAAGTATCTCCACCTTTTTGGGAATGTATGGGTTGCTCATTTACTCACCCCACACCTGATAATATCCAGTATGCTAATACCTGCAGGACAGTTACTAATGCAGCGACCGCATCCCACGCAACCGTAGACTTTATGCCTGCTGGGCATGTACTCCAGCTTATGTTTAATACGGTTCATGAACCTACCAGCCTTACCGTCTCTGGGATTGAAGTTACCAGCCATCTCGGTAAATGACGGGTTCATGCAGGAATCCCAGAATCGCATTCTATCGCCCCTGCCGGAATAATGATCCATCCGGTCCACTACGTCAAAACAATAGCATGTCGGGCAGATAAATGTGCAGCTGTAGCAGTACAGGCACCTATTAGCCCTCTCTTTTATTGACTCCTCATCAACCGAGAAATTTCCTAAATCAAGTTTCTCCATACTATCTGCGCATTCAGCTATTTTTTTATCAGCCTTTTGCTCATCAGTCTTACTAGCATCCTTCAATAATTCAGATTCCGATACCAGCATTCTGCCCTCATCAGTCAAGGAATTAACCAGGTATGAATCTCCTAAATCAGTTAAAACCAAATCAGCACCCTCATCCAGTGAAGGCCCTGTGTTGAATACTGTACAAAAGCAATCGTCTCCGGGCTCAATACACTCCAGTGAAATCAATAAAGTATTATCTCTCCTATCAAGATAATAAGGGTCTTCAAACTCCTCCCTGGCCACTGAATCAAGAACCAGCAGGGCGTTTACGTCACAGGGTCTGATGCCGAAAAAAACCCTCTTTTTGGATTTCAGATCCTCCCTAACAGTAACCTTCTCACCTGATTCGGTAAACTCAAGAATCCTTTCCCTCTGAGGCAGGAAAAACTCTTTTGGGGAAACAGCTGAGTTAACGTAGTCTAGGGTAATCACATCACCCTCTCCTATGCTCTTGAAGTAGACCACCCCATCCAGCTTGACGGGAGCGATTACTTCATAGTTTTTTCTTAACTCGTTTATGAGCTTTACTACATCATCTCTTCTTATTTTTTTCATTCTCCTCCCACATAGCATCCCGCTCTAAATCGAAGACAGCAAGAGGCGGCTTATCTTTCTGATCCATACCTGACTCAACACCAAAAAGCTCCTCAACATCCCTGCATACTCTAGAGTAAAGGTGCATCAATGGGATATCCACCGGACAGGCTCTCTCGCATTCACCGCACTCGATGCACCTGCCCGCCATATGCGTTGCCTTAATTGCGTGTAAAAGAAATATATCGCTCACATCACCCGCCCGGGTAATCCACTCAGGGTCTTTCTTCTCCAGAACACACTCCTCGCAGAAACACATCGGGCACGCGTTCCTGCAGGCCAGGCATCCAATGCATTTATTAAACTGCTTACTCCAGAATTCAAGCCTCTTCCCAAGTGATAAGGACTCCAGCTCATCAACATCCCTAACTTCTTTCTCTTTGACTAACTCCCCCAAAAGGACGTCATAGATTACAGGATTCCTGTGCAAGCAAATCCCACAGCTTCTATACTCCACACCTTCCCTATCTACCATCCCCTTACATGACACACCCAAAATAACCAGATCATCTCTTTCCAACTGCTTAGCCTTAAGCAGCTCAAGGATTGCTCTAGAATCACATCCCTTGGCTACAACAGCAACTCTGACCTTCAAATCCCTTAGGTAAACTGCCAGGTTATTCTTGCACCGGTTATTCCACACAAGCCTTTTCACCTCCCCGGCAGATGAGATAAAACAGGGAACCACCCTATCTCCTTCCATACAGTATCCAAGAACTAAGTCAACATCACCCTTGCTTAGGAGTTTTTCAGCCTCCCCTCTTAAAGCATCCTCTATATCAGATCCCATCACACACCCTCTTTTTTAAATCCAGTGGGCCAAGCATTTTTAAATCGCTGGTAAATTCCCTCACAATCCTTGCGAATCTATCCCCCTCGGATGCTGACACCCACTCAACCCTAAGCCTTTCTGGGTTGATTCCCATGTACTCAATCAACCGCCCAAGGAGCATGAACCTTCTCCTGGCGTAGTAGTTACCGTCCATGTAGTGACAGTCCTGTGGGTGACACCCTCCTATGAAGACGCCGTCAGCCCCATCCTGGAATGCCTTCAGAACAAAAACCGGGTTGACTCGAGAAGAGCACATAACCCTGATAGCCCTCAGGTTAGGTGGATACTCTATCCTTGAGGTGCCCGCGAGATCTGCTCCAGCGTAAGAGCACCAGTTACAAAGGAACCCGACGATCCGGGGCTCAAACCCCCCCTCACCATTTATAGCTTCCATATCAACTCACTAAAAGCGCCCTAATCTGGGCCTTGATTTGTGAATCCAGAAAATGAGTCTGCTGTATCGCTGAAGAAGGGCAGGCAACGGCACATGAGCCGCATCCCTTACATAGTATCTCATTTATCTCAACAACGCCCTTATCTGTCAACTTAATCGCTTCATACGGGCAAACGTTCACGCATATACCGCATCCGCTGCATTTCTCTTCATCAACGAATGCTGTTGTCTCCTCAATAGGTATCTCATCCTTTAATACAATCTCTGTTGAAGCCATTGCAGCAGCCCCACCCTGGGCAACCACCTCAGGAATGCCTTTTGGAAACTGCGCACACCCTGCAATGTAAACACCCGCTATGTTGGTGTCTATGGGTCTCAGTTTCGGGTGGGCTTCCATGATAAACCCATCCGGGCTCTGGTTCAGGTATAGCTTTTTTACTATCCTCTCAGCAGAGGATGAGGGCTCTAAACCAGCTGCCAGGACAACCATGTCAAATTCTTTTTTTATTATATGATCCAGGTTCAAATCCTCAGAGCGAAGTATAAGCTTACCTGTTGTGGGATCCCTAAAAATCTCAGGAGGCAATCCCCTGATGAAATATATGCCCCTCTCCCGCCCTCTCTTGTAGAATTCCTCAAGGTCTTTGCCGCTTGTTCTGATGTCATTGAAGTATATGTAAACCTCTGTTTGGGGGTTTTTTTCCCTGACCTGCATAGCGTGCTTGAGCGAGGTCATGCAGCAGATTGTCGAACAGTAGTTGTTGAAGTTCGCATCTCTTGAGCCCACACACTGTATGAATGCGATAGAGCTGGGTTTTTTACCATCAGAAGGTTTTATAATCTTACCCCTCGTGGGCCCGTCAGCGCTCAGAAGTCTTTCGAAATCGAGGTTGGTTAAAACGTTATCGAATCTGCCGTAACCGTATTCCTTTTTTCTTTTCGCATCAAACAACTCAAATCCTGTGGCTATGACTATCGAGCCCACATCTATGTCCAAAAACTCCTCCTTCTGGCTGAAGTCTATGGCATTGTTGTCGCATTTACTGGCGCATAAACCGCATGCTCCGCTCTTTAAGTGAAGGCAGTTTAGCTTGTCTATGAGGTATGTGTTTGGAACCGCCTGAGGGAACGGTAGGTGAATCGCCTTCCTATCGCTCATCCCCTGGTTGAATTCATCCACAACCTTAACGGGACATACCTGGGCGCATAAACCGCAGCTGATGCACTTATCCGGATCCACGTATCTTGGATTTCTCCTGACCCTCACCGTGAAATTCCCCACATAACCCTCTACGTTCACCACATCACTGTATGAGAGCAATTCGATGTTGGGTTCATTTTTAACGTCCACCATCTTGGGTGATAGTATGCAAAGAGAGCAATCCAGTGTTGGATAAGTCTTGTCCAGTTTCGCCATGTGCCCTCCAATGCTTGCTTCCTTTTCCACTAGATAGGTCTTGATTCCAGCCCTGGCTAGATACAGTGCTGATGTTATCCCGGCAATTCCTCCCCCGATTACCATAACAGCTTTTGTGACATCTTTCTTAATCATCTCAACAGGCTCAAGTAGAGTGGATCTAGCAACAGCAGCCCGCACCAAATCCTTAGCCTTCTCTGTAGCCTTATTTTTATCTTTTTGGTGAACCCAGGAACACTGCTCCCGTATATTAACCATCTCGAACAGATACGGGTTCAGTCCGCTGGAGTCAAGAACCTCCCTGAACGCTATCTCATGCAGCCGGGGGGAGCAGGAGGCTACAACAACCCTCTCTAGGTTGTGTTTTTTTATGTCCTTAGCTATCGTGCTCTGTCCCAGGTCGCTGCATGTGTACTTGTTCTCTCTTGCCAGAACGACGTTGGGCAGTGATTCAGCGTATTTCCTAAGATCAGAAACGTTTACCACAGAACTAATGTTCTGTCCGCAGTGACAGACGTAGACGCCAATCCGGGGGTGTCTCTTTTTAACCAAGCCCATTTTTTTGGGGTTTAAAGAAATTAGGGATTGAGAGATATTTATAGTCTAACAGAATAATTAAATGGTTGGTTATATGTCTCTTGAGAGTATATTCGGCGGGGTTGATATACCGATAGCAAAAGACGTGAAGGATATGCTGATTCCCGGGGAGGAGATGTTTTACGGGGTTAGGCAGGCTCGCATAGAGCAGCCCATCGGCCCTGACGAGATATTCGTTACCTCGGAGAGGGTGATAATACGGAGACCCCACGTTCTATCTTATATGAAGAGTATGAGGGATTACCGGTACAATGATATGAGTAATGTGACCATAAACAAGGGATTTTTTAACTCCACAATAAACATAAAGATGAGGTTTTTCTCCCACAACCTGCAGCTTAAGAGCATACCAAACGAGACGGCAAGGAAGATATCAGGCATCATCCAGCAGGGAATAGACGGCCGATTCGAGGGCTATGGGGAGGAGGAAAAAAAGGATAAGGTACCTGAAACCCAAGACGCTGGGGATTCATCTCTTGAGATTCTCAGGGAGAGATACGCAAGAGGTGAGATAACCCGGGAGGAATACCATCAGATAAGAAAGGATTTAGGATTTGACTAGTTTCTCTTGTCAAGATATGCTTTAACCTTGTTTTGGGCTTTGCTCATTTTTTTATGGTGTTTATCGAGGAATTTAGCCATTAAGTCACCGCATCTAGCCTTACATTCCCCGCAAATCAAATCCCCCGACCGACATCGGTTGTATATGTCTCTTAATTCCTTATCATCATCTACCAGATGATATAGTAATAAATCGTATACAGTGCATTCCTCAGGCCTTCCGCCCTTCTCTTGTTGCTCATCTACCGTGGGTCTGCCACCGGTCTTGGCTGCCATAATCTTTCTCATGGCATCCCTGGGTTTATCGGATAATGCTATAAACGATTTAGGCTCTGAGGAGCTCATCTTCCCACCCTGCAGGCCTCTCATGAACTTATGGTATGTTGATGAGGGTGGTATGAAACTGTATTCCAGCTGGAATCTGCCGGAGAGGTCTCGGGTCAGCCTTATGTGAGGGTCCTGGTCTGCTCCAACTGGTACGACTGTTGGCAGAGGCCCGTCGAACTCTGGAAGCTGGGGGTGTAGTATGTCAGCGCTTTGTGCCAGAACAGATAGTATCTTCCCGGGGGAGAGTTTGCCGTAGATGCCTTTCAGCTCGTTCATGGTCACCTTCCGAGATAGAATGTCCCTGAATCTATAGTAGGGTACCACATAATCCGTCTGGAACCAGAAGTTTGTTTTATCCAGATCCAATCCCAGGGCCACGTAACTTGAGAGGTATTCGTTGACTGCTATCTCTCTGGCCTTGGGCAGGTCAATACCCCTCATGGTGTAGGCCTCTAAATCAGCCGAGCAAACGTATAC
>Ga0180432_10008822_pt1 | contig 12454 bp, 13 predicted proteins | sample SS_ome_10_FD_132414 | JGI IMG/M metagenome (GOLD analysis project Ga0180432, IMG submission 132414) | Hypersaline lake sediment archaeal communities from the Salton Sea, California, USA - SS_1_MS_2 metaG | ecosystem: Environmental > Aquatic > Non-marine Saline and Alkaline > Hypersaline >...
ACCTGCACCTCAGACCAGAACGATGATTCCAACATTCGCCTTGGCGGGAGGTGGTCGATTAGACTAACTCTAGAAGTGGACCGGCCATGGGGGGCTGGTCACCCCTTTTCCTATTGAGGAATGTCTTCGAACAACAAATATTCGCTTCCGGAAACAGGCCCTTGCACTGCAGGCAAGCGGGATTCGGGGAATAGCGTTAATAGGCACAATTACATTTGACAGATATTCAGATACGTGTATAATAATGATACACCATGCATCCGTCACGCATTATGCTTAACACACTGCGAGGTGACTGAATGAAGTTCAGTCCGCGTACGGCAAAGCTTCTTATCAGCATAGCTATTGGTCTATTAATCACGTCGATTGGCCCACTTGCGGAATCCGCAACGTATTGTGGAGCAAGCTTTCCCAATGCTGATCGCTCCTTTGCCGACCGCGTCGTCGCCTATTGTGCGGCAAGCTGCGTTCGAGGAGCGTACGGCAATCCCAGCAAGGCGCTCGGTCCTCCCGACTGCGGCTACGGAGACTGTAGCGGTGGATGCGTCGGATGGTACGGGTGCGACACGTGTGCCGTCTCCCTCGGATTCCGGGTCAGCGCCTCGGACAATCGCGGCTACCTGGTCTTGGAGTTCGTGGACAACCGCCTGATCGACGTTCCAGGAGACGACCTGTTTGTCTATGTCACCAACGATCGTCCAGGCCTTGTGGAGATCAGCCCCGACGGCATCACCTTCGTGGCCGTGGGCCAAGTTCGCAAGTATCCGGGAGCGATCGATATTGCACCGTTCGTTGCCGGTGAAGAAGAATTCCAATTTGTCCGCATCAGTGACGTCCCCGCGGACGAAGAGCGTTCCACATGCCCGGGGCCGAGTATCGACGCAGTCGGCGCCATGGGGCTGACGCGGCAGGTTGATCCCGAGCCCAATGAGGCCTTCGGCGCGCTCGAAGTGCTGCCGTTGGGAGAACTGGCGATTGCCGCCGAGATCCGCCCAGCAGAGGCCCTCTTGCTCATTCTCGATACTTCCAGCAGCATGGCCGAATCCTTCGAGCACGCCAGCAAGCTTGAGGTCGCCAAGCAGGTTCTTCTGGATCTCATAGAGGAAATCCCGGACGGAACACAAGTCGAGTTCAGGAGTTTCGGGGGATGCGAAAATTGCCAGCTTCTCGTGCCGATCGGTCCGATCGACCGCGTAGAGCTGCGGGCAAAGATCCAAGCCCTGGCCAGCGGGGGAGCGACTCCCCTCGCATACGCTCTCGAACAAGCGAAGGAGGACTGCGCGCAGATCCCCGGCTCGAAGCTCCTCGTACTGGTGAGCGATGGCATGGAAACCTGCGGCGGGGATCCCATCGCCGCGGCGAGGGACTTGGTCGCCCCGGGGTACGATTTACGCGTCCACATCGTCGGTTTCGATGTGGCACAGTATCAATACGCGCGTGAGCAGCTCCGGGAGATCGCTGAGGTTGCAGGCAGTGTGTACTTCTATACAGGCGGCTGACCTGCCCTGAGTGGCCGGCTCCCTCCGGATAGATAGGGGCGTACCATCGGATTTTGCATCGCACTCTATTCCCGGTAGTACACCGGACTTCAGTCCGTGGTGGTTTACTACGCTCCTTTCATTACACGTCTACTTCGAATCGAGTTTGTAGGTGCGGTGTATCATCTCAATAGTCGAGGGAACGCCCAACAGAAATATTGGTGTCTACGTACCCCTCAATCTAAACTGTTCACCTCCTCTCGGGCCAGGGTGGCTCCTGCTCCACACCCATAACCTAAGGATTTCTTCCCAGCCTCACATTCCCTCGTCAAGCGGAGTCACAAAGGGTTCGGACTCACGAAGCACCATCGCCTGCAGATCGGCCTTGGCACTTCCGGCTCACGGTCATGTCACTGGACAGGTGTGATGCTTACGGTCATCATTGAAAGACCCGCCATGGAAGAACTAGGAAGCGACATACGCCACGTCATCCGGGAAGAGACGCTGTTTGCGGGGATCCGAAGGCCGATCAAGGGCCGCGATGAGCTTCTCCCCAGGATGGAAGAGGTCCGCAGGGCGTGTGAGGGAAAGGCAGTCGGCCCTCTCACGCACATCTTCCGCTTCGATACGCCGGTTGAGGGCTTCGATTCGGAGATCGGGTTCCCGGTCTGCGAAGAGGTCAACGTGGGAGACATCAAGACGCACACCCTGCGAAGGCTTCACTTCTTCTCGCTGCTTCACACAGGGCCGGTGAAACAGCTCCGCGAGACCACGGGCAAGATCTCTGCCCACATGAACCGCGTCGGCCTCTCCTGGGAGCTGGAGCTTGTGGAGATCTACCACCAGTACGATCCAAACGACGAACGCCAAAACCGGATCGAGGCACGGATTTCCTTTCTGGCCTGGCCGGAGGTGTATTGGGAGCAGCTCGTCCGCGTGCTGGGGACCGATCTGGCGGAGGAAATCTGGGCCGGCGGAGAGGGGATCACGCCGTTCACCCTGGTCGATGACCGCGCGCGGTGGGTGGCAGAATCCCTCGAGCGGCTGAAGCGGCACACCGATCAGGATCAGCAGTTCGACATCCTGTCGCGCGTGGCGCTGGTCCGCCCTTGCGAGGACACGGCCAAGTACAAGGCGCTGTACGAGGCGTCCGGCCACAGCGTCGAGGCGGTCCTCGATGCACAGAACAAGCAGCTTGCGGGCACGCGCACCGGTGGGTTCATCGATCCACCGTGGGTCGACAAAAAGGTGATTCATCTGAGCAAGGTGGCCTACAACCGCGAGGCATACGACCAAGCGCAGACGCACGACGAGCTGCGCAAAGCGTACTGCTTCTGTTCGCTCATCCGCGAGGCCACTGACCCGAAGGTCGACCCGATCTTCTGCTATCGCGCCGCAGGGTGGGCAAGGCAGTTCTGGGAGCCGATCCTCGGGGTCGAGTTCAAGCACTGCACGATCGCCAAGTCAATCCTCAAAGGCGACAACGTCTGCGCTTGGGAGTACAGGCTAGATCGCTAGTCCATCGGGTTGGTGGCAAGCCTTGAAGTGTTTGTTCTCTCGTGACCGTACTTGAATGGCGGAGGGGCTCTTCGCTTACCTAGATCTGCTCGTCGGATGATGTCGAGGACGGCTTGCCTTCGCCGAAGACCATCGCCTGCAGATCGGCCTCGGCGGCGGCGATCTTCGATGCGTAGTGCTGTAGCTGTGCTCCGAGAGAGGAGAGAGGGCGGCTGGCCTTGTATCCGGCCTTCATCTGCGCGAGCCAATCCTCGATCACGGCGCAGTCGGTCTCGCGGTAGGCACCTTCAAAAGAGATTGCCTCCAGGGGGAGCTTGGGCGGCATGGGCGGACGGCCCGCGCTCGGGTAGCCGAAGACGATGGTCGCGATCGGGATCACTCTGCCCGGCAATGCCAGCTTCTCTTTGAGGTAGCCAACGTCCAGCAGACCACTTTGGCCCGTCTCGGAGAGCATCACCGACGAGACACCGAGCGTCTCGGCGGCGATGGTCATGTTCATCGCTGCCAAAGATGCGTTCATCACCGCCACGGTGTACTCAACCAGAGGACTCTGCGGGAACGCATCGAAGGCCCCGCGGACGCGGTGCGTGTCCGCGAGGATGATGATCGCCCTCGGTGCACGAAATGGTATGGGCCGGCCAAACATTTGCTGCCACGAATCGGCGGTGAATGTGGGGAAACTCCACGTCTGCAGGTTGACCGTGGACGGGGCCAATCGGCCGGCTTCGAGGATGGCGGCGAAGACGTCCTCCGGAATCTCCTTCTGGATGAAGCGCCGCACGCTGCGGCGGTTGAGGACGACGCTCAGCGCCAAATTGTTCTCCAACGACGGCGGAATCCGGGGCTTGCCTTTTACGATGCGCACCAGGCTTCGTAAAAAGCCGATCACGCCAATACGTTTTCCCGTCACGAGGTCACCTCTGTTCGCCGACGACCGAGGACTCCACCTTCGCGTGCACCTTTTCCTTCTCGGCGACCGAAAGCATGCCGCCGTAGAGGCGGTACTCGTCCATGCGGCAGGAGTTGATCAGCGTGCCGTTCCACACCGTCATGTCGGGGCAGCTGTCGCACATGTCGGCCACCCCGCTTGGCTGGATATCGGGCGCCTGGATGATGCCGATCGATTGGAACCAAACCGGCGAAAACAGCCGCAACGGGTGGCGAAGAATGTCCAACCATCGGTTTTTGGCCGCTTGCCGCACGTTCGCATCCCACGGCGCCATCAGGAAAGCAAAGCGCGCGGCCTTCATCTGCGCGAGATACGCGATGTAGGTCCCGCAGAACAGGTGATGGCCAGCCTGGACCAGCTCCATCGTCTTTCTTCCGATCGACCCGTACATGCGTTGCTTGGACCCGATGACGGCCCCTGCCAGCCACTTGAACGAGTCGTGTCGCACCGTGCCGCCCAGATACCCAGCCAGTTCGAACGCGGGGAAGTTCTCCTTGATGATCTTGTAAACCTCGGGGCCAGTGACGAACTCCTCGTCGAAGCGCTGCGTCGTGTAACTGAGCGCGCTCGCGTCCACTTCTTGCCCCTGGGTGTCAAATCCGACTTGGGCGTCGGTATCGAGCGTGCGGTAGGTGATGAAGACGACGCCGTGAACCTTATCGATGTTCGCCTGCGCCCACCGCACGACCTCAGGGACCTCGTGGTAGGTGGAAGGGTAGACGGTCGAGTTAAAGATGGTGAGGAGCCTTCCCTCAGCGGCGATCATGTCGGCGATCTGCTCGCGCAGCTCGTTGTGCTGCCTCTCGCTCTTTCCCTCCCAGCCGGGGCGATTCTGGTGACTGTCGATGTGGAGGGTAAAGCCGGTCAGGCCCGCTTCTTTTAGCTCGCGCAGGAGCGGCGGCGTCAACCTTGCGGCATTGGTGAGGATGATCGGCTTCATGCCGTTTTCGGCGATAAAGGCAACGACATCGACGATCTGTGGGTGGACCAGGGGCTCACCGCCAGCAATCGATACGTTGTCGGGGTTGCGCCACCGCTTGAAAAAGAGGATCTCCTCCTTGATCTCGTCCAGCGTTTTGTGGCCGGTCAGCCTCTGTCGATAGCAGCCTTCGCAGTGCAGGTCGCAGATGTCGGTCACTTCCAGCCAGGCAATGGGGTTGTCATTCTTCGACCACGGGAATCGATACAACTCGCGCTTGTCAAGCGTCATGCTTCCTCCTCGTCCCTTTCTACCATGGATTTGACCTTTGATCCCAATGTGTTTGCCTGACGTGGGCAATTCAGATGATTCAAGTACTGCGCCGGGGCATGACAGACCGTGAAAGAGTGCCTCTAGCCACTGCCAACCGAGGTACGCGATACGTCTGATGCCCTGTTCTGCTTGTTCACTGCCAGGTTCCGGCGTAGGTCGTCCTGTACGGATTCACCTTCATTGCCGTATACGACCAATGCAGCCTCACGAGCTGCCGCATGTGCAACAGATCGTGCGCCACCCAGGAGACGAAGACATCTCCGGCCGTGATCCGGCCGAATGGAGCGTCTCGGGCCTCGTCCCAATTCGGTGACGACAGACCTCTCAACCAAGCCAGGGATTCCTCCCGCGCAGCGAGAAAACCCTCCAGGGCTGCTTTCAGATCCCGCTCGTTGTACTTGTGCTGCGCCACCCAGCCTTCGGGGTCGATGCCGGGCCAGGGATCGTTGGGTCGATGCAGGGTGAAGTCTATCCGGACCCGGAAATCCTCCTTCTCCTCATCGAGAAGGTGACTGATGACCTCCTGAATCGACCAAGAGGTGGGATCGGGCTTCCAGTGCGCTTGATGATCTGAGACACCCTCTACAAGGACACGTATGCGATGCGCATTGTCGGCCATCTGTGATAGAAGGTGCTCAAAATCCATTTCTCGCTCCTCGAATACTGGATAGGATGTCGCTCAACAGTGATTTTGGGGCCGCTTCACAACATGGTCCGTTGGCAAGAGGGGCAGTTGGATCTCGTTTTGCTCCCACAGGCCCACGGCCGCGACGACGCTAGCTATCCTGCCCGCACTCCATTCGGCACCGGCCTTTCGGGAACCGCGAGAACGGGGGTGATTCCGTCTAGATAACCCAGGTCGAACAGCATGCCTTCCGAGACTTCGCCGGCCATCTTTCGTGGGGCCAGATTGACGACAAACAGGGCCTGCCTCCCCTTGATTTGTCTAGGGTCTTCGCGTTCCTGCTTTATGCCGGCAAGGATTGTTCTTTTGTGGTCGCCGAAGTCCACGACGAGTTTGACCAATTTCTTGGAACCGGGGACATCATCCACCGACTCAATCGTGCCGACTCTGATGTCCAGCTTCTCCAGGTCCTCTATGACAACGTTTGGCTTGACGGGCGCTGGTTTCATGTCTTCTCCCGAATGGTTTGATAAAGGGGCTAACAGCTATTATACCGCACGGCTGCGACAAAGTACGAAGACCATCGCTGCTCGCCAACTTCACTCCTGTTAAGAATGTGCAGCGATGCTGGTTCACACACTGGCGTGCGCATCCAACGGTGGATCTGCCTAGAAAGCTCTCACTGGTCTTTTTCTCGACGGCGTTTCTCTTACCTTCTGCAATACGTAGACGACCCAGGGAGCAATCCTTGTTTCATTGACCCATTCGTACGGCTCGTCTTCCTTGGCTAGCGGTTTGTGGGTTGCCATGACGTGCAGCCCGGCTTGCCGGTAGGTCTCCTGATACGCTTCATCCGACCACACCACATCCTCTACCGGCCTGCTGTCCGCCACGTCCGTCATGACAATCCTGACCCTGTCTCCGCTTTTTGCCTCCCTGTTTTCCGGGTAATCCTTGGTAGAGAACGACGCCCATTCGTGGGTGTAGATCTGCGGCGCCGAGACGAGATTGATGATCCGTCCGTCGTTTTTCAGCAGTCGCCTCATTTCTGCAAGCAACTTGACCTTCTCCTCCATCGTCGGAACGTTGTCGAAGGTGAAGATAGCTACCGCAAGATCGTAGGCGGCTTCCTCGAATTGGCTCAAGTTCCCCTCGTCGATGAGTCGATAATCTCCATCGGGATCGATCTGTCTGGCCTTTGCAATCATCTCACCGGCAATGTCTACTCCCACCGTGTCGAAGCCGAGGCTCTGTAGAAATCGCGTGGAGCGTCCTGTTCCGCAGCCGATGTCTATCGCTCTGTCGCCGGTGACGTAGCGAGCGATGATCTCCGGCAGGTCCCGGTATGCCAGGTAGTACGTGCCGGGAAACTCCAGCGTAGCGTAGGTCTCTGCACGCTTTGCGTCTTCATAGACGTTGAGGTGATCCATCTCAGACTAACTTACTCAAGTTGTGGTCCAGCCTCTCCACGAGTCCGGTAATCTCCTGCTCGCCTATCGTCAAAGGAGGGTAGAAACGCAGAAGCCTTGCTGCGGGCTTGTATCCGACTAGAAATCCGGTTTCCAACAGATCGTTGAACACGGAAGCAAGCGAGAAGCGACCATCATCGGCTACGAATTCCATCGCGATCATCAACCCTCTGCCGCGCACATCCTTGACCGCGTCGTGCCTCCCGGCGAGGCGCTTCAATTCGTCCAGGAAGAGGATTCCGACCTCCGCGCTCCTTTGGACGAGGCCCTCCTCCCGGATGACTTCGATCACCTTGTTGGCGACGGCACAGCCCAGGGGATCGTTTTGATGGGACTGGGCGTAGCGAAACCCGGCGTCCACCAGTCGGTCGAAGACCGCGGCGGTCATCGCGACGGCGCTCACCGGATACCCATTTCCCAATCCCTTCCCCAAAGCGACGATGTCCGGTCCAAGATCGTAATGCTGGAAGCCGTACCACGCGCCGGTGCGTCCCAATCCCGTCGTCACCTCATCGACGACTACGAGGCCGCCGTGCTGTCTGACTACCGTCGCAAGGGTTTGAACGAGACCCTTTAGCGGAATTCTGACTGTGCCTCCCGAACTTCCCGGTTCGAAGACCAGCCCCCCGATGTGCTCAAAAGGAATCTCCCTCAAGTGTGCACACTGGGGGTCGCATTCGCCTTCATGAGGGCAAGCCCTACAATCTCTCCAGTCAAAGCAGACCAACTCTTCCGCTCTTTTCCTTCCGGCAGATCCATAGGCAGCGAGGTAGGAATCGGACAGAGTAAGAAGGAGCGGTTGTCCCGTGATGCGCCTTGTGAGCTGGACACCGAACTCGACCGCCTCGCTGCCCGAACTCAAGAAGACGCACTTCCCATCGGAGAGCGAGAGGGTATCCAAGACCGCCGTTGCCGCCTCTTCCACGAGATCGTTCGTGGTGCGATAGCCGACGTGACTGATCTGTTCGAGTTGCGTCGCTATCGTCTGATTGATCCGCGGATGGTTGTGGCCCAGTGCGGTGCACCACACCCCGGCTTCAAAATCGGTGTATCGCTTCCCGGCGGCGTCGACCAGAGTGTACCCGTGCGCGCGGACGATGTCGGTCCTGGCGACGTCGTAACCCGAGCATCTCAGCGCGTGCGTCATGTTGAAGCGCACCCCTTGGATTGGACCGTCTGTTTGCCGGCCCCCAGCTGGCGACGTGGCGTTTCACTCACCGACAAACCGCACAGATCCAGGAAATACCGGTGAAAGCGGTCGTCCTTGGTCAGCTCGGGATGAAAGGCGGTCGCCAGCAGATTGCCCTGCTTCGCCGCGACCACCGAACCGCTATCGAGCCTGGCCACCACCTTGACGTCATCGCCGATGCGCTCGATCATTGGCGCGCGGATGAACACGGCGTGAAACGGTTCCTCTCCCAACGCAGGGACTTCCAGGTCAGCCTCGAAGCTGTCCACCTGGCGGCCGAAAGCGTTGCGGCGAACGGTGACATCCATCAATGCCAACAGCGGTTGATCGGACTCCCCATCGACCACGACCTCCGCCATCACAATCATTCCCGCACAGGTGCCCCACAGCGGCCGCCCAGACCGGGCGAACTCCCGAATCGGGTCGATCAAGCCCCAGCGCCGGGCGACCTTACCGATGGTCGTCGACTCCCCGCCGGGGATGATCAGGCCATTCAACCCTTTCAGATGCTGAGCAAGCCGCACCTGCACCGTCTCCACCGACAGCGAGCGCAACAGCTTCTCGTGTTCGACGAACGCCCCCTGAACAGCCAAGACGCCGACTCTCATTGCGCTTCCCCTACGCTAGGCCTTATCCGATCTACCATCCACGCACTGCCAGCCGCTGCGGATCAGGAATGTCGCTGACGTTGATCCCGACCATCGCCTCGCCCAGGCCGCGACTCACCTCGGCCAAGATCTCCGGGTTTTCGTAGTGGGTTACCGCCTGAACGATGGCGTGGGCCCGCTTAGCGGGATCGCCGCTCTTGAAGATGCCGCTTCCCACGAAGACCCCATCCATCCCCAGCTGCATCATCATCGCAGCGTCGGCCGGCGTGGCAACGCCGCCGGCGGCGAAGTTGACGACCGGCAGCCGGCCAAGTTCGGCCGTTTCCTTCACCAGCTCGTAGGGAGCGCCGATCTCCTTGGCGACGCTCATCATCTCCTCAGGAGCCATCGAGGTCAGCCCACGGATCTCCCCGAGCACGGCGCGTGCATGCCGCACCGCCTCGACGACGTCGCCGGTACCGGCCTCGCCCTTGGTGCGGATCATTGCCGCACCTTCGCCAATGCGCCTCAGCGCCTCCCCGAGGTTGCGGCAGCCGCAGACAAACGGGACCTTGAACCCCCACTTGTCGATGTGGTGCTCCTCATCCGCCGGAGTAAGCACCTCGCTCTCGTCGATGTAGTCCACCCCCAAGGATTCGAGAATCTGCGCCTCGACGAAGTGGCCGATACGGCACTTGGCCATCACCGGGATGGAGACCGCCTCGATGATCTCCAGTATCTTCTCCGGGGCGGACATGCGGGCCACCCCGCCCTGGACGCGGATGTCGGCGGGAACACGCTCCAGCGCCATCACCGCGCAGGCACCGGCCTCCTCGGCGATGCGAGCGTGCTCGGCGCTGACCACGTCCATGATCACGCCGCCTTTCAACATCTGCGCCAGTCCACGTTTCACGTTTTCGGTACCGACTTTTTTATCCATCTTCTATCCCCTCCTTCGTGAGATACGATGCAAACTTCTGTGCCTGAATCTTCTTCGCCTCGTCGCCGCCAAACCGCCGAGCAGGTAGACGCAGCCCTTTTGGACATCACACGATGGGACCGCTCACCTCCTGCCCTTCAGGCTTTCGTGCCGGCTGACGGAGCAACCGCCTTGCAGTGCTGATAATCGTGGCAATCCCCTTTTCGATCGCCTGCTCGTCGGGCACGCTGAAATTGAGCCGACAGACGCTACGTGGGCCGCTGGTGTGGTACATCAGGGACCCCGGCAAGAACGCCACGCCCTGTTTCACCGTTTCTGCCAGCAGATTCTGGACATCCACCTGCTCGGGGAGCTGCAACCACAGGAACAACCCACCGGCCGGAACCGACCAGCGCGTACCGGGGAGTCGACGCCGCTGCAACGCCGTGTCCATCGCCAAACAGCGGGCCCTGTATCTGTTACGGGCCTGGCCAATCAGTTCCTCCAGCCAACCCCGCCGCGCAAACTCGACCACCAAGTGTTGGCCGACCGTATTCGGATGCAATTCTGCCATTCCGTTAAGCAGGGCGGCGCGCTGCACCACCGGCGTCGGTGCCACCAACCAGCCCACCCGCAATCCCGGCGCCAGACTCTTAGAGAACGTACTCAGGTAGAGGACGTGACCGTGGCGATCGAGGGCCTTGATCGGCGGAGGGGGAGATTCGTCGAAGTGCAGATCGCCAAACGGATCGTCTTCCACGATCGGCACCTGGTACTGTTGCGCCAGCGCCAGCAGCCGTTCCCGACGCTCGAGGCTCATCGTCGCTCCGGTCGGATTCTGGTAGGTGGAGACGGTGTAGATCAAACGCGGCCGATAGCGGGCAAGCAGAAGTTCCACCCGCTCCACGTCCATCCCGTCCTCATCCACCGGCACGCCGATGATGCGCAACCCTCGGGATTGCAGACACTGCAGCGCTCCGAAGTACGTGGGGATTTCCACAAGAACGGCATCCCCCGGCTCGAGAAGCAGGCGCAGCAGCAGGTCCAATCCGTGCTGGGATCCGTTGACCATGGTCACGCTTTCTGGGCCGATCCCAAGTCCACGCTGTTGTGCGCGGGCGCAGATCAGCTCGCGCACCGCCGGAATCCCCTGCACCGGGCACGGACCGACAGCAGCCGACCCAACTTCAGCCACGACCGACCCCAGGCCTGTGTGAGCCGCTCCGGCGAAAGCAGGGTCGGGTCCGGCAGGCCCATCGCGAGGGAGACGACAATCCGGGGACTGTTCAGCCGTAGAGTGAGCAGCTCAGCGGATTGAGCGTACCGGGCGATCCGTCGACCCGTCCCGCTGAAGCAGGCCGGCCAGGCGACCGGTTGCGGATCCTCACGCGCTGCCCCTCCGGAAACGATGGTGCCCCGACCGACGTGGCCCTGCGCCAAGCCCTCGGCTTTCAGCTCGCCGTAGGCGCGAACGACCGTTGTCCTGGATACCCCCAGCGAGCGGGCCAACTCCCGCTCCGGCGGCAGTCGCTCCCCCCTCGGCAGGTCACCCTGTAGGATCTGCCGGCGCAACTGGTCTCGAATCTGCACATAGGTCGGCAACTTGCTCTCTGGGTCAAGGTAGGGAGTTGACGTTTCTATCATATTGGCTCACTCCAATTGTATAATACCAGCTGCCTCAGGGTTGTAAAGGGCCAATTGGACTTGCAATTACCAGTCCAATGCGAGCAGGGCGGCCTGCATGGGGCAAAGCGGGTATCTGGGAATGCCACTCCTGGAAAGAGTTATCTCTCAGTAGCGGAGGTGTTCCTTGACCTCGTAATGCTGCGATCGCTCGTCGAACCGCGCCAGGATCTCGCGCGCTTTCGCAGGTACGTAAGCGATCTCATAATCCTCCCCGGCAAACTGCTTGACCGCATCTAACGACTCAAACCACATGATGGTGATGAACTCAACTTCACTTGCCAGAGGCCTTCGTAGCAGCTCGATCCCCCGATAACCGGCAACGTCCTTCGCCGCGATTCCCGGAAAGATCTCCTCCCTTAACAGGCGCTCGTACTTATCGGCATTCTCAAGCGTGGTCCATCCGTGCCAGATCCGCGCAATCATGCCCTCGGCGTCACCTCATTCCGTACCGTAGACCTCCAGCGTCTCAACCTGCGCTTCCGGCGCCACGAGCAACACGTTGTCCCGAATGTCCTCCAGATGCGCGTGTACCGCCTCTTCCCCAATCCCAGGTGGCGCATAGACCGTAAACAGGACCTGCTTCGTCCCCGGATTGATCCGCGTCCGTTGGTCGGGACCGTAGAGCACGCTCGAGATGACCGCTTCTGCATCGGCGATCATCATGCCTCCGGCCTTGAGCCGCTGCTCCTGTCCATTGAGCCGGATGTATCGCTCGCTGCCCTCGGCAACATCGACCCCCACCGGCTCCTGGATGGCGGCCAGATCGTGTCCCGCGGTCAACA
>Ga0180432_10008823_pt1 | contig 12453 bp, 13 predicted proteins | sample SS_ome_10_FD_132414 | JGI IMG/M metagenome (GOLD analysis project Ga0180432, IMG submission 132414) | Hypersaline lake sediment archaeal communities from the Salton Sea, California, USA - SS_1_MS_2 metaG | ecosystem: Environmental > Aquatic > Non-marine Saline and Alkaline > Hypersaline >...
GCAACTCACGGATGCCTGCTCCGGCCTCGGCACATCGTAGGCGCGATTTCCTAATCGCGGGTCCGTCGCCACAAGCGCGATTCGGAAATCGCGGCTACACCCGCAACTCACGGATGCCTGCTCCGGCCTCGGCACATCGTAGGCGCGATTTCCTAATCGCGGGTCCGTCGCAACGAACGCGATTCGGAAATCGTGGCTACATCCGCACCTCACGGATGCCTGCTCCGGCCTCGGCACATCGTAGGCGCGATTTCCTAATCGCGGGTTCGTCGCCACGAGCGCGATTAGGCAATCGCGGCTACACCTGCACCCGCCCGGTGAGCAGCCGCTGCACCAGGCCCTTCTTCTGGCGCTGCAGGGCGTCGCGCTTCTGGGTGAGCAGCTCGATCTCGCGGTCGCAGGATTGCAGGACGGCGGCGATTCTCTCTTGCTCTGCCAACGGTGGCTTCGGGACTCGAATCTTGCGCACAAGAGTGCTGTTGAGATTCTTCTGGGTGCCTGGTTGCCCTCTGTTAGCCAAACGTTCAGTTATGAAGTTCAGATAGTGATAGAGGAATTCCCTATGGAGATGTTTCCCATAACCACGAAAAACAACAAACCCATCGTGAATGCAAGCTGGAATGTTGACAATCTTGGGAACACCAATTGTTGCGCAGATTGACATTATCAATTCCCCTATCTCAACCTTAACACTCTTGCTTTCACCAAGAGGGGATAGATATTGACTGGTCTTGTTGAGAAAACGTGTGGGGGAATCCGTTACATCTGCTATTCTGATCCATCCCCGTCCACTCTCAGCAAACCACTTGGGATCACGAATTGGTCGCGGTGAAGCCCCTCTCTTGACTTCTGCCAGGTTACCAAGCTGCACTTCTTGCCATTTTCTACCTGCAAACTGCGGAAACCGCACGCGACCGGTGAGCAGACGCTGCATCAGGCCCTTTTTGCGCTGCCGCGCCGCCTCGATGCGCCGCTCGATGAGAGTGATGGCTTCGTCCCAAGTACCCAGGATCTGGGCGATCTTGCGCTGTTCGGAAAGAGGAGGGAGCCGTATTGGAAAGTCTCCCATTTCAGTTAACAAAATGCGGTTTACTGTGCTTCCATGAGATATGCGAATACAAATCGCATGCTGAAACTCAGGGCCAAGATATGCATACGCCAAGAATTGGGGATCAATCCGACTCCTGTCAGGTCGAAGCAAGCCCATTCTTCGTCCCAGTGCACACCGAAGCCCATCTGGCATGAGCGCAGCTTCTCCCAATCTAGTCTCGTACGAGAAAACGACGTCCCCAGCTTCCGGCTTGACTCTTTTCGTCCAAATCTTGAAATCTTCTTCTGAGATATGGGCTGACTGCGAAAGATCAAGTCTTCCATCTACCAAACTACTGATGCTTAGATACCAGGGGCCATCTTGGGTCTTTGCAGGTGTAGCATGGGGTCCGTCATAGATCCCAGTGACTTTGCCAAGTGTGGTTGAAAACCACTCCCTTGTTTTCACATTCCCAACTCCTGCAGATACTCCGCCATCTGTGCTTCCACCTCGGTCAGTTCCGCATCTAGTTCCGAGATTTCCTGCGCCACCGCCCCCACATCCACATCCGGCTCCGGCTCGAAAGTGTCCACATAGCGAGGAATATTGAGGTTAAAGTCGTTCTCCTCAATCTCAGCAAAAGGGGCCACGTAGGCGTACTTGTCCACGAACTCCCGCGCCCCATGGGTGGCGACGATCCTCTCCACATCCTGCACCCGCAGCTTGTTCTGGGGCGTGCCCGCCTCGAACTCGCGGCTGGCGTCGATAAAGACCACCGTGTCGTCGTCCTTTTGCCGCTTGAAAACCAGGATCGCCGCCGGGATGCCGGTGCCGTAAAAGAGGTTGGCGGGCAGGCCGATCACGGCGTCGAGCAGGTTCTCCTCGATCAGTTTCTGCCGGATCCTGCCCTCGGCCCCGCCGCGGAAAAGCACGCCGTGGGGCACGATCACGCCCACCCGCCCGTTCTGCGCCGGATCGGTGTAGGTGGTCTCGATCATGTGGGTGATAAAGGCATAGTCGCCCTTGCTCTTTGGAGGAACGCCGCGCCAGAAGCGGTTGTAGGGGTCCTTCTCTGCCCCCTCCTTACCCCACTTGTCCAGGGAAAAGGGGGGGTTGGCCACCACCACGTTGAAACGCATCAGGTGGTCGCCATCTACCAGCGTGGGCCCCTGGAGGGTGTCGCACCAGTCGACGCGCGCGCCGCCCACATCGTGCAGAAACACGTTCATCTTGGCCAGCGCCCACGTGGAGCCGTTGTTTTCCTGCCCGTAGAGACTGTAGTCGGCGCTGGTTACTTCCTTTGCGCAGCGGATCAGCAGCGAGCCGGAGCCACAGGCCGGGTCGCAGATGCGGTCGCCGGGTTGGGGATCGACCAGCCTGGCCAGCAGGATCGAGACCTCCGGCGGGGTGTAGAACTCGCCCGCCTTCTTGCCTGCCCCGGCGGCAAAGCGGCCGATGAGGTACTCGTAGGCGTTGCCGATGACGTCCAGGTTGCCCACGCGGGAGGGGCGCAGGTCGAGGCGGGGGTTGGCAAAGTCGTTGAGCAGGTTCTTGAGCCGGTCGTTGCGCTGCCGGGTGCGGCCCAGCGCGGCCTCGGAGTTGTAGTCGATGTTGCGGAAGACGCCCTCGAGTTTCTCCTTGTTGGCGTCCTCGATCGCTTCCAGGGCGATGTTGATGATCTCGCCCAGGTTGGGGGCGTTGCGCTGCTGATGGAGGGATTGAAAGTCGCAGCCCTCGGGCAGGGCGAATTTCTCGTAGCGCATCAAGCGCCTGGCGCGCCTCTCGTCGCCGCCGTATTTCTCCAGGTTGGCCTCATAGTGGTCGCGCCACACGTCGGAGATATACTTGACGAACAGCATCACCAGGATATAGTTTTTGTACTCGGCGGGGTCGACCGTGCCGCGGAAGGTGTCGCACGCGCTCCAGAGGATTTGGTTGATTTCGTCTTGGTTGATTGTTGAGGTCATTGGGTGGTTTCTCTACAGCGCCATAGGTCAAACGGTATTCCGCCCATACTTTGTGAAGTTACGACACACCGGGAAACGGGCTTCCAGAGCAAGTATGCTATCAAGTGCGCCAAAAGTCCCGGAACAGTCTCGGATAACGCGGAAGCAGCGAACGTTGTTACTGTTCTGCAAGTATAGCACACACGCGCGCGAAACACAAAATCGCTCGCCTCAATGGGGTGTATTTCACTCTCGGGGCGAGCCATCTTCCCGAAAGCGGCGACCGCCGCGGTCGCCGCTTTCGGGAGGATTCGCCCACACGCAGGATTGCCCCCATGCGCGTCAACTTGACGAGACATGTCGGCGAAAAAGCGCCAGGGTGCTCGCCGACCAGGCCCGCCGGGGTATGACCCTTCGGCTTGGCTCAGGGCAGGCGTACCCCGTTTGCGGAGCTGCCACCCCATAAACGGGGTTCTTGAGCCCGATTCAGTGCCTGCTGGGGCAGGCGATGGCGGAAGCTCCGTAGACCGGCGACTTTGTCGCCGGTCGGCCCAGGTCAGCACGAGCTGGCCCTTAGTTTGGCGCGCATGAGGATTGCCCACCGCGTTGAGATGGATTACTAGTCCGTCTCCTGGGGGCGTCTCGGCTGAGAAAACCGCACGAGAGAGAGCGTCTTGCCGCATGGGATGTCCCCGAGACGGGGACTCGGAGCAGTGTTGCACGGGCAAGGTTTGCCCAGATACAGCCTTGGGGCTGCAAGAGACGCCAACGAGTTGGCGCATCCGTTCCCCCCGACAGGGTGCGAAATGTAGGGTTAGCGCTTTTCCGCCAGGTACGCAAAGAACCCCGCCCGCCGCAGGGCGGCCAGGGTCAACGCGCCCAGCAAGCCCCCCAGCGCGCCAAAGATGACATAGCCCAGGATGGCGCGCGCCAGCCCCAGCGCGACAAAGCCGACGGGTGCCCCGGACAGGGAGGCCAGCCCCCACTTTACCAGGAGCTTGGCCAGGTGGCCGAGCGCGCCCGCCAGCGCCGCGACGACCAGGTTCTCCGGGTTCCGCAGCAGCCACAGCGCCAGGTCGGTCCCGATGCCGAGCATGGTGTAGGAGAGAAAGGTGTTCAGCGCGCCAAAGTCGCCCATGCCCAGGAAGGCGGCGATGACGCCGGAGGTGAGGCCCACCAGGCTGGTCGCGCCGCGTTTGGGCACGACGCCCGCGGCGACGATGACGATAGCCATCCAAAAGATGCCCGAATGGCCCGGCAGTTGCAGCGGCAGCCGCAGCCCGATCTTGGCCACGACGACCAGGGCGGCGAAGAGGGCCAGGAGAATGAGTTGGAAGGTGGAGAAATAGCGGTTTTTCATGGGTAAGGTACCTCGCTTGGGAGTAGACGGTAGACAGTAGACGGTAGACGGGGGGGGGAGGCCCTGTCTACTGACTACCGTCTACTGTCTACCTGAATCTGATCCACATCCTGCACCCACTCGTCCCGCACGTCCAGTCTCTCCAGGACGGAGACGAGCTTGAGGGTGCCGCGGCCGGAGAGGTCGAACATCACCTTGTTGGCGGGGTCGGCGACCTCGGCCCAGGTCAAGTCAACTGACTTTTCGCGGCTGCTGCTGCTCACGGTGACAAGCGTCTCGAGCGTGAGCGCGTCCGCGTCCACGTGGAGCCGGAGCACGTCGGCCAGCAGCCAGCCATCCTGCGTCTTGCCCTCTTCCGCATCGATGAAAGTGGCCTGATCGAGCTGTTCCAGGTCGGCGGGCGTGAAACTGCCCGCCAATTGGCCGTCGACATAGATGGGGACGCTGCCGGGGACCGGCGCGGCCTGACCCTCATCCGGCGGCGTCGAGCTCTTTCGCCGTTGCAGCGCGTCCACCCCCAGGACCGCGCCGACGAGGAGGAGCAAAACGAGGACTCCCAGTAAAATCCGTGTCTTCTGATCCATGCTCACCTCCAGAGTACCAACCCTGCGCTGATGGCCAGCGTGCCCACCAGCAACAACCAATCCATGCGACCCATCGCCAGCCGGCGGAAGGGACGGCGGCGGGGCGAGTCGAACCCGCGGGCGTAGGCGGCCTCGGTCACGGCCCAGGCCCGCCTGGCCGTCAGCACGACGATCGGCACGGTCAAGGCCACCAGGTCACGCACCCGGGCGGCGACATCGCGCCATCCCCACCGCCGGTCCACCCAAGCCCCCCGCGCCCGCTGCGCCTCGCGGACGTCGCGCCAGGAATCCTCCAGCAGGCCCACGCTCTGGAAGGCCAGGCTGAGGCTGAACGCGTAGCGGTAGGGGACGCGCATCCACTCCAGCGCCAGGCGCAGCTCGCCCGGCGTCGTCGTCCCCACAAAGAGGGCGAACGCCCCGGCCAGCAGGATCAGGCGCAGCGTGACGATGGCCGCCAGGTCGAGCCCCACGACCAGCCAGTCGACCAGGAATAGCAGGATGAGCATCCACTTGAGCCGCCAGACCTGGCGCGCGGCCTCTGGCAGGAGCTGCGCCCAGAGAAGCAGCACAGCATAGATGGCCATGAACAGGGCCAACCGCTCCAACGGCAGCATCACGGCCAGCGAGGCACACAGGCTCAGCGCCAGCTTGGTGCGCGGGTCGGCAGCGCGCAGCGGCGACGCTTCGACCAACGCCAGCGTTCGCGTCCGGCCCGCCGTGCCCAGCCTGATCATCGCTCACACCTTACGTTCGCCCAAAGGGCAGGGTCTTGTCCCATCCTGGTCTCCATGTTATACTCCCCGACCGTCCAGGCCAGGCCTGGCATTAACTATCGGAGATCGTGCATCGTGAATCTGTCTCGCTTCAATTGGTCCGCAGCCCCCGAGGGGGCGTCGGCCACACAAAAGAAGAACTTTTTCCACGTCCAAATGGACGCGGTCGGCGTGGGGCTGGCCAGCGCCGCCGCCCCCTTCCTGCCGGTCTTTCTGACACGGCTGGGCGCGACGAATTTTCAGGTCAGCCTGCTGACGTCCATGCCGGCCCTCACCGGCCTGCTCCTCGCCATTGCTGCCGGGCAGTTCCTGCAGCGTCGCCGCAACATTGTGCCATGGTTCAGCACCGGCCGCTTCCTGGTCATTTCGTGCTACGCGCTGACCGGCGCGCTGACCTGGATCGTGCCCCGGCAGCACACAGTCCCGACCGTGCTCGCCATCTGGGCGCTAGCCACCATCCCGCAGACGATCGTCAGCGTCTGCTTCTCCGTCGTGATGAACGCCGTCGCCGGCCCCGGGGGCCGCTACCGGCTGATGAGCCGGCGCTGGTCGATCATGGGCCTGATCTCGGCGATCACGGTGGCGGTTGTCGGCCAGATCCTGAATCGACCGGGCTTTCCCACCAACTACCAACTGGTGTTCATCGGGCTCGCGACGGGCGGGTTCATCAGTTTGTACTTTTCGAGCCACATCGAACTGCCGGAAGCGGAACCTCTGCCGCGCGCCGCCGGCCTGTCGCTGCGCCAGCGGTTCACGGGTTATGTCAATTTGATCCGTGGCGAGCGCGCCTTTGTCTCGTTCACCGCAAAGCGGTTCATCTATCGCTCCGGCGCGGCGCTGGCCGCGCCCCTGTTCCCGCTGTATTACGTGCGGGAGGTGCAGGCGACGGATGCCTGGATCGGCATCTTTACCTCCATCCAGACGGCCATCACGCTGATGGGCTACCTCCTGTGGGCGCGCCAGGGGAAAAACCACGGCTCGCGCTTTGTGCTGCTGTGGACGACGTTGGGACTGGCCTTCTATCCCGCGCTGGTGGCCTCCACCCACAGCGTGCAGTTGATCGCGCTCTACACCGGCCTGGCCGGCATCTTTCAGGCGGGCCTCAACCTGGTGTTCTTTGACGAATTCATGAAGACGGTGCCGGTCGAGCACAGCGCTACGTTTGTCTCCCTGGCCAACAGTCTGCAGTACATCTCTGTGGTGGTCGCCCCACTGCTGGGCACGCTGCTCGCCGATCACATCGGCCTCGGTGGCGCACTCGCCGCCAGCGGGCTGATCCGCCTGGCGGGCTTTGGGCTGTTCGCCTGGGGCAAGGAAGGCCGCCAGCAGCACAAACGATCCCGTATACGCAGAGCGCAAAAGTCCCCTTCGACGGACTCATGATGGCTCCTGCCCGCTGTGCACCCACTCGGGCAGCACCAGCCCCACCCGTGCCCAGGCGGTCGAGTCGCACAGGACGCGGGCGGGCGGGCCATCAGCGACAAAGCCCTCGGGCCCCAGGAGCAGCAGGCGATCGGCCCGGGCGGCCAGCGCCAGATCGTGCGTCGTCACGATCACCAATTGCCCGGCCGCGGCCAGCGCCCGCGCCAGGCGGGCCAGCCTGGCCTTGTGGAGCGCGTCCTGCCCCAGCGCGGGCTCGTCCAGCAGCACGCCGTGGGCGGGAGCCCGCATGAGCACCGTCGCCAGCGCCACCCGCTTCTTTTCTCCCTCGCTCAGGATCAGGGGAGGCGTCCCCTCGTAGCGATCCAGGCCCAGCGCGTCCAGCAGCCAGGCGTAGCGGGCCATATCCGGGTCCGGCACGCGGTACAGGAGCTCGTCGCGGACGGTGGGGTTAAAGAGCTGCAAGTCGGCGTTCTGAAAGACCAACCCCAGATCGGGGCGCTCGCCGTTCACGCTCACGGTGCCGGCGTGCTTTTGCAGCCCGGCCAGCGCGCGCAGGAGCGTCGTCTTGCCGACGCCGTTCCGACCGACGACCGCGATCACGCTTCCCCCGGCCGCCGAAAAGCTCAAATCCCGCAGGACGCGACGCCCCCCCCACCGGACCCCCAGGTCCACGACGTCCAACTGAAAGCCCGGCGCGCGCGCGGCGGGAAAGCCGGGCGGTTCAGCAGCGATCGATTCGGCCTCAGGGTGACGCCCGGCCCCGTCCCCATCGCCCAGCCGGAGCGTCCGCCCATCCGGAATCCGGCGCAGGTACTCGGCCCGATGCTCGCAGACGACGACGGCTGCGCCGGCGCGGGTCAGATCTCCCAGGTGGGCCACCAGGTCTGCGGCCGCGCTCGTATCCAGCATGGATAGTGGCTCGTCCAGCACCAGGACCGGCGGCTGGCGGGCGATCATCGCAGCCAGCGCCAGCTTTTGCTGCTCCCCACCCGAAAGCGTCTGTGGCGAGCGAGCGCGCAGCGGTTCCAGACCGAAGCGGGCCAACGTCGCCTCCAGCCGCTCGCGGATGTCGTCCGGCGGGAGGCCCAGGTTCTCCAGCCCAAAGATGATCTCTTCCTCGACCGAGACCGCCAGCATCTGGGCGGCGGGGTTCTGAAAGACCAGCCCGGCCCGCTCGGCCAGTTGCCACAGGGGCGCGTCGCGGGTGGGCAGGCCATCCAGCCAGATCTCGCCGTCGAGTTGGCCGCGATAGAGATGGGGGATCAGGCCGGTCAGGCAGCGGGCCAGCGTGCTCTTGCCGCAGCCGGAGGGCCCGGTGACAAAGACCGCCTCACCGGTCCGGACGGCCATCGACGTGGGCGGCAGCCCATAGCCGTTCTGGGGATAGCGATATGCGGCTCGCTCGGCCTGCACGATACCGGTCAAGGCTTCTTCCATCAGGCTTTCAAAGTCTCCCGGACTGTACCTACTCGGGCTCTGTCATTTCGAGCGACCGAAGGGAGTCGAGAAATCTCGTGTTTGCGAACGCGGGAGATTCCTCGACTCCGCTGCGCTTCGCTCGGAATGACGGATGCAGGTTGCACTGCGCCACTGAGAACCTCTAGTCGAGCTTGAGGGGCAGCCAGTGGTCGCCGGCCCACTCGACGACGGCGATGGGCAGCCCGCCGCGCCGGGCGGGGCGCAGCTTGTCGGTCTGTACCAGGCCGTCGGTCACCGGCTGGCCGTCGAGTGTGCGCACGGCGGTGACGCCGGCGGCCAGCAACGCCGGGACCGGCTGCAGGCCGCTCAACTCGCGGGAGCGCCCAACCAGCACATAGCGCCCATCCTCGCCATCGGCAGCCAGGCCCACCGCCGCCAGGGCGCCGATGACGCCATCCTCGTCGCCGCCCAGCCCCACCAGCGGAATGGCGTGAGCGCGCGCCAGCGCCCGCGCCTCATCCTGGGTCACGAGTTGGCGCTGAGCTCGACGGCCAAACTCGACGACCGTCGGGGGCACGTCGCGGACCACACACAGGCCGGGATCACTGCCCGGCTGATAATCGGCCAGCATCAGCGCCCGGACCCGCTCCAGCACGTCGACTGCGTCCAGGTGACCATCCCCGTTCAGGGCGATGGCGGCGCAACTGTTTTTCTTGGTGCACGGCACGCGGGGGTCGACGAGGAGTTGGTGACGGGTCACACCCAGTACGTGGGTTTCCAGAGCCAGCGCGGCGGCGATTTGCCGGGCCAGGTGGCCAGTGCCGCGCGATTCGAGTGTATCTGTATCGTCCATTCCAATGAACATCATCGTATCGTTGACAAACCTCGCAAGATCGTGTATATTTATTTTGGGCATATGCCCAAAATACCGTCAATGCCACAGAGGGGCGCACCAGCGCGCCCCAGGGAAAGGAGACCGCTATGGCCAAGATTTTCGTACGCCACCGCCGCCACGTGGGCCAGGGAGCGGGCCGGCCCCGCTTTGCCATCGTCGCCGCCCAGGGCGTCGACCTGCGCGTGTTCAAGACCCGCGTCCGCCGGGCAGAGCTCGAAAAGATCGCCGCCGAAAGCGGCGCCGAGATCGTCTACCTGCCGCGGGGCGAGCGAGCCGCAGAGGCTTCAGACGAGTCGGAAGGCCGCAAGGGCCGCCGGCGGCGGCGCGAGCGCGACGAAGACTAATCCCGTGCCCCGTCCCCGCAAGCGGCGCATCCTGACGCGAGCGCCCCGTCCGGCCATCTACAAGCCGGCGGGCGTGCCGCTGGACGGGCTGCGGCGCGTCACGCTGCTCCACGAGGAGCTGGAGGCGCTGCGCCTGGCCGACGCGGAGGGGTTGACCCAGGGCGAGGCGGCCCGGCATATGGGCATCTCTCGCTCCACGTTTCAGCGCATCGTCACCCAGGCCCGGCGGCAGGTCGCCATGGCCCTGATCGAGGGGCACGCGCTCCAGATCGAGGGGGGTACCTTTGAGGTATCGCCCCCTCGCCCGCGCGGTCCCCGGCGGCGGGATTAGATCACTTACGATAGATCCGCGTCCCTGGGTTCTCTCCCGCCAGTGTGCGGGTCAGGTTGCCTGGCTCGCGGCCGTCGATGATAAAGACCTCCTTGACGCTGCGCGCGCGTGCCAGCGCGTGCAGCATCGCCCGCTCCACCGCCAGATCGGCCAGATCGAGCGCCAACAGCTCGTTCACCTCGATCTCGGGGAAAAAGTCCGCCCTGGGATCCTTCTTGGGATCGGCGCTGAACAGGCCACGCTCGTCCTTGACGAGGATGCAGCGCCGGGCGCCGACCACCTCGGCCGTGAGAAAGACGCCGCTATCGGTGCGGTGGGGCGGGATGCGCCCCCGCGCGGCCGGCTCCTCCCACAGGCCATAGGGCGGCATGGCGTGCATGACCGGGATCGAGCCCAGCGCCATGTAGGCCGGCAGCTTGACCAGGTCATCGTGCCCGATCTTGATGCCACCGTGGGGCGCTAGCAGGATCGAGAGCATCAGGGCGTTCTGCTCGCTGATGCTGGCACCCAGCTTGGCCAGCACGCCGGTGGGCATGCCCAGATCCAGCGCGATGGCATAGGCGTGACGGCTGCGGGTGCCGCCGCCCGTCATCACCAACAATGGGTGATCGGCCCGGGCGGCGACGATCTCGTCGAGCAGGGGCAGCACGACCTGGCTGCCCCGGTCGATGATGCTCTGCCCGCCCAGCTTGACGACGTTGAGATCAGGCAACGGGCGGAAAACCGTCTCCGTCTCGGTGCTCTCCTGCAACGCTTTATCCATCAACGATTCGGCCATGAGCGCCGTATCGATGTGCAAGCGGCCGCTCTTGTCACGTACAAGGCCCATAGTATACCCCTTACTTGTGTTAGAGTGACACAACGGGCGACAGTATACCGGCTTGAGCCGATAAGTCAAGGCTCTTAGGCGGGCAACCTTCCCAAAAGCGGCGACCGCGGCGGTCGCTGCTTTCGGGAAGGTGTGTTACTTGACCTGGATCTCGACCACGTCCTTGACCTGAACGTTGCTAGGGAAACCGGGCATGACGACGCTGAACCCACCCTGGTTGCGGAAGGAGACGATGCAATCTCCGCACGCCTGCACGTCGGACAGCGGGACGTCCGCCGTGTAATCGTCTTCGGCGACGTAGGTGAGCGTCGTCGCGTCCGCCCCGACACCGGCCAGTTCGAGCAGCGCGTTGATCGGCACGCCGGTGTAGGTCTTGGTCTCTCCCTTCTTGTTGGTGGCCTCGACCTCGACGGTGTCCATCGCCTGCACGTCCTCCTCGGTCCAGCCAACCTCCTGGGCCACGTTGCCCGTGATCTTGAGCGCTGCGTCCTCGGGCACCCCACCGCTCTCCGGGGAAGCACCGCCGCAGCCCGTCATCGCACCAACCAGCACAATCAAAACGCCCAGCAAGCTCAACGCTCTCTTACCCATGATTTTTCTCCTGATAGAATGATATGCGCATCGCTATCGCGACGGGGCCTACTCGTTGACCTGGATTTCCTGCAGTTGGAACACCCACCGGTTGGCCGGCGTCTGGGGGCAGACCATGCGGATAGGCCCCTTGTCCGGCTCCGCCTCGGTGATCCACTCATCCCCCTTCTTGAGGGCTACGATCGCGCCCTGTAGCTCGTCCCTGCTGACCTCGATGGCATAGCCATCCGCAGCCAGCGCGGTGACAGATACGTAGCCAGAGCTGGCCCCGGCCTGTTCCAGGACCTGATCCACGGCCACGCCGCTCCAGGAACCAACCTCATCCTCACCCAGCGATTTCTCCATCAGGATGTCGCTCAGGTCCATCTGATCCATCTTGGCCAGATCGCCGTAGGCCAGGGTCAGCGGGTTATCCACCGCGCCGCTGACCGTGAGGTCCCAGTCCACTTTCGGGGCTCCGCCGCAGCCGGCCAATCCCGCGACCAGCAACGTTCCAAGCAGAACAACCACACCCAGGAATCGCAAACTCGATCTGTGCTTCATCACACCTCCTCGAATTGTTATGATGTGCGGCGGTCAGCCGCCGCCGTTCGTCCATCATCGACGGTCATTCGTCACCGGCTCACCACCCAGATAGGAACGAACATGTCCCGCGCGACCAGGTGGCCGTGGTTGCCCAGCCGTCCCAGTTCGTCCACGTGGTGCATCCCGTGATCGGCAAAGATAAAGACGAGCGTATCCGGCGGTAGGGCCTCGATGAGCTGCCCCACCTCAGCGTCGACCTCGCGGATCTTTTTTCGTTCCTCCGGTGCGCCCGGGCCATAGGTGTGGCCGGCGTCATCGATCCCGTGAAAGTGCACGTAGAACAGATCGGGCATGCCGGATTCGAGCACGGCGAGGGCGTTCGCCAGCACGTTGTCGTCAGTGCCACCGTCCCCATCCCGATCGCCGGACAACTGCGCCTCGGC
>Ga0180432_10008824_pt1 | contig 12452 bp, 10 predicted proteins | sample SS_ome_10_FD_132414 | JGI IMG/M metagenome (GOLD analysis project Ga0180432, IMG submission 132414) | Hypersaline lake sediment archaeal communities from the Salton Sea, California, USA - SS_1_MS_2 metaG | ecosystem: Environmental > Aquatic > Non-marine Saline and Alkaline > Hypersaline >...
AGGAAGGTCATCATCTCGGCCCCATCGGACGATGCCGATGGCATGTTTGTCCTCGGTGTGAATCACGATGAGTACGACCCTCAGCACCATCACATCGTCTCGAACGCCTCGTGCACGACGAACTCGCTGGCACCCGTCGCTATGGTCCTCCAGGAGCGGTTTGGAGTCGAGCACCTCATGATCACCACGGTACATGCCTACACGTCCAGCCAGTCGCTCACCGACATTCCGACGCGGAAGAGGCGGCGCGGGAGAGCAGCCGGCGTTTCCATCGTGCCCACAACGACGGGAGCCGCTCGGGCGACGGCGAAGGTCATCCCTGAATTGGAGGGGCGCATGGACGGCGTCGCGTTGCGAGTTCCTGTCCCGGATGGATCGATCACGGACATTGTTGCGACGCTCAAGTCATCCGTCACTGCTGATAGTGTCAACCAAGAGCTTCGGGAAGCTTCCTTTCAAAAGCGGCTGCGCGGCATCCTGCGGGTCACGGATGAGGCGCTCGTCTCGCGAGACATCATCGGGGATCCCCACTCCTCCATCGTCGATGCGGAGAGCACGATGGTATTGAGGGACCATGTCGTCAAAGTGCTGGCATGGTATGATAATGAATGGGGGTACTCCGCAAGGTTGGCCGATTTCGCACTTCTCATGTTGCAGAAAGGACTTTAGATGTGCGGTTGCTGGTCAGGGAGTGTGGATTCTTGAGGAAGGCCCCCCGGGTAGGGGGCGGAGGCTTGCGCGGGCGGATCATGAACCTCGCAACCGTGGCTCAAGGTGTTCTTCCTCAGCTCGCCCACGATGCGCGGTGCGCCAGACGATTCGAGGAAATCCAGGGCGATGGAGTTCTCGGAAGGCAGAGACTTTGGGGACACACAGCCCAGAAGACAAGGGGGTTGCGATGACAGACATGGAGCGAGATGAGGCAAGGGACGCGAAGCGAGACGAGGCCCGGAATGCGAAGCGAGATGTGACAAGGGACGCCGAGCGAGATGTGGCAAGGGACGCCGAGCGAGATGCGACAAGGGACCCCGAGCGAGATGCGGCCAGGGATGTAGGGCGAGACGAGGTTAGGGACGTCGAGCGAGATGAGGCCAGGGATGTGGAACGAGATGAGGCCAGGTATGAGAGTCCGGACAAGGTCAGTGACGAAGAGCGGGATGATGCCGGGTACCGTGAGCGAGATGAGGCGAGTGATGAAGAGCGGAATGACGCCAGGTATCCTGAGCGGGACGAGATCCGGGATGAGGAACGGGACGAGGTCCGGGATGAGGAGCGGGATGAGGAGCGGGACGAGGTCCGGGACAAGAAGCGGGATGAGGAACGGGACGAGATCCGGGATAAGAAGCGGGATGAGGAGCGAGATGCGGCCAGGGACACCGAGCGAGATGAAATCTAGCAGCGTGATACTGCCCAACCCTCACGGGGCATTTTCAAGGTGCCGCCAAGAGACTCCTTAGCGTCGCGTAGGTCGTTTTTCGGGCGGTTCACAGGGTGATCGCAGTGGCCGATACCTCCTTGACCTACCCCAAGGCCGACGAGGAATCTGCAGATCCCCAGAACCAAACACGCACCCCAGACAGTACGATGGTATTCTGCATGACGATCTCTCCTCAGAAGTGGATTGCGTTGGGCGATCCATAGCCATACACCGTCGGATCCAATCGTCTACCCCGATAAGACGCTTGTCCGCCAATTGTCCGTCTTTTGTCCGCGAACTGGAGCCAAACTGGCCCAACTCAGGCCAAAGAGAGAGCTTCCAAACTGCTGACCGTTTATGGTGTTGCTTGGCTCATGCCGTCCCATGCCAAACTCGTCATGGGTCTCATAACCCAAAGGTCGCTGGTTCGAATCCAGCCCCCGCTAAGTTGAATGGCGACGGGTTGCGGCCATTGGTCGTGACCCGTTTCTGCTTCTGAGTGTGCAGGGCACGAAACCCGACGTCGAGCCGGTGGACCTCCTCTTCCCCTACAGCCTGGATGCTCTCTCACCCCGCGCTAGCGAATGCCTCTGCGCGTTCCTTGATGCCCAGCATGCACCTGCGCATCATCACAATGTCTCCGACGTCCAGAAGGAGATAGAAGACGATCTCGGGCCGAAGCCACTTGTACTTCAAGCGAACCCGGGTAATGAGACGCGTCTGGTTCTCCGAAATCGGGCGTAGAAAGAAAACCCATGACAGCTCGCCGGGATTGCCCAAGAGCAGATGCTCGCAGGGCCTCACGGTATGGACATGGAACCCGTGTCTTCCATCGGGGCTTGCCGAGATGACGTCACCTTCCTCCAGGGTCTGCAGGGTCGGGTCAATGTAGTCGAAGGAACGCCTCCCCAGGTTATCAATCCAGTCGTAGCTGTACCAACCGGCTCTCTTGTGGCCGATCTGGACGATCCACGGCCAGATCATCTCAGGGGGCGCATTGATCGTAATCGCCCGGGTCGCATTGAACGAGGGGTCACAGATGAAATCGTCCCCAGGGAGGTCAAGCGCAAGCTCAACATCCGAAGCACCCCAACGAAGCTGCCACGGGCGCAGGAATGTCAGATAGCCTACGAGCAGGACAAGGAGCAGAGTGGTGGCAATGAGACGGATGGCCAGCCAGAGTCTGCAACGACGGTACAAGGCTCGTGCCCTCCCTACTGCCCAGAACCCTGGTGGAGTGTGACTCTGTAGGCAAACGACCCTGGAATCAGGCACTCGTGGCCGGGCGGATGTCCGGCTTGCCCCTGACTACTGCACTCTTCCTAGAACGACGCTCCTCCTCAGAAAGACGAGTTCGACGCGATCGACTTCGCCGGCGGCGTTTCGCAGGAACTCCAGCTTCCACGGGTCGTGGCTGCAGTAGAACAGATCGTACCCGATCGGGTGGATGGAGTTCAGGCAATTGTCGTCAAGCAAGAGCTCGTCGCCTTGGAGGAAGATCGCCACGCAGGGGCCTTCAGGATTGCTGAGCCAGCAGTACCGTCCCACATACTCCGCATACCGTTCAACGTCCATCGACACCGCTTTCGGCCGCGGGAAGTCGTACGCTAGAGGTTTCTCTCCCGAATGGTCGAGCGCATCCAGGGAAACACCGTGCTCAATGAGCAATCCATACAGGTGGCGGTGGCCGCACTTGGCCGCCAGGTGCAGAGCGTTCCACCCCTCTGTGGTCGTCTCTTCCGATCGAGCTCCGTTCTCAAGCAGGAACGAAACCACTTCTCGGTTGCCGCGCTGCACGGCTCGCAACATGGGCGTGTATTCGCCGAACACGTCCTTCACCTGTAGAGATGGGGCGGCACCCTTCTGCAAGAGAAGCTCCACTATCTCCGGGCAGTCGTGATAGCAGGCGCAATGCATGGGCGTGCTGTTCGTGCGCGTGATCACATTCACGTCGGCTCCGGAGTCGAGCAGGTGGCGGAAGACCTCCCATCGTGCGTAGGCTGCCGACAAACTGAGCGGCGTATCGCCGAGCTGGTCCTGCGCATCCAGTTGAGTTGGATTGATCGACAGGATTGAGATCAGCTCATGCAGATCCCCCTTCCTGGCAGCGTCGTGGATACCGCCGGCAGCGACAGATCCGGCCAAGCCTAGCCATGCGATCACCAACGTTCCAACCAGAACAGTTTTCATTCGATCCTCCGCCTGTGGCTCTTGATCATCACGGATACGAGGGTCGTCTCGCTTGGCCGACGTAGCGCGGAGTCTGTCGGCAGTAGATCTCGTACACCTCTCCAAACACCCGATGCAGATGGCGTTCCTCCGTGAGGACCATTGGGTGCGCCACGGCTCCATACAGCGCGAGCCAGGCCAGCCCGCGCCACGATGGCCACAGCAGCACGTATCCGACGAGGAACAGGAGATAGGCAAGGAGCTGGGGGTTACGCGAGTATCGGTAGACGCCCGATTGCTGAAGCTCTGAGACAGCCGTGCCGATCGTGTCACCCCACTTGAGTCGGCATACTCCCACCACGGCCAACACGGCTCCGATTGCCATGAGCCCGAGGCCCGGTGGCAAGGGGAGGCCGCCCGTGCAGACGCGGGACAGTCGTGAATCGAGGAACGAGTACGACGCGAAACCGTGCAGCAGGAACATCGCGAACTGAAGGAGGGCAGTCGCGACGGAGAGCTTGCCTCGACGGGCATAGTCGACGCGAACACGCCACAACACGAGTAAGGCGAACCCTATGACGGCAGCGGCGGCGATGGCCGGGTGCGTACGCATCACGCCGACTCCTTTCCGGAGCTCCACACATTCCGGAGGAGCGTGTTGCTGATCGCCGACAGGTGCTCCCCAACGTCCGCGTCCGCCAGGAGAATGCGCTCGGTCTGGAGCCCCAGGAAGAGCGCGCGCAGGAGGGTGGCCGCCGCGGCAGGCTCAACGCCGGCCGCGAACTCGCGCCGCTTGGCCGCAGCCTGCGCAAGCCGCATGAAGACGGTCGCGGTCTCGTGATAGAGCTCCGAGGCTTCCTTTCGAAGGCTCTCCCGACTGGTCGCTTCCGAGAGAAGGTTGATGTTGGCCCTTGCACCTTTATGCAATCGATCCTGTTGCCGGTGATCGGTGAGCATTTCGAAGAGCGCCTGCAGGGCTTCTTTCATGGTCTCTTTCTGCGACAGAACCTCCAGCAATTGAGCACTGTGGCGGCTACTGCGTTCCGCCAGGGCATGGATGATCTCGTCCTTGCTGGCGAAGTAGGTGTAGAGGACACCGGTGGTCATTCCCATCCGTGACGCGAGCCGCCGCATTGTGGTGCGCTGGTAGCCTTGCTCGGCGAAGAGGTCGTAGGCGGCATCGAGGATCCGCTCTCGCTGCTGCTGCGCATACTCGGCTCGCATCTTCGGTGACATGAAGACCTCCGTCATTCGGGTCGGACAGCTTGCGTGCTCGGGTATCTCCGCGTCGTCGCCGCGGGCTGATGTATGTAATCCGCCTAGCGCCGTGCCAGGACGGCCCAGAGCATCCCGAGCCCCAGCAGGCCGAAGCCGATGGCCCGCACCAAGTCCCCGGTCGAGACCCCCGCCACGCGCATCATCCCGAGATAGATGCCGCAGGCGAGAAGACCGCCCACCATCGGGATCGCGAAGACCCAGCGCGGCGGTCGGCTGCGAGACCCGCCATCCATACTCAATCCTCCAGTCGCTATGAGACAGATGCGTAACAACCGTGATCTATAGATAACATACGTTATGCTGTGAATCGTTGTCAACCCTAACCCGCGTCTCCCCAGCCGCGTGGACTGGGACCAGATCAGCCTCTTCCCAAAGCTCTTATCGACTACTGATAATAGGCTTACGAGGAATACCGTAGCAGGCTCGACCGAGAGAAGATCCGACTTGCCCGATCCCTAGCCACTGGGAGGCAAACTCACAGTGGCTCCGGGCGGATCCCCTACTGATCCCGGCCGCCAGATCCGCTACGAGACAGCTCCCTGCACGTCGGAGGCTACCTACGGGCCGCAGTCAACATCATGGGTCTCATAACCCAAAGCTCGTTGGTTCGAACCCAACCCCCGCTAGGCACAAGGCTTGGAAACGGTGATGTTTCCAAGCCTTCTTCGGTTTAGCGGACGACCCTCACCGGCACCGTGGCCTCCTCCCCCGCCACCCGGCAGCGGATCCAGTAGGCGCCGGGCGAGGCCAGGCGCCCCCCCTGATCCCGGCCATCCCACAAGAAGACCTCTTCCGTCCCCGGGACGAGGATCCGCAGCTGCCGGCCGGCGGCGTCATGGACCGTTGCGGTCGCCGCGCCGGAGAGCCACCCAGGCCGGGAGAAACGGAGACGGAAATGATCGCGGCTCGGATTGCTCCCCGTCAGGTCGAGCCGAAGCGCGCCCCGATCCCTCGGCGTCCAGCCGTCCACGCTCTGCGACTGGGGCGAAAGGTCGGCGAAGTGCGGCAGGTGGTCCGATGCGTTCTGGCTGTCCGCCACGTAGAGCCCGTACTCATTCAGATAGGAGGACGGGAGGAAGGTTGTCTGCAGCACGCCGTGGGTCCCCACCTCGACGTTGCTGTCGGTCGTGATGATGTAGTCGAGCCGACCGGGGCCGTAGCCGCTCCACTCCTTGTACCAGGTGTAGGTACGGGGGTGGATGACGTGAGAGGAAATGATATCGGCCAGATCGGTGTCGTCCCAGTCGGGTGCGAAGTCGGGACCGTAGGTCACCTCGTCGGAGATGTCGCCGGTCAGGAGCGTCTCCAGCTGCCTCACCCAGCCGACGAAGTTGGTGTCCCCGGTGATGATGATCGGATTCTCGGGCGCTAGGTCGAGCTCGCCGCCAGCAGTCCGGGCATCTCGCACGAAGGCCATGATCGCATCCACTTCCGCCTGTCGATCGGCATTGTTATCACAACAGTGAAGGTGCATGTTGATGACCAGCAGATTGTGCTCGAACTCGTTCATCGGCGTGATGAGGAAGGCCCCGGCGCGATCGTCCTGAATCGACCAGCTGTCGATGATCTCGCTTCGGGTCAGCAGGACCATGTCGCCCACCTTGTCGGCGCTCCAGGAGCCTCCGAGCGCGCCTTCGACGACAATGCGCGTCTCGGTGGCGCTGTGGCTGTAGATCTCCTGATAGGCGATGACGTCGGGTTCGATCGCCGCCAGCAGCCTTTCGTGGGCCGGCCGGCGCCAGGAAACGAAGAGCTGGTCCTGATAGACGTTGTGGGTCATCAGCCGCAAGGGCCCCGCCTCGCGCACGAGATCGATCACTTCCCAGGGCGGCAGCGTGCCGTCTTCGAAGGTGTAGGGCATCGTCTCCCCCATGTCGGGTGCCCAATCGCCCCCTTGCGCATCGCGCCACAGCATGGCGATCTCGTCCTGGGGGAAGAGGGGATGATGGTTGTCGGGATAGATGTCGCGGGCGATGCAGAGCTCGTACTCGGTGGCGCTGTGCGTGGGAGACTGGATGACGCCGATGTCATCCCATTCGATGTTGGTCCACTCGTCTCCGTAGAAGAAGAACCCCGAACGGGTGCCGAACTCCCACACCAGATCGGCGCCCATGATGCCCAGGGAGTAGCCGGTCGAGACATCGGTGTCGGTATCGATGTAGAGCGTGAACAGGTTGGCATCGTGGAGGACGATGTCTCCGCCGACCTCGATGCGGACGTAGAGATAATCCTCATCGTTGGCCACCCAGATCTGCTGGACATCGATGCCGCTCGCCCCACCGTCTCCCGCCGGATCGATCCAGTCGGCGGGCGCGCCGGCCCAGTCGTCGAAGCGACCGTCCAGGTAGACCTGGCGAAGCTCGGCCCGCGGCGCGTCCGCGAGCAGGGGAAGGAGCAGGATGCCGATCAGGGCAAGGGAGGCGGTTGCGTTCCGCATGGTCTCTTCCTTTCTCCCGTGGTTCCGGTTTGCTAGGATTTTAGCCGATCGGAGATGCCGATCGGGGGGAAATCTAAGACAGACGGCGTAAGCTGACAGGGAATTCGGACTTCTGCTATCATCGGGTTGGTGTTTCGCGCAACCAAGGGAGGCAAGGACATGGCAATCCGAGCAGCGTGGGGTGTGATGGTTGGACTCCTGATCCTGGCGCCGATCGCCCTCGCCGATGATGGGCCGGTGCCCCTGGCGAGGGAGCGGTTTGGTGAGCCCGGCAGCCGGGAGTGGCTCAAGGCGATGGACCGGACCCGTCACGAGGCCCACATGGCGCGCGAGCGGATCGAGAACTGCCCGCACTCGTTCGACGTGTTGCACTACGACATCGACCTCAGCATCGACTTCGACAACGAGATCCTCTACGGCGATACCTATGTGCAATCGGTTTCTCAGGAGGCGGGGCTTTCGGAGATCACGCTCGATCTCACCGTTCTCACGGTCGATCAGGTTCTGGCGGACGGCGTTCCCCTCACTTTCGCCTACGAGGACCCGACCTTGACCATTAGCCTGGATCAGGCCTATGCCGAGGGGGATACCTTCGAAGTCGAGGTGATCTACCACGGTCACCCGGGCAACGAGGGGGCGGGAGGCTTCGGTGGTTTCTTCTTCCAAGGAAATCCCAAGATCGCTTTCCAGATGGGTGTGGGCCTCGTCGCCGACCCGCCGTCGATGGGGAAATTCTGGTTCCCCTGCTGGGACTGGCCTTGCGACAAGGCGACGGCCGACTACGCCTTCACGGTTCCCTCGGAGAAGTGGGCGGTGAGCAACGGCGACTTCTTGGGTGCGGAGGAGGATTCGCTGGCGGGAACGACCACCTACTTCTGGTCGGAGACCCACCAGATCTCCCCGCATGTCATGATGGTGGCCGCACGGGAGTACGCTTGGTTCAATGACCGCATCTACCCGTGGATCAACTTCTGGGTCTACCCGGAAGACGTGGGCGATGCCACCGAGCACTTCGCGAACGTCCGCTACATGATGGAAGCCTTCGTCGACCGCTACGGCCCCTACCCGTTCGGCAAGTTCGGTTACGTGGCCACGCCCAAAGGGGACATGGAACACCAGACCTGCGTCTCGCACCTCGCCATCCTCATTCAGCCGAACCACACCTATGATTGGCTGCTGGCGCACGAAATGGGGCACCAGTGGTGGGGCGACTGCGTGACCATCAATGACTGGCGCGACATCTGGCTGAGCGAGGGCTTCGCCACGTACTCGGAGGCGATCTTCTTCGAGCACTTCCAGGGAGAAGCGGCTTATCACAACTACGTGCAATCGAGCTTGATGAATCCGGTCTTCAACAGCTCGGAGAGTTTCCCGATCTACGACCCCGACTATCTCTGGGGAACGACGGTCTACGAGAAGGGCGCGCTGGTCCTCCACATGCTCCGGCATGTGGTTGGGGACGAAACGTTCTTCGATATTCTTGCCGCCTATCGCACCGCCTACGAATACAGCAATGCGATCACCCCGCAGTTCCAGGAAGTGGCCGAGACGGTGGGTGGGCACGATCTCGACTGGTTTTTCCAGGAGTGGATCTACGACATCGGGTGGCCGGAATACGAGTATGCCTGGAACGGCTGGGCCAGCGGCGAGATCTACCGGATGAACATCCTGATCGATCAGGTCCAGCGCGTGGGGCCGATCTTCGCCATGCCGGTCGACGTGGAGATCAGCACGGTGGCCGGCGACACGCTCGTGGTGTTGTGGGTCGACGAGGAGCACGAATCGTTCCATCTCGAGCTGGAGGCCATGCCGACGGGGATGGAGATCGATCCGGACAACTGGATCTTGAATACGGCCGATCCGGTCGCCTACTCCGCCGTGGACCGCTACGCGGCGGCCGGGCTCCACCTGGCCCCGCAAACGCCCAGTTCCAGCGGAGCGGGAGCGGTGATCCGCTACGAGATGCCACGGGCCGGAGACGCGCGTCTGGTGGTCTTCGATGCCGAAGGCCGCCAGGTTCGGACGCTCTTCTCCGGCACCCTCCCGGCGGGCGAGGGCGAGGTGCTCTGGGATGGATGCGATGATGTGAATCGCCCGGTCTCCTCGGGCACGTACTTCTGCCGGATGGAAACCGCGGCCGGCACGATCGTCAGGCGTATGGCCTGGCTCCGCTAGGGGAGGTTTCGGGGCGGGTGCCTGAGTTCAACATCACCACGATGCGCCGCGTCTTCATGTGGGTGGGCGGCGTCGGCCTCGTGTTGCTCACCGTTGCAATCGTCCTACGCGGTATGGGCCGGCCGGAGGCCGTGCGCTTGGGCGAGCTTCTCCCTCCCGGCAGCGCGACCGGGTACAACGTCCTCCTGGTCACCCTCGATACCACCCGATGGGATCGCCTGGGGTGCTACGGGGACGAGGACGCGGTCACCCCCACCCTCGACCGACTGGCCGAGGGAGGCGTCCTCTTCCAGACGGCGCTCACCAGTGTGCCCTTGACCCTCCCCTCGCACGCGACGATTCTGACCGGGCTCCATCCCCCGCGCCACGGCGCCCGTGATAACGGGATCTTCAAGGTGGGCAGTGAGCAGACGACGCTGGCCGAGATCCTCCGCGCTCATGGGTATCAGACCGCAGCCTTTGTCGCCTGCTTCGTGCTCGATGCGCGCTTCGGGCTGGATCAGGGATTCGATGTCTACGACTTCGCGGTCGGCGAGGACGGCTACCGCCCGCGCATGGTCGACTTCAATGAGCGATCGGCCGACGAGGTGACCGACGCTGCGACCGACTGGCTCGAGCGGCGGAGGGATGAGACGCGGCCCTTCTTCGCTTGGGTGCACTACTTCGATCCCCACCTCCCCTACCGGTCTCCCCTGCAGGATCAGCCCCAGTTCCGGGATCGGCCGTATGAAGCCGAGATCACCTTCACCGATCAGCAACTGGGCCGCCTGCTCGACCGGATGGCGGTCCTCGGACTGCGGGACCGAACCCTGGTGGTGGTGGTCTCCGATCACGGGGAGGCGCTGGGGGAGCACGGCGAGTCGACGCACGGGATGTTCATCTATAACTGCACGGTTCGGGTGCCCCTTCTCTTCTCCTGTCCGGGATTGCTCTCCGGCCCCCATCGGATTGCCGATCGACTGGTGGGGACGGTCGACCTGAGGCCGACGATCGAGGATCTGCTGGGGCTGGAGTCCTCGGCGCCCACCGATGGGGTGAGCCTCCTGCGAGATGACGCGGATGCGGATCGAAGGCTGTATGTCGAGACCGAGGGGCCGCTCCATATGGTGGGCTGGAGCCCGCTCTACGGGCTCCAGACGCTGCGGTACAAGTACGTCCAGGCGCCCGAGCCCGAGTTCTACGACCTGCGGAAGGACCCGGAGGAAACGCAGAACCTCTTCACCGAAAGATCGGGCGCGCTGCGCGCGATGGAGGCCGAGCTGGAGCATCTACAGGAGCAGTGGGGCGGCGCAACCGATGCCTCGGCGCGACAAATGAGCGAGGAAGAGCTCGAACGCCTGCGGTCGCTCGGCTATGTGCACTCCACCGGCGCTCGATCGGACGAAGACCGTCCCGACCCCAAGGTCATGATCGAGCTCTACAATCAGGGGATGCAGGCGGAGGCGCTCTACGGGCAGGGCGAGTACGAGGAGGCGGCGCGGCTGGCGGAGGGGGTGATCGCTCAATGCCCGCGGTGCACGAACGCCATTCGCGTGCTGGCCTTCTGCTACCTGCGGCTGGATCGACCATCCGATGCGATCGAGCTGCTCGAGACCTCGGTCGATCGTGAGCCCGACATCTACGTGGTGCGCGCGCTGGCCCAGGCGCTGATCGTGAGCAAGGACTTCGCGGCCGCCGAGGAAGCCCTTCGGCTCTACGAAGCGCTCGATCCCACCGATGGGCGCGTGGCGATCCTGCGCGGGGATTGCCTGGATCAGCAGGGGCGGACCGAAGAGGCGATTGCGCAGTATGAGCGCGCGCGCCGGCTGGACGAGCATCGGGTGGGGATCCAAGCGGCAGAGCGGATCGCCCGGGTTCGGGGGCGGTAGCCTAGCGTCCGTACAACTGCTTGACGCCGCTCCAGGTATTCACTCCACCTACCGCCGGCGGCTCAGCGGATACGTCAGACGATCCAGGGAGCAGCCGGAACTCGTCGAAGCCGATCTCGAGGTCCCCGGCTCCCATCACCCGAAGCTCGGCCGTGTAGACGTTGGCCAAGGTCTCCTGGAAAGAGGGCGTATAGGGCTCCTGGTGCCACCCCGCCGCCATCGCCTCCGCATCCGTCCATTCGGGATCGAACTCGCAGCCACCGAATCTCCACGCCCCGGGGGTGAAGTCCTCCATGATCGAGCAGTACCAACCGTTGTGGCCGCCATCGAGATAGCGAAGCCGGAAGACCACACTGGTGAAGGTGCCACCGAAAAACTGGGCCGCGACTTCCATGCGGCGATAGCCATGGGCACCGTAGTCTCCCGCGTAGGGCGCCTCCCCCTGTTTCGCACCCACGATGTCGAATCCGGGGGGCACCTCGTAGGAATAGAGGTAGCCGCTGTCATCCACGCCCCCCGTCTCCACCACCTCCAGGGCCGTCCGACTGGTGTTCACCTCCCAACCAGCGGTGTCACCCTCGTTCCAACCTTCGTAGACTTGATCGGCCCCGGCGGGTGCAGCCAGAGCGAGCAACAAGACCGGTGCAAGGACAAGCGGATCGCGTTTCATAGCGCACCTCCTTCACATTCCGTCCCGCAAGCGTCGAATCCGATGCGCTCAGAGCATGCACCCTGGAGGTGGAGGGCTTCAAGCTCGATCGTCTTCGGCTGGGCGGATTCGAGTCCGATGTGCGAATCGCTGGCGCCAGACTTTCGCTGATCATCCCCAATCTCTTCGACGTTGCATGCTACAGCTGCAATGACATCTCCAGCTTCCTGGGGCAGCCGAGCCAGGACTTCCCGCACGAGGGGAGGAAGGTTCTGGTGAAGGGGATTTGGGGTTGCCTCCGTCCCGAGGGATATCATGAGACAATCTCTGTGGGCCTTCATTCTGCTGACCGTTGCGTTCGGGATGAGCTGGGCGGACGTGCTCGATCCCGAGTATTGCCAGGTTCTGCCGGTCGACAACTGCGAATCCGAGCGTCTCACCGGGCTTCCGGCTGAGCCT
>Ga0180432_10008828_pt1 | contig 12447 bp, 28 predicted proteins | sample SS_ome_10_FD_132414 | JGI IMG/M metagenome (GOLD analysis project Ga0180432, IMG submission 132414) | Hypersaline lake sediment archaeal communities from the Salton Sea, California, USA - SS_1_MS_2 metaG | ecosystem: Environmental > Aquatic > Non-marine Saline and Alkaline > Hypersaline >...
GATAAAAAGGGCGCTATCAATAAAAGCGACCGGGAAAAAATTCGAAAAATTTTCTGGCGTGTAGACAAATGGTTTACGGGTGGTGCCCCCTATGCGGTTAAGACATTCTGTGAAGCGACAGAACGAGCAGCCAGTACAGCTAAGATCGAGGTCGAGGCGTTTGTAAATAGCATTATCCACAAGACCGGACTAGACGCACTGAAGACCTTGAAACTTCAGGGAACAAGCAACTCTCAGGATACGCCAACTCTACCAGTAGAAGGAACCGATAAAAAAGGTTAGCAGGAGGGTAAGCGTATGAGAATGTGGATGGTCGAACAACTCAAGATCCAGATAAGGAGGGGTGATGACTGTTAAACTAACAAAATATGAAGCTGGTAAACTACGGGCATACTTGCGGGAAATTAGAGATACATTGAACCAGGCAGCAGCACCGGACGGTTCGACTTTAACAACAAAGCTACAACGAGTTGTGTTCGCATTTGATGTCGTGATTAATTTTGTGGATGACGAAGATACCATTACCGCCATAGAGGAGAAATTCGAAAAATGAGAATGTGGATGGTCAAACCGAAATACATGTGCCGAAAGCACCTCCTCGGAGAGCACGTAGAGTTGCACATGCTGGTAGGACATCTCAAGCGAGGCAAGAGCATTACCGGATTCGTCGCCAAGGGTCTTTTGCAGCCTGTCTGCATCGATACACGGCATGAAGAATTGACTGAGGAGATGCGAATGCGGGGGTACAATCATAAGTCTCCGATGCCTGTGGATTGGGAGGAACTAAAAAAGATTATTAGGCATATTCCTACCGAAGAACGTTTGGCCAAAGTCGATGTAAAGAAAAGTCTGAACGACCTTTTGGCACGATGCCCAGAGTGCAGAGAAAGATACAGAGCAAGGAAGGGCCAATGAACACAAAAAAATCCAACGAGGGCTTTCTCGCTACATCAGACGAAAGTGAACTCGCGGCAAAAATCCGAGAAGCGATTGGAGCTACATCTGACGAAGAGGTTCGATTCAGAACACCTCAGTTTGAGCGCGGCCCAATGGACCCAGAACCCGCAAAGGCCCAAAGATACCGTCAATGGTGGGAGGACCTCCGCACTTTAGATCTAATCGGCCTCAAAGAATTAGGATGTGGCCAATGGAATGATCCTACAGATGATGATGCGAACCCGGGAGAGTTTGACGGAGGCACCTTGATGCTGTTTCCAGGCGAGTGGTACTCGATGATCCCTCCAGGCTTCGAGATCATCACCATATCAGACAAACGCGAAAGCTTTAGCCCGGGAGAGACCGACGATGACATCAGATTCGGTTGTCTATCCTATGGCATTCTTGCCGCGAAAGGCCAATGATGGAAAATTTACGCGATCAAGAGGGATGGGCTGAATTTGTGGATGCGGTCAAGGACCCGCGCCCGATACACGCCATTGAGAACCTGCTGGGCGAATATGACAGAAGGGATTGGAAGGCGGCAGCGGTAGCACTGTCGCTCGCGAAATGGCACCCATCTACCGTACTTCCCCGCTGGGCCAGGCTCAATTACTGGACCAACTGTGGGTGCTGCGTGTTATATGGGCACATGAGTTGCAAGGGGTGTCCGCTTGCTTATCTGATGAAAAAGAAAAAGGACACCCTCTGGCGCACCGGATCCTGTATCGACATAACCGCCCCCATTGCCACCTACAACGCGATCCTTCGTGTGTACAAGCGGCTGTATCAGAAGAAAGAAAAATGAGGGAACAATGAGAATTGAGAAAGCAAAATGATAAAAATGTGCGAAAGATGTAAGGAGAAAAATAGGGGTGTGGTTGTCCCATCGCAACTGTCTGAATACTCTAATCTATGTACCGAATGCACACTTGCATTACTTGTAGAACATATATTTCCGCGTGGCATCGAATGGAAACCTGGAGATACTACCGAGACACCAGAACCATGGATTGTCGACGACCACCATCCTCTGAGTGTCATCACAGATATGACACGCTGTGAAGCAATAGCTACGGGCCGCACAAATGTAGTTACGATTTGTGACGCTTTAGATGAGGCAATCGGGCGTATTACTAAACTCGAAACTGAGGCGGAACTGTGGAGGCGGCGTGCGTCCTGGCGGACAGGGTGCGGTTGTCCGGGCGAGTACTACGGCACAATTTTGTGCCCAGACCTAGACCCAGACCCAGACGGAATGCCCTGCCGCGAATGCTGGCTCAAGTACTCTACCGACGCCGATTGGGAACGGGTCGACAAGATGATGGAAGAAATCGCCCGCACGGAGGAAGACGATGACTGAAATCAAAATCACGAAGGGGATGCTGGAGGAGGTCGAGATAGCGGCGAAACAAAGATTGGACAAAGGAATCCACTGCCCCGACTGTAAACGACCGTATCATGAGCCAATGACATGCGGAGAAGTTAAGGATTATTTATTTAATGAGGAAATCCATTTGGCCCTCTGCGCAGAGGTGCGGCGGTTATGGGAAGATTTAAGAAAAGAGAAAGATTTTGGCCGTCAGATGGCAGCAGGTCAATGTATTTTGGATATGGGCAACGGTTTAGTGGGCGATGATTGGGGACACCCATATTGTAAGCAAGAGGCCCGCGTGAAGGAGTTGGAGAGCACATGTGATCAGAATGCTGCGGCCTTCGATGTGCTGCATGGGGAATATCAAGAACTCAAGGCCAAGCTGGAGCGGGTGCGGGAGTGGGGTGACGATCTTGACCACGAGAGTTATGGTGTATTGTGCGCCATTCTAGATACGGAAGAATAATGAAGAATATACCACGGGTGATATTTCGGAGTGTTCGTTGGCAGCAAGAAGGCTGGACGAAAAACTACAACACGACGGCGGTTCCAAGGAGGGGTGACACGGTGAGTCTGGCTGGGGAGCCGTACACGGTTGCTGATGTCAGTTGGTGCTACGGTGAGGAAGAGGATAGTATCGTATATGTTTATGTAGAGGTGGTAGCTCATGTTTGTAGGGAGTGCAGATACCCAATCGCCACGGAGGGAGACGATGAGTAAGAAAAGAGAGCCATGCCCATTCTGTGGGGCGGTCGATAGTGACCTTGAACGAGTCGACACAGGAGGCCCGTTTGGGCGCGAGTGGCGCGTTTATTGTTTTGATTGCGGTGCAACCGGGCCGGTGATTAAATCTCAATCTGGAGCTTTAGGTATGTGGAATGAACGGGCTGCTGCGGAGGGAGACGATGACTGACGAAAAAATGAGTTACGGGAGTGCAGATAGTGAATTACCACCAAGGATGTGGGTTACGAAGAGTGGTGTATTTGTTATTGGTCCCCTAAAAACTACCCATAATATGCACTATGCTACAGTCACGGATGCGGGAGATTTAAGTTTCTTTGCGAGTAGTGCGTCGTTAGTAGAGCCCCCAATGACTCCATTGTTCCCTATTCCAAAGGTATGGATTGATAGCCAAGCCCATATCAATAACCTAACTGCTATAGTAGATGAACTAGAAGTAGTATTAAAAGACTGCCAGAAAGCGCACGACGCAACACGAGAGCACTGGGAGGAAGCCCGGGCCAGAAACGCCGATCTGAAGTCTAAGCTTGAAATGGAGCGCGGCCGACACAAAGGGACCACATATCGTGCGCTAGAGGCCGAGGACCGTATCAAGGAGTTGGAGGGACGACTGGAACGGGTGGGTGATATGGATATTCATTGGATAGAGGCCAGGAGCCTTACAAGGGATGGCTATCCCGAAGATCCTAGTGAGGGGATGTGTTTCACAGATCTGGACGATATTGAGTATAGCCACGTATTCCGTGATGGAAAATGGGACTGTACTAGGGTTTGCTATGACGAGGAAAAAGAGTATTTGAAGGCCCGTGTAAAAGAACTAGATAATAAATACCACTATGAAAAATGTCGTGCCGATCAGGGCTGGGACCAGTTGGACGATGCTAATAATAAGATAGAGAAGTTAGAAGCCAAACTGAATCGAGTACACAAAAGGGCTGTAATGACAATTAATAATTTCAACAAGGGAATGCCTGACCTAGGAGAGTTGGAAACCTGTAAGGCTATTATTAAGATTATCGTTTGGGATAAGGGGGAATAATGGCAAATCCAAGACCAGAATATCACACGGGGCAAAGACTGTCAGAAAAGGAGTTTTTTGACAGAACCAGAAAAACCCCCGCGCCATTTCTTACAGATGAGAGCGGAAAGGAAATTACTGGACCCGAGGTGGTTTTCAAGATAGGCGAGCGCGTTGTCATTAAGAATAAGACTTACAAAGTGGTCTACTTGAACTCTGAGCAGGTAACACTTGAGCCGGTAAGCATGATTATTGAGTATCTGGGAAGCAGGTAATAAGGGGTAGCAAATGAGAGGTCTTTGTAAACAGCCAACGTGTAAGGATTGTGGGAAGGTTCTGACCGGTAATTACAAACAAAAACTATGTAAGCAGTGTATTCGAAGACGGCAGCGAGAGAAGCGATGAGTATCTACTATACAACAATTGACGACCTAGATCGTCTTACAACAAAAAGTTTAAAGATCACATTAGAATTCTTACACCGTAATCAATACCTTGGTGATGATGAGTGGCAAGAACTAGATCGTACATTAGCTATTGTACATAAAAAGAAATCATTCTGGAGTGCTGCCTGGCGTAAGATCTTTGGTAGTAAAGAGGATGATATAGTCCTACAGGTGATTCAGCGAGAAGATATATTCTATACCGGGGATGCTAACATTGTACCACTGCATCCTATTACCGAGTCATCTATCAACAAACAGGAGGAATAATAATGGGCCGTACATGGGAACCAGAAGATTGGCAAGAAATGGACGGGTATGCTGTATTGAAATGTCTCTATGAGAATGACGCACGATGCTGTGTAGATGGGAAACCCTGGATACAACTGTTGCCCACGAATGTGATACTAGAAGCTCTAGAAGGGGAAGACATCTTTTCAACTCAACATATTGTCGTAAGTGAGGTTAAGCGTAGACTTGAGCAAGAACTGTCCAAGCTAGCTAGTGCAGATGTTGAGTTGATAAAGCTTGACCCTGAAGCCGATAATAGTAAACGTAAAGGATTATTTGATTCGGCCAAAGAGTACAACGATTTTGTCCACAAGATACAAAGTGATGACCCTACCTGGGAAGATGCATTCGTCGGTTTAATTCAAAGTTACTACATGAATCACTGTACTGGCGGCAGTCTGCACATCGTATTAGATGATGGCAACTGGGAGAGACATCATATCACGTGGTGTGCTGGTTATGCGTGCGGTCAGGATGATGACCATGGAAATGATATAGCCAACTTACTACTAGTAATGAGTGACGACCAACTGAAACGAATAGAAAACCGTTCTGACGAATGGTAGAGGAAATACAGGAGATAAGTGATGAATAGCTATTTCTGCGGGGACTGTATTCACTGGTCAATAATGATGGGTTGTCTAGCGGGTCAAGAGGATAAAGATGAAAACGACCCGGCGTGTGAACTGTTTGAAGAGAATCCCGAGGCTTTCGATGACTAATGAACATATGAGATATCTGGGTTGTCTTAGGCTACTTGAAGAATGCTCACCCCACGTTGACGAGGAAATACGCGAATGTATCGAGTGTGCATTTGAAGAAGCTGTAACGGCATCAAACGGGACGCTACGTACACGTAGAGTAATGGACCGTATATGTATTGAGATAGTTATTCCCAGGTCAGCAACAGCGGCAGAGAGTGAGGGGAGATGACTGAAATCAAGCCGAACATCGCCTCCAACGATGACCGCGTATGCTCTGGCGAGGTATGCCCTTTCTCCGCTACCTGGGGTAACGGATGGGAGTGTGCAAAGGAGCGCCCCGGCAGTTCCGAGTTTGAATACATCCAAGAGGGTGATTTCTGCCGACCCTGGTACCGGGCACGCGTAAAGGACCTGGAGGCTGTTGTCGAGCCTCTAAAGGAGGCCCTTGCCCCAGGAGGTCCCGGTCTGGAAATGTGGACGGACGGCGCGGGGAGAGTGCTCGTTAGAAGGGGAGGCGGGGACGGTGTAGCAGCCCAAGGCTACGACATCCAAGAGGGGGCCAGACGCGATCCCTTGGCGGACGCCCTAACACGGCTGGTAGGTGTTTTCGAACAGAACATCTGCGGGTACGCGATAGTCCACGGCAAGCTGCCCGAGGAGGGACTATGAGTGAGGAATGCGTAGAGGTCTCAGAAATCATGGCGAACCAGACTCCTCAAGGATATGAGCATTTTATTTGTTCTGACTGTGCGCACTGGAAGGGTGGATGTGGGTGCAAAAAGGGCTATTTTATTTCATGTGAAGGTGCGTACATTCCCACGTGTTTGGGATATGTAAACACGGAGGAGGAGCAAGGGTAATGGGTATCGTTAGGCAATGCCGCAAATGCGGCGAGGATGTGCGGCCCTACGACTTGGCCGAGCGCCCGCTATGCGAGTCCTGTATCGGCGAGTTGGAGGCCCGCGTGAAGGAACTGGAGGCCGAGCGCGACGAGGCCCGCAGAGAGGTGTGTTTTCTAGAAGAGACTGTTGTATCCGAGCAGGGATATAGTGAGGATGCGCAGGAATTGGCAACGGCCAGGGGATGGTCCTATTTATTCATAGGTAAGAAAGAATAGGATAGGAAATGAAAATACAAATAGAACTTAGTACAGGCAATAGTCATTACCCGTATGTTACCCAGGAAGACCTGGATAGAAATATTGAGGCGTTGGACCGGGCGATTGAGGGTAAATCACTGGCATTAGATTTTGTGCTACTAACAGATACTAAGTCTATTCTAGAGGCGATACGGAAAGAACTACCTTGTACAAGGAGACAGCGATAATGTTATCCAGAACAACCGCATTCGGGTTTGAATGGGGTCCTGCATTGGTAGAGCGTTGCGCCTCACACAATGGACATCTAGTAATTAGTATTACTACACGGCGGGAGATTCAGCATATACGCATTACTCCATCTGGATTTATTCGTATCGACAAACCGGCTACTAAAAGAGACAGACAAACTCGCAAGGACGACTGATATGTCACTGATACGAACTAAGCGACAGTATTACAATCTAGCTGCCCAGCAACAGGTTGGTAATTGTCCTAAAACGTGGTCGACCCCCGAGGGATACCTAGATGAGTCATTAGATAATTACGCTGGTATACGCATGGTCGTACCAGGTTCTAACAAGTTCACTCCGTTAGTTGAGCGGGACAAATTGAAACAGAAGATACAACAATTAGGTATACGAGACGGGGACTACATTATTTCGGAAGTGCTGCTACCATCGGAGATAAAACTAGCCGGTGAGTTGACCGTTATCAACGGTGAGTGGGTTTTTTATTACTCGTATAAAAAGGTTCAGATGCGCCAGGCTCTGCGAGAAGAAGGACGGCATGCTATCGGACAGGATCTAGTGTGGAGTCTCATAGAGTCGGTTGCTACTCCTAGTGACGTCGATGATTTACATAACCTATTTGAGAGGTATTCACCACGGGGACGATACCCAGTAATTGAACTGACAGTATGTAGCAAGTGCAGGGGTATTTTCCCCCACCGCAATACATTGGTATGGGAGGTGCGTCATTACTAGAGAGAACAACAATGGCCCGACCAACGAACATATTAGTCATGCTGTGCAAGCTATAGAACAAGCACAAAAACGAACTGTTGCAGGTAGGAATGGTAACGCCCAGTTGCCGTGGGAGTTATTACAGGGAATCGTAGATAGTTATTTAGATACCAGAGAAGAACTTGCTAGGCTCTACGGAACTCAAATTGGTGCTGTCCTCCAAGAGAACGAAATGCTCAAATGTCACAATGAGTCACTAGTTGTGCAACGTGATGATGCGTTGTCGGAGAACGGCAGGTATTGCGAATGGGGACAGGATGAGGATGGTGTATGGTATTCTGACTGTTCAGGGACATGGACGTTTTCAGACCGTGGAACACCGATTGAACATAGGATGGCCTACTGTCCGTTCTGTGGCGGTGCTATACGGGTCAATGTATATCCCGAAGAGGGTTAGAATGGAGATTTGAGATGTTCGCGCTAACACAACAATTAGATGATCCTGATGGAAACGTGTCGAAACTTATATTTGAGGACGGTCAAGGGGCTATAGCTGAAACTGTAGTCTATCGATATAACAATGATAGGGGCGTCGTATGCTACTCAGTGCAGAGTGGTTGTCCTGTGGGATGTTCATTCTGCGGTACTGGTAAAAGATTTATTCGAGATCTTACAGAGGAAGAAATCATACAGCAGATAATGGCGGGCTATCGACTAATAGCCGACTGTAAGAAAAGGCAGTATATGTCGATGTCTATGGGAGAGCCGATGTTAAATTATATAGCGCTACAGAGTGCTATTTCTTATTGTGATAGTCTAGGTATTAGCGAAGGTTCACATTTCTACATATCAACTATAGGTATTAATGACCCGTATATTCTAACAAAGATTTTTGAAGATGCTTGTACCTATGAAAACTACGGATTGCAGTTTTCGCTTCATAGCCCATATGAGGAGAAACGTTTTAAGCTTCTGGGGCGATATTCAAATCTCATGACACTAGACCATATACAAAGTGTCGCAGAGTTATTCCAGAGATATTCAGGACGACCAGCTTATTTCAATTACATATGTCAAGGTAAACCTACTACAACTCTAATTGATGATATATACGCTATCGCAAAGGGTCAGCATCTAACACTATCGGTTATGTGTAATACTGGACAGTTTGCGAAAGGAGACCCAGCACCGGCCTTTGATTTCTACGCTATAATGGCAAGTCGTCATCCTGACCTAGATGTTACTGTTTTCGATCCTGCTGGCCAGGATACTATCGGCGGTGGATGTGGCCAGTTGTTATATGTGCAGAAGAAACTATTAGAAAGTACTCCAGGAGATATATGATGCGAGACCAACAAACACCGTCTGTAGGGGATCAGCAATACGAACGTACTGAGCCGTTTGCTGGCAGGTTTGTTACTAGGCGTCAACGAGAAGTATTGGACGCTATAGAAATATATTGGAGAAAAAATCAAGTTCCGCCATCTCATAGGTCATTAAAAGCGGAACTCGGTATTTCATCGAAACAGGGTGTTCACGAGTTCATAAAGAAATTGAAGGGACGGCAACTAGTAGTAGCTGCTACCAACAAGGCTCGGACACTCAAGACCTGTCGAATGAGGGTCGGTATGGGACAATCACAGAGTGGACCTGGGATGGTTATTATGTGGGGTAAATAGTATGCAACGGAAGTTATCTGGGTGCGGCGTCACCTTGGAAGAATTGACCGACAAGGCGATCCTTGCCCTTCAGACATTTGCGCCGGAACAGGGTTATTACGGGTGTTTTTCTGGAGGCAAAGATTCTGTCGTGATCAAAGAGTTGGCGAGGCTGGCTAGAGTCAAGGTCGACTGGTACTACAACCAGACCACAATCGATCCCCCGGAGTTGATCAAGTTTATCAAAACAAAACACGGTGATGTGGAATGGGTGAGGCCCAAACAGAATTTTTTCACGGCTATGGAGCGAAGGGGATTTCCAACTCGGCGAAACCGGTGGTGTTGCCAGGAATACAAGGAGGGTCAATCGCCAGAGGGGGCGTTTTTAATTCTTGGAGTCCGGGCGGCCGAATCTCCCCGCAGAAAAGCGGCGTGGAAGCTGATAACCCATCACACCCGAACGAAAAACAACGCAATATCTCCAATAATTGCATGGTCTGACGAGGATGTTTGGGAGTTTATCCGATCGCACAAAATCCCCTATTGCAGACTGTACGACGAGGGTTTCGATCGGTTGGGCTGCATCGGTTGCCCGATGGCCCGTAAGGCGGCCCGCATTGCGGAGTTTGCCCGGTGGCCAGGCTACGAACGGGCTTGGCGGCGGACGTTCCAACGCATCTGGGACCGGAAGGCTGGAACAAAACAGCGCGATGGCCGCGAGTGGTTTGGCTCTGCGCGGTTTTCGAGCTGGGAGGGCATGTGGGATTGGTGGTTGTCGGACGACTCATTACCCGGCACGGAGGGTGACGAGTGCCAAGGAATGTTGGAGCTATGGGGTTAAATGAGATGAATAAGAAAAAGCATCAGGGGGTGATGGTTACATGAGGCAATTAGAAATAAGTGTCAATAGTCCGTATCCAATAGGTCTAGTAGGCAACGGACCTATTACAAAGAGGTTCTGGGAATTCCATCGTGCCAACCCGTCTGTGTATTCAGAATTGAGAAAATTGGCTCTGGAATTGTATGACAAGGGCCATCGTCATTACGGTATGAAAGGATTGTTTGAGGTATTAAGATGGCACCGTGCGATGTCTACTGAATGTTCGGAGTTCAAACTAAACAATAACTACACGGCGTTATATTCCAGACTGCTGATGTACTACGAGCCCAAACTAGACGGGTTCTTTTTAGTACGAGGGTCTAGTGAACAGGTGATAGAATAGAATCTAGTAAACGATTCCTAGTGACGGGACAACGGAGGAAAAAAATGAAGGCGATCACTATCTGGCAACCCTGGGCAGCGTGTATTTCACACGGAGAGAAGCGAGTAGAAAATAGAACATGGGGTCCGCCAGAAAAACTCAAAGGCGAATTCATAGCTATCCATGCTGGTTTGACCTACGACGCTGAGGCAGAGAAGACTATCCGAGAGTGCCCGTATCTTAAACTGCCTGACGACCATCATAGGTCTGTAGCCGGTGCGATAGTAGCGGTCGCTAAAATCGGTGCCTTGATTACTGAGTCGCATGATCCATGGTTCTCAGGCCCGCGAGGATGGGAGCTATTGGATGTTTGCGCTATGCCTACCCCGATCCCTGCTCGTGGACTTGTAGGACTCTGGCAGGTACCAGAGGACGTAGAGCAACAGATACTAGCTCAGGCAGGAGAGTGGATAAATACATTTGGAGGAAACGGATGAAATGGAAACGAAAAGGGGGGAAGCTCCGAGCCCAGGTTGCTGGATGCCTATTCGTTGTTAGCCAGACACCCGACTGGTGGGAGGGTAGATTTTGCAACCCGAGTGGGCAGTGGTCCGAGTCGACTATTTGGGATGAAAAAAAAGACGCTATTCGGTGGTGTGAATTACAAGCCGAACTTGAAATATCTACACAGGCTGTTGAAGAGATACGATTAAATAATCGAAAACAACGTGCTGAAGCATTCGCGAATATGCCAGGTGAGGTGAGGCGCTGGATTAAGATATTTCGAACATGGAAACAACTGAATGAATTAGAGCGGCGAGAGATTGAAAAAGAGTTTCCTCATATAATACCGTGGATGCAGCAATTAAATGATATTGAAACAAATACAGGAAATACATTGTAGAAGGAGATTAGGTTATGAATAAAGACCTACAGATATTCAATGTCACAAAGGGCCAGAAATACCGCTTGCCAGTAGCGATTGCTGGCGATGAACGCGGGGGATTCGGGAATAATATAGAGGCCCCTAAGACCGGTATTGCAATAGTACTCGGAGGAAAAGGAATAATTCTCAGCGAACAAGAGGTTGTAGACCTGCTGTGTAGTCCTCTTCCAGCACCGGGTCTATATATGGGAAAATCGTCGACATACTGGTTAGACCTGGAAGAACAAAAAAGGAATACAGACCTAGAATATACTCGACAGTGTGTAATGAACGATAGGCTCAAACACAAACTAAACAGTATTAGCCAAGCGTGTGAAACAGGTGAATGCAATAGTGCCCTGCTGAAGAAAATACAGGAAATATGCAACCGATAGGTGCTAGATGTAGGCGGATATTCTCATCGAGAATATGGCGTGTATGGGGCTCCTCATGTGGTGAGTTATTCATCAGAAGTATGGATTCACAACATCAAGAGAGGTCAGTTGGAATAATCGAATTCTTTTTCTTCTGGAGATGGGTAGATAATGAGTAAGGACAAGAACACAGAACTGTTCGAGCAATTACGACACTGTGAGGCTACTGGCAATGAGAGCCAGGCTATACGAATACGACAGGAAATTGTAGAGGCCAACATAGGTCTAATACATTGGCAGGAGCGAAAATATTATTGGAATGAAAAAGACGGGTGTATCGAGGGCAGTGACCTGGTAGCTGCTGGTGTAATAGGCATGTACAAGGCAATTGACAGGTTCGACTTACAGAAAGGATTTACGTTCTCTACCTATGCTCGATTCTGGGTCCGTAGCTACATGGATAGAGAGATTCTAAAAGTTAATACTGTACGGGGTCCAGGTAAGACGTGGTTGCCGAAGGGGTCTATTCAATCACTAGACGAGCCTGTGACGGGGCATGTCGATAGATACGACGTAATACAAGGTAATGTTGAACAGCCTGATACCGAGTTGATCCAAAAAGAACAACAAGAATTGTACAATAAAACATTTGATATTGTAGGGTACCAACTGGGCGAGAAGATGAAGAAGGCAGCTATCGGCATATTTAAAGAGGAGC
>Ga0180432_10008829_pt1 | contig 12445 bp, 8 predicted proteins | sample SS_ome_10_FD_132414 | JGI IMG/M metagenome (GOLD analysis project Ga0180432, IMG submission 132414) | Hypersaline lake sediment archaeal communities from the Salton Sea, California, USA - SS_1_MS_2 metaG | ecosystem: Environmental > Aquatic > Non-marine Saline and Alkaline > Hypersaline >...
ACTTGATATCTCGCTTCCATGCTATCACTCCTTCCATGAATCGGCTTGTTGCTCGAAAACACAGAAGGTGCTAATATCAAATACTTTACGTCACGTCAACATAAGTTAGACAGTCGAACTACTCACTACTCACTACTCACTCACCGCATCAGCATTCCGCCGCTGACGTCGACCGTTGCGCCGCACATATAGCTCGCCGCGTCGGAGCAGAGAAAGACGACGACCTTGGCGATTTCGGACGGTTTGGCAATGCGGTTCAGCGGGATCCGTGCAAGGTATTTTTCCCTGTTCCGTTCGATGGTATCCTTGGTCATTTCGGTATAGATCATTCCGGGCGCGACGGCGTTGACGTTGATTCCGTGCATCGAGACCTCGCGGGCCAGGGCGACGGTGAACGTGACGATGCCGCCTTTGCTGGCGTCGTAGGGTGCGTGTCCGGTGGTCGAGCCGCGAAAGGCCGCCTGGGACGAGATGTTGACAATCTTTCCCTGCCGGTCGGCGTCAAGCAGCCGCTTGACCATCTCGCGGCTGGTGAGGAACGTGCCCTGGAGGTTCACCTCGATGGTCTCCTTCCACATTTCGACGGGCATGTCCTTGACCTGGCAGGTGGGACAGACGGCGGCGTTGTTCACGAGCACGTCGATCTGTGAGAACCGCTCTTCCATTTGGCGGAACATCTCGATGACGTCGGCTTCCTTGGCGACGTCGGCCGGCACGGCGAATGCCTCGACGCCGCACTTCTTTTGAATCTCTCCCACGACCTCGGCGGCTTCGCCGGCCAGGTCGATGCCCTTCTCGGGATTGCAGTAGTAGTTGACACCGATCTTGGCGCCTTCGGCCGCCAGCTCGAAGCACATCGCTTTTCCCAGCCCGCGCGAGCCGCCGGTGACCAGGGCAACTTTGTCTTTCAATTGCAGGTCCATCGTGGTTCTTTCGGTCCCAGGCGAATGTTCTCACGAAACCCCCATTTTGGCGTCGTTTCGACCGGTGTCAATCCCTACAAAGCCGCGACCAGTGAGGCTGTGACTTTTTGTAGGGAACGCCCTCTGTGGCATTCCCAGAAGTCGCAAAGAACGTATTTTCCGGGTTTCGGAACGCCACAGAGGGCGTTCCCTACAGTGCGTTGACGCGCCATTCGCCGCGCCCTACACTGACTCTCGACTCTGAACTCTGGACTAACTCTGGACTCTCAACGCTGGACTCCCCCCATGACGACTTTGGCGAACCGCTGGATTCTAATCACCGGCGCAAGCTCCGGCTTAGGCAAGGCCATGGCAATGGAATTTGCCGCCGCCGGTGCCCATCTTATCCTCAACGCCAGAAATGCCGAGCGGCTCGGGCAGGTGCAAGAGCAAGCCGGGCAGTCCGGCGTCGAGTGCCTGACGGTCGTGGGGGACGTCACCGAGGGGGCCGTTCGCGATTCGCTCGTGAAACTCGGACTCGATAAAGAACTCGACATCCTGATCAACAACGCCGGCATTGTGAGCATCGAGCCGCACGAAGAGATCGCGCCCGAGCGGATCGAATACCTCATCGCGTTGAACTTGACGGCCCCCATCTTGCTCACCCAGGCATTTCTGCCGATGTTCAAGGCCCGCGGTTCCGGCACGCTTGTGAACATCAACTCGGGCGGCGGCCGCAACCCCGGACTGCACCACGCGACGTACTGCGCCTCGAAGTACGGGCTCCGCGGTTTTGCCGAATCGCTGCGACTGGAGGTCAAAGGGCAAGGCATTCGCATCCTGGAAATCTTTCCCGGCAAGATGGCGACCGAGTTGTTCGTCAACGCCGGCCGCGAGATGGACACCGCCAAGTTCATCCCGCCGGAGGAAGTTGCCGCCGCGCTGTTGAACCTTCTGCAAATGTCGCCGAAGTGCGCCCCGGCGGAATTGGTGATCGACCGGATGAGCAAGTAGGGTGCGCATCGCCACCGCAATATCTTGCTTGCGCAGCACGACCCTTCCGGTTTTTCGCAAGATGCGTTATACTACCGTAAGGCAACGCACGGGGTTGGCAAAATGGCCGAACCGCAGAACGACCGACCGGTGGAGACATCGCCACGCTGGCAATTCTCACTCCGCACGCTTTTTGCCGCGGTGACCCTCACGGCCGTCTTCTTTTCGTTGCGAGCGTTCTTCTACTCCGGCATCTCGGCTGGAATCTGCGTCGGGTTGATCCTCTTCGGCTGGCTCGCCGTCCGTGCGGCAGTGACTTCCTCGGCGACTACAAAAACGGAGTCGCCCGGACGCTTTCGAACGAGTTGGCGGGTGTGGCTATTTGCCGTGATTGGGGGATTGATCGGCGCGTGGGCCATTGGGGTCCGCGAATTGGCATTGATGATGCACTATATTGGCTCTCCGTTCTACGATGTGGTATTCCCGTTTCTGGAGTGTCTGCTTGGCGGCGCGGCGATCGGGGCCAGCACCGTAGGGCTGGCGGCCTTGTTCTCAGGGGGCAGGCTTGGCCGCGGTTTCTCGCTGATCTTTGGAATTCAATTCGGATTTGCTACCGCGGCATGGACTCTGCTGGCAATCGTGTTCTGTCTGCCGGAGGATTCGCTGTCGGACACGACCATACTTAGAATCATCCGAAGCCTGTTCTCGTCCGGCATAATCATCGGCATCGCGCACGGCTACCTCCTGCCCGGGTTCGGTGCGAGCACCCGGCGCTGGGCGGCTCGTGGGGCCGGTGTAATCACGCTGGTCGGTGCGGTCGTCTTGGGCTACCGGTTCGTCGCCGGGTACTTCCTGTTTCGAAATCTGCGCCCGGAGAGTTTTGTTGCGCTGGCCGCCGCGATTTGGCTGATCGCAATTCTCGCCGGTGCAGCGGCGGCGTTGATCAGTGCGTTGCGTGGCCCCTGGCGGCTCGCGTTTACCATTCCACTAAACAGAATACGATGGCCCGCATCCGGCCGTAAACACCGGTTGATAATACTTCTGGTGTTATTGTTTATCTTGGCAGCCGTACTGGTCGTTCCTCGTCGCCACCGCATCGCGCGGTTCTGTAGCCGGCAGGAGTCTTCGCTACAGCACTATGCTGGTGTCTGCGACGACTGGGCTGAAGATCGCTACGACGAGTATCGCGAACAGATCGTTCGGGAGAACGTTAGAAGGCAGGGGGTCGACTTGCCCCCGGTCGACCGGGCAGAAGTGTTTGCCTTGGGAGAACCCGATTTTTGCTCGACAGACAACGCATCGGCAGCAGACAGCACAAACGGATTCCCAATTTATCCCTACGACAGGTTCGCTCCCATTCTTGCCCATGACACGGTGACGGGGCAAGAAGCGCGGGATCTCGCGCAGATGTGGCGCAGCCGGATTTTCGACCCAGAGGGAGGGGCGTTGGGACACTTTCACACCTACGGACTGCGATTCTTCTCCAAGGGCAGGATGGTCCTAGAGACCACACTCTGCTGGCAGTGCGCCAACTACTATGTTCTATCTGACGGTCAGGTCTACGAATGGATCGCTTTCTATGATGAGGATTACGAACTGATCGATCGATTACAGGAAATCGCACCTCTCACGAGCGAGAAGCAGGCATACTTCATAACGGACCGAGCTGGCTGGCTTCTATACAATGACAAACATGAGGAAGCGCTTGCCGAATTCGACCGGGCGCTGGCGACGGAACCGGACTATCCTCGGGCCTATTTGGGAAAAGCATCCACGTACAGAAAGCTTGGCCAGCTTGACAAGGCCGCTGGAGAGTACGGTAAACTCATCAAGAGTTACGATAAAGAAGACACGTACTGGTTGGGCATGGCTTATCACTCTCGCGGTGACATCTACGTTTCGCAAGGCAAACTTCAAGAGGCCGTTGCCGATTTCTCCAAGGCAATCAATCTGGGGGAAGAAGAGTATCATTGGGATGATCTACTTGACTTGTATGAGAATCGGGGGCTGGCATACACCGCACTCGGTCGGTACCAAGAGGCAATTGATGATTTCACCAAGATTATTAGTGAACTCGAACCGGACGAGTCCGTTCGATACTTGCAACGGGCGGAACTATACGAAGCCATCGGAGACCAGAAACGAGCCAAGGCCGACCGGATCCGGGCCGGTAAGATCGAAGAAGCATCTCGTGAAGGCTACGGGGGTCTGATGCCAGAGTTGGATGAACTGCTCGAAGAGGAAGAGGAATCTGAGTAAAGCAGGGTGGCAGACGTTCCCCACTTCTCCGCCCCGCGTTGCGGGGCGGCTATTGGTTTCTCCCGCTTGCGCCCTACTGATCGCGCAATACCACGGCCGGGTCTTGCATTAGGGCGGAGAGGGTGGGCAGGTAGCTGGCCACCGCCGAGAGGAGCGGGGCGCCGACCAGGGCCGCCAACAGGATGCCGTAGTGGACCGTGAATTGCTCGGAAGCGACGTCCAACGCCCGGACCCCGAGCAGCCGGGCCAGCCACGTGCCGAGTACGAACCCCACGGCCGCGCCGAACAACCCCAGCAGAACCGCCTTGCCGAGAAACAGCCCGGCGATGGTGCTCGACCCCTTGCCGATCGCCCTGAGGATACCGATTTCGGTGCGGCGCTGGCGGACGTTGGCCAAGGCCAGGAGCCCGACCCAGATCGCGCACGCCAGGACGACGACCGGGGTAATCACGCCGGCAAGGGTTTCCATCGTTTTCCGCACCTGTTCCCGCGATTGGGCCACGTCGGCGAGGATCTTTTCTTGCTTGATGGCGACCTGGTTCCGCTGTTCCGCCCGGGCAATCGCGATCGAGCGGAACTCGGTGATTCGCGTTTCCGGCAGGACCGCGGCAAGTTGCCCGCGGATTTTCGGCAGATCGGAGTCCGCACAGCGGCATCCCAGGGCCATGATCTGGTTGACGCGGTCGGGCTTGTCGAGAATCTCCTGGGCGTCGGCCAGGTGCATGATGACGCTGATGTCTTCCTTGCTTCCCTGCTCGGGAAGGATTTTGGCGATTTTGAACTCTTTGCCCAGCACGTCGATAGTCTCGCCTTCCTTCTTGCCGTGGCCGAGTTCGTGGCCGAGGTAGACGGTTCCCTCTTCAGGCCGGTAGCCCATCGGGGCCCTGCGACGCTTGTGAGATTGGGTGGCTTCGGGCAAGTAGCCGACGAGCAAGACTTTGCGGCCATTGAAGGTGATCTTCTGCTGCAACGTGGCGACCAGGTGGGTGACCATCGTCAGGCGGCGATCCTTGGCAAGGCGGTTGACGTACGCCTGCGGCATGTCGATCGCGGCGAAGTCGGCCGCCCAAAAGTCGCTCATGTCCGTGTCGCGGTGGACGATCATCAGGTTGAAGCCCATGTCGCGCATCAGCTTACGGGTTTCGTCGGCGAGCTTATCGAGCTGTTCGGTGGTTTCCGCCTCCAGGTCGGCGACGCGTGCCTGGGTCTCGCGGCCGTAGCCGTCGACAAGCACCGGCCCTGCTACAAACAACGCCACGGCGACGATGATGGCGAACAGGCTCAAAACGAAGTTGAGCTTCCGGTAACCGATCTCAGCGAATAGGAGTTTCAGGGTGTTCATGGGGAGAGGACAGTGGGCAGGGGGCAGAGGACAGTGGGAAAGGGTTTGGGGTTCGGGGAAGGAAGGATCTGAGGCGTTCTCAATCTTCAACTCGCAACTCTCAACTCTGGACTCTCAACTCTCAACTAATTATTACACGTCCCCCGGCACAAGGCAACCTACTCTTCTCCTCCGGCGGCGACGGGACCGACCTCGGGTCCGGCCAGGCGGTGGCGCGGCTCGTCGAGCCGGAAGGTCATCAGGCCGCCGAGAACAATCAGCCCGGCAACCGAGTAAAAGACGGTCGCAAATCCCGCCACGTCGACCAGTCCGCCGACGACGGGCGAGAGCAGAAACGGAACCGCCAGGCAGAGACTCACCGTGCTCAAGTACCGGGGGTGTTCCTCCGGTTCGCAGATTTCCAGGGTGTAGTTGACCAGAATCCGCAAGGTCAAGGGAAAAATGCCCATGGGAAGGAAAACCAACCAAAAGAGTTGGTTCCCGATCTCGTGGGGGAGATACGGCAGCGAGGCGACGTAGAAGGGGGCGACGGCTGCCCCGAGGATCAGCGTGCGAAGCGTCAGCCGGTTGCCCAGGGCGTCGGCCACCGGTCCCACGAAAAGGCTCAGCGTGCCGACGCTGATGCTCTGGACAATGACCCAAACCATCAAGTGCCGCCCCCCCAGCCCGAATTCCTGCTTCGCAAACGCCTGGTAGTGGGGAAAAACGATCAGCCCGCTCCCGAACAGCATCGCCACCGCAACCAGGCGCCGCAGGTTCGGGTCGGCCCGCAACGTTTGCCGTGTTTCAATCACGCTCCGGCGAAAGGGGATCGCCGGGCGGCGATGCTGCGGGTCGAGCGGCTCGGCCAGCAACAAAACCAACAGGGCCGACAACAAAAAACAAGCCGACGTGAACGCGAACTGATAGCCATAACCTCCACCGGGCAATGCGAGCCAGCGCCCCATCAACAGCCACGCCATCAGGATTGCCGGAATCGTGCCCGTTGATGTTGCGATCAACAACAGCAGCCCCCGCCGCGTCGGGCGGATCAATTTGCCCTGGGTCGCCCCAAACGACAATTGGTACAGCCCGTAAAAAATGAAAAACAGGCCGTACATCGTCAGAAACAGCAGCGGCATCCAGGCAAACCGGCCCGCCTCGCCGGAGAGGCAAACCGACGCCAAGACGGCAAACGGCAGGCTCATCAATATCACGCAGCACGCCAAGGTCCGCTTCTTGGATCGTGCCGCCCGAAACCAATCCGCCAGCAGCACCGGCGGCACGCTCTGGCCGAACCGGCTCAGCAAGGGCATGAATCCCCGCATCCACCCGACCCCGCCGAGCGAGTCGAGAAACGCCGGCATGATCACACTCTCGGTCTTGAAGATCCACCCGACGCGCAGCACGATCTGGTGAACGGCCAACAGAACCAGGTTCCGCGGCTCGTGCGGCTCGATGGCCGGGTGGGTCGGCCACTGGCTCGGGTAGGGCGGGGCGGGCGCGGCAACCGGACACTGCTCGGGGGCAGAATCGCTTGCGTGGGTGTGCATCCCATGAGTATAGCGGATCGAATCCCCTTCGGCCAGCGGTGGCGAAAGGCCCACCATGCCAATTGGCCGACAGTCTTGTAAGACCGGTTTGCCGCCCGTCCGGGACGGGTTACAAACCCGTTCTACTTCATGTCGAATCGGAGACGGTGTCGCTTCCCGAACCTCCGTCGGCGGCGGCGCCGACGGGCGGGGGCGTCTGTTCCGCCGGTTCGGCGGCCGAGCCTTCAAACACGAGTTGCTTCTTGGTGCCGACCTTTTTCACGTTGACCGTGATGGTGTCCTTGCCCTGGAATTCGCCTTTGAGCAGCTCTTCGGAGAGCGGGTCTTCGATCATCGATTCGATGGCTCGCCGCAGGGGCCGGGCCCCGAACTCGAGTTCCTTGCAGCCTTTCTTGACGATGAACTTCGTGGCGTCGTCGGTCATCACCAGTTGCAGGCCGCGCTCGTCGAGCCGCTCGCGGACCTTCGCCAGCTCGAGGTGGACCACGTCGGCCAGGTCGTCCTCGGTGAGGTGCCGGAAGACGATCACGTCGTCCACGCGGTTGAGGAACTCGGGGCGGAAGACCTTCTCGATCTCCTCGGTGACGCGGGTTTTCATGCTCTCGTACGACGAGTCGTCGTCGGATTTGCGGAAGCCGAACTCCGCCTCGTTCTTGATTGCCGCGGCCCCGGCGTTGGTCGTCATGATCAGGATGGTGTTGCGGAAATCGACGTTCCGGCCGAAGCTGTCGGTCAGCCGGCCTTCCTCCATGACTTGCAACAACATGTTGAAGACGTCGTGGTGGGCCTTTTCGATTTCGTCGAGCAGGACGACGGCGTAGGGCCGGCGGCGGATCTTCTCGGTCAACTGCCCGCCTTCCTCGTAGCCCACGTAGCCCGGAGGCGCCCCGATCAGCCGGCTGACGTTGTGTTTCTCCATGTACTCGCTCATGTCGACCTGGATCAGTGCGTCTTCGTCGCCGAACATGAACTCGGCCAGGGCCTTCGCCAGCAGGGTCTTTCCGACGCCGGTCGGCCCGGCGAAGACGAAGCAGCCGGTGGGCCGCTTGGGGTCTTTCAGTCCGCTCCGGCTGCGGCGGACCGCCTTCGAGGTCGACCTGATCGCCTCGTCCTGGCTGACCACCCGCTTGTGCAAGTCTTCTTCCATCTGCATCAGCCGCATGGAGTCTTCGGTGGTCATCCGCGTCAGCGGGATACCGGTGATTTTCGAGACCACCTCGGCGATGACGTCCTCGTCGACCACTCCGCCGGCGGCGCGGGATTTCTCCTGCCATTCCTTGGTAATGAGCTTCTTCTTGTGTTTCAGCTTGTCGGTCGAATCGCGCAGGGACGCGGCCTTTTCAAAGTCCTGGTCGGCAACCGCTTCCTCTTTCTGCCGGTTGAGGTCCTCGACCTCTTTGTCGATTTCCTTCAGGTCGGGCGGCCGGGTCATCGACTTCAGATGGATTCGGGCGCCCGCCTCGTCGATCACGTCAATTGCCTTGTCGGGCAGACAGCGGCCGGTGATGTAGCGGCTCGACAGTTCGACGGCCGCGTCGACCGCGTCGTCGGTGATCTGCACGTGATGGTGTTGCTCGTAGCGGTCGCGGAGGCCCTTGAGGATATCGATGGTTTCCTTTTTCGTCGACGGCTCGACCATGACCAACTGGAAGCGGCGGTCGAGCGCGCTGTCCTTTTCGATGTACTTGCGGTATTCGTCGAGGGTGGTCGCCCCGATGCACTGGATTTCGCCGCGGGAGAGGGCCGGTTTCAGGACGTTCGAGGCGTCGATGGCCCCTTCGGCCCCGCCGGCGCCGACGAGCGTGTGCAACTCGTCGATGAACAGGATCGTGTTCTTGGCTCGCCGCACCTCGTTCATGACGGCCTTGATTCGCTCTTCGAACTGCCCGCGGTACTTCGTTCCGGCGACCATCATCGCCAGGTCGAGCACGACGATGCGTCTTTCCATCAGCAGGTCGGGGACGTTGCCGTTGACGACTTGCTGGGCGAATCCCTCGACGATGGCGGTCTTGCCGACGCCGGCCTCGCCGAGCAGGACGGGATTGTTCTTGGTCCGTCGGCTGAGGACCTGCATGGTCCGTTCGATTTCGTTTTCGCGGCCGATGACGGGGTCGAGCTTGCCCTGCTTGGCCAGTTCCGTGAGATCGCGTCCGAAGCTGTCCAGGGCGGGGGTTTTCGACTTGCCGCCTCTGGGCGACTCGCTACCCGCGCCGCCGCCGCCGCGTTCGGGACCTTCCGCGTCCATCCCGTGGCCGAGCAGGTTGAGGACCTCCTCGCGGACGTCCTCGAGCTTCACGCCGAGGTTCATCAACACCTGGGCGGCAACGCCTTCCTGCTCGCGGAGCAGGCCCAGCAGGATGTGTTCGGTGCCGACGTAATTGTGGTTGAGGTTCCGGGCCTCTTCCATCGAGCATTCGATGACCTTCTTGGCACGCGGTGTTTGGGGGAGCTTACCCATCGTGACCATGTCGGGCCCGCTCTGGACGAGCTTTTCGACCTCCAGTCGGATTTTCCGCAGGTCGATGTCGAGGTTCTTCAGCACGTTGGCGGCCACCCCGCTCCCTTCCTTGATCAGTCCGAGCAGGATGTGTTCGGTGCCGATATATTCGTGATTGAACCGCTGTGCTTCCTGGTTGGCCAACTGCATGACCTTGCGTGCGCGGTCGGTAAATCGTTCGTACATTTCAAATTCTCCGTTGAGCGGCTAGGCCGCGTGTTTCCGGTCGGCGGTCGGCCCGGCCGGATCACGGTTTGCCTGCCCTTCGACAGGACAGCCGGTTGTCTTCTCGAGTTCGGCTAGTAGTTCTCGCTCTCGCTCTATTTCCAGTTCCCACTTCTCGGCGGCCTCGATCCGGACGAGCCGGTCCAATTGCCGGGTTGCCTCGTCGAACCGGCCGGTACGTCGCATCAACGTTGCCAGCGTGAGCCGGGCCTCGGCGTCGCGGGCGTCTCGACGCAGCAAACCGGACAGGAGCCGTTCCGCCTGAAAGTAATCTCCCTTCAGGTAAAACTCGATTGCCTCGCAATAGCGGTCCGTATCCGCGTCCGTATCTTCGGCCGGGTTGGTCCGGCGATACCGCATCTCGGTCGCCGCGATCGCAGTGATCCATCCCGCAAACATGCCTATCCATAGCGCGGTACGCGTGGCAGGGGCGATTAGTTCGCTCCAACCGAACGTGACCGCCAGCAACAGGTTCAACAGGGCGGCCGCAGTCGCGGCGACCGCCAAGGCGTACCAGTTCCCCCCCTTCCAAAGCTGGGGCAATCCCGGCCACACGTACATCGCCTTCGGCATCCTGCGCACGGCAATCCGTTCCTTCTTACCTATTGCTCATAGGCAATTCCCGGGTAATCATAGCTCTAACCTCGGAATTGTAACTCCTAAAACAAGCCGAATCAAGGCGGCTGAGAACCACCCTTTCGGGCCGGATTGCCAACACCCGCAATAAATGCGAAACTTGGGAAGCGACATCGAGGCTTCTCGATACCTTCCTGCATCGTAAATTGATTGCTAGCTATGGCTTCCAACCCCTTTTCGACCATGCGATTCCAGTTTACGCCCGCCGCCCTGCGCGCGTTGACGTATGCTGCCGGATGGACCGCTCGTGACGGTTGCGACGAGTTGGAACCCCCGGTTGTGCTGTTGGGACTCTTGGCCGAGTCGGAATGCCGCGCCGCAATCACTCTGGCCCGACATGGCATCGACACGTCCGGCGTGTGCGGGCGTTGGCCGGAAATGACACCGTGCGAATCCCCCGTTGGGGGGCGCGAGGGCCGACTGGGACTCCTCTCTCTCGAATTGCAGGAGTTGCTCGACACGGCACGCCGCCGAATGGCGGAATACGCCGACCCGGTTCTGGCCACCGAACACCTCCTGCTGGAATTGGTTGCCGCCGAGAGCGAGGTCGGGACCTGGCTTAGGGAACAAGGGCTCCAGCCGGAGGCGCTGGAAGCAGAGATACAGCGGGTCTACGGCTACGACCCCAACCCGCTGCCGTTGGAGGAACTCGCGGACGAAGAGCCCCGATCGCCGGTCGAAGGCGAGCGAGCGGAAGACATCCCCCAGGCACGTCCCGAGCCCGCTGCCGCGGAGAGGATCGCCGTTCTTCGAGCCATCGACGCGGCGGCGAACCGTACACGGGAAGGGTTGCGCGTGGTGGAAGACCATGTCCGGTTCGTGCTCGACGACCGGCACTTGACCGGTCTGTGCAAGCAATTGCGTCACGAGCTGGCGTCCGCGCTGGGCGAAATCTCGATCGAGCATCGCCTTGCCGCCCGCGAAACCCGGGCCGACGTCGGCACCCGGCTGAGTGCTTCCTCGGAGCAGACCCGCGACGACACGGCCGGCGTGTTGACGGCAAACCTCATTCGCCTCCAGGAGGGCCTGCGCAGCCTGGAGGAATTCGGCAAAACGCTCGATCCCGACACGGCTGCCCGGCTCAAACAGCTCCGTTACGAAACCTACACGCTGCAACGGGCGGTCGAGATCACCCGTTCGAGCATCGAGCGGCTTGCCGGTGCGCGGCTCTACGTCTTGATCGACGGCCGCTCGTCGGTCGAGGACTTCCGGCAACTGGCCCGATTGCTGATCGACGCCGGCGTCGATGTGCTGCAACTCCGCGACAAGCAACTCGACGATCGCGAGCTGCTCGAACGAGCGCACCTCCTGCGGGAGATGACCCGGCAAACGCCGGCGCTGTTCATCATGAACGACCGGCCGGACCTGGCGGCGCTGAGCCGTGCCGACGGCGTCCACGTCGGCCAGGAGGATCTTTCGGTGAAGGACGCCCGGGCGATCGTCGGCCCGGACGCATTGATCGGCGTATCGACTCATTCGCTGGACCAGGCGCGCGGGGCGGTTCTCGACGGCGCGAACTACATCGGGGTCGGGCCGACGTTCCCGTCCGGCACGAAGCCGTTCGAAGGATTTCCCGGCCCGGACCTGCTGCGCGCGGTGGCGGCCGAGATCCGTTTGCCGGCGTTCGCCATCGGCGGCATTACGCCCGAAAACCTCGCCGAGGTCCTGACGACCGGCATTGGCCGAGTGGCCCTCAGCGGCGCGATTACCAAGTCCGACGACCCGGCGGAAGTGGTCAGACGGTTGTCGAGCGGCTTGCGGTGAGCGTGCAGGTGGTACGTAGCGGTCGCCCTGTTGGGAAACGCCTTGCTTGCCCCCGCCCGGCCCGCCGTGGTAGAATCCGGACATGAGCGAGAAGCCCCAACCCGAGCCGAAACCCAAACTCCGCTGGTATCAGTACCGGCTATCGCACTTGTTTGTACTGATTGGGGTACTGCTAAGTTCGAGTTTTGCACTTTTTAGGGCGATTTTGCTATTTCTGAAAATGCGGCCTCCAAGGCACAATGTGGGATCGTTTACAACCACACCCACCAGGCAAGGAGGCCGCTCATGGAGCTTA
>Ga0180432_10008830_pt1 | contig 12444 bp, 19 predicted proteins | sample SS_ome_10_FD_132414 | JGI IMG/M metagenome (GOLD analysis project Ga0180432, IMG submission 132414) | Hypersaline lake sediment archaeal communities from the Salton Sea, California, USA - SS_1_MS_2 metaG | ecosystem: Environmental > Aquatic > Non-marine Saline and Alkaline > Hypersaline >...
TAAATTTGCTAATATTCATCAATATTGTATTAAAGGTATTGGTGGTATGGATTGTGTGTGGCATCTTAGCATCATTGATTTATTTTTATCCACCGTGGCGAGAGAAATATTTTCCAAAATATAATGCAACTATGTTGAATATTCAATCACTTGGATTAAAATTGCAGCGACTGAAAATTACACCTGATATGTTATATTACAATACATATATCATACCAAAATTTAGCAATGTTAGACTTGATTATGAACTTGAAGGAGACTTTGCTAAATATATCAAAACACTTGATATTATTGCTTTGAAAAAATTAAAAAAAGGCAAATTGGTTGATGATGCATTCAATTTTAAAGCAATGTTTACATTCAGTCAACCTATCAAAGAAGGCATGATGAAAATTAAATATATATGAGGTGAGTTGTAATGACAGAAAAAAAAGAAGTACCAAAAGATTTTGAAAAAAAAGAGGATATTCAGGAAGAAGAGGTAATGACTAATGCACAGAATCCATTTGGATTTGATGCTGATGCTATGGCAGAACAAGCAAGTGCTTTTATTCAAAATATGAAAGAAAAAATCACTGAAGAGAAAATCAAAAAAGCAAAAAAGACAGCACTAACAATTGGTATTGCTGCAGGAACAGGATTGCTTGTTGGTTATCTTGTAGGAAAAAATGGGTCTCATAACAAATAATGATGAAGTCATACGACTTCGTCGTAGAGTTGAAGAGTTAGCAAGACACATTGAAGATATTGCCTGTGCTCAAGATGACATGACAAAAGCTTTGGTAACAATCCATCGTGACATCAGAGCTATGGCAAATCGTATCAATGTGCAATTAGAATCTCCTCTCATTAACATGAATATAGAAAAAGGAACAATATCAGCATTTGAAAGAAATACAATTGATGCTGAAATCAATGAAAAAAATTATGGGGTGTTAGAATATGGAACCAATGCCAACAGCAAGAGGACAAGAGAAAAAGATTGAAGAGATGATTGAGAATATCAACAAACTAAAAGCTGATGTCAAAGATATGAAAGAAGCTTTTGATGATATTATCAAAGGTCAAAAATCAATCGAGGAATTGCTAAAAGCAATTGAAAAAAATGTTTAGAATACCATTCAGAAAGCAACTACGTTTAGCATCACTAAGTGCTGAAGTTGTGGGTAAATTTCGTTTTATATGGAAACATACACGAAAATATACACAATGGACAATCAAGACTTATAACAGAGTCGCAGTCATAGCTGACAAACTTGGTATTGAAAAACCAGTACCATTGACAAAAATGGAGGAGGAGAACTAAAATGCAACAAATTACAAAACAACAAATTGATTCTGCAATTAGACAAATAGAACACCACGAAGCTGTGGTGGAAAGATTTAAAGAACATCCACAATATGTACAATTTCAAGAGCTAGCAAAAATACAACAGAATGGAGCATTCATTGCACATACCATTGCCAATGAAGAAAAATTGGTTGAAGAACTAAAACAAAGAGTTGGACAAATGATTAACATAATGAATCAGCAGAAACAACAAGCACCACCACAACAAGCACCACCACAACAAAAACAACCAATGCCACAGATGCAACAACCACAGCAACCACAGCAGCCACAGCAACTACCACAACCAACTCCACAACCAACTCCACAGATTGACCCATTGGGAAATCCTATTCATCAGCAGCCACAACCTACACCACCCCCACAACCACAGGAAAGAACACCTGAACAACAAGCTGAAGAGTTGTTCAAAAGTACACAAGAAGAACTTGGTACTGACGAAAAAATAGATGGTCTTCCTGACATAGAAGACTTGCCAGATTTTGAAGAGCCAGAGCAGCAGCAACAACAATAAAATGGACAAGTCTCGATTTCTGAAGTGGCTGCTTATTTTTTTATTATTGGCATCGTGTGGTTTAGATATTTACTCAACCATTTCAGATTCGAATTTTTTAGTACTTGAAGGTAACTTTGCAGCACATTTAGTTGGAAGTATATGGCCAATTCTAATTTTCAAAATCTTATTTTGCATAGGTTTATGCATTGCACTATCACTACCTACATTGCTTGCAAAAAGCAATTTTGCAAAATTTTTTTACATACACATTATCATCTTATTGATATTTTTACAAACTGTTGCAGGTATTAATAACATAATTGCAAAACACGATGTAAAAGATTTTTTGAATGAAAATACCGACGCTAATTATGAAAAACCTGCAGATATACCTAAAGAAGTTATCAAAGAACATGTTGCTTTGCCAAAAGAAACAGCAAGTGTTGTATATATTGGTATGATGGCAAGAGTATTTTATTTTCCATTCGCATTGGGTTTGTTAAGTTTTTGGTTATGGGAAATGATTTTTTATAAAAAAGAAGAAGACATTTCAGAAGAAGAATGGAAAGTTTTATTTGGTGATAAAGAATGCTAAAAATACTTGCTGCTTTAGTGTTTATTGCACTAATATTATTTGGTGGATATGTTGCTGGTTATGCAGAAGGTGAACAAATTGCTACAGCTAACTGTCCAGAAGTTGAAACCAAAGTTGAATGGAGAGAATTGCATGTTCCTATACCTTGCAGTCAACAAAATTTGACTGAAGTTTGTAACTGTAAAAACACAACAGTTACAGAAACCAAAGAAAAAATTGTTTACAAAGAAATTTCAGGAGACAAATATAAGGCTGAAGTTTATTACCAGATAGCAATAAAAGAACAAGATGATTATTATGATGATATTGAACACAAAAGATGGGATGAATGTGAAGAAAAACTTGATAAAACACAAGAGTATTTGATGACTGCAATTGGATTTTATCAAATGGCAGACCAAGATTTTGAATTGAAAATCAAGGCTTTAGAAAATTATAGATTGGTATTGCTAACATTACTTGAACATTGTCAACATCCTGATGATAAAGTTATCACCGAAGTCGAAGACGACTATGAAAAAGCATATGATAAATATGTAAGATATACTGAAGCATTGGGTGAAACACCATTGAAAATCAAAACATAAAATATGAACCTTTGTTGCCAATAAAAAACATTGCAAAAAAAGCTATGTCTGATGATAATCCACACAAACACAGACAAGCTTTGCAAGATATTTTATGGTATATTGCTAAGGAGGAGGAAAATTTTAGGCTGAGAATGCAATATTATCAGCAATTACGACCATGAATTTATTGCTAATTTACCTATTGTGGATGATTGGCTCATTCTTGTTAGTTATGATAATCATTTTCATTATTGTGGCAATTAGACATCATCAATCATTAAAAGAAACAGAAGAAATGTACAACAGATTATACAGTGATAAGTCACGATTTGAGAAAATCTATAAATAAATATATTAAGTAGTATAGCTTAGAACTACATAAGATGTTCAAAAACACAAAAAAAGCAATTGGAACAGGAGTAATGCTTGGTGTAGGTAATTCTGTTATTGGTGCAATTCCTGGTGGAGAATCTATTATGCCTGCTATGGACAAAGCATCAAATATGATGGGACCACTTACTACAGCAGCTATGGCTAAAGACACCATGGATGTTATGCAAGACAATATGCCACCTAAGAAAAAACAACAAAAACAAGGCTGGGGTTGGTAATATTGCCACATATAGCCTATGATTATGGAACAAGTATTATTGTAGAAGCTGAGTCTGCATCTGAAGCTAAAAAATGGGTAAGAAGGAATTATTCTGACTATGGTTTTTCAGGTCTTGAAGCTGAAGGATTTGGCAGGAATACATATAAATTTAAATTAAAAAAAGGATTTGGCTCAGGTGGTTATTAATGCCAACATATCAAGCATACAATAAACGTAATAAAGCTTGGGTAAAGTATCATTTTACCAAGAAAGGTTTTGAAGTGATTGATGTGAAACAGAGAGAATCACAAAAACCATTCAAAAATGTGCCTATCAAAGGCAACAGGAGGAAATGAAAATGTGGAATAGTCCATTTATGCAAAAGTCTAAAAAACCAGTAAAGAAAACTTCTGTAAAAAAACAGCAACAATTTCAACAAGCACCACCTTTTATGCAAAATTGGGCAAAAAATACAATGCCAGATTTTGATAGAGATGGAGTGCCAAATAGGTTTGACTGTAGACCAAGGAATCCAAGAATGCAAGAAGAATTTGAAGTAATTGATATAGATGGTAATTATACTAAAATTACTCAAATTGGAAAAAATAGATTTCAAGCTGAATATTATACTGGAACAGAAGATTCTCCAAAAAGACATATTTTATCTGTAAATGCAAATAATTTGCAACAAGCTAAAACTTTCTTTTTAGAATTTGATAAAAATAAAAATAAAGCTATCCAAAACTATAATATTCAAATAAGGTGAAAAACAATGGAAAAACTAAAATTCTATGATGTAAAAGGCAAGAAAAGTTTCATGTCAGACAAGTACGAAGTCAAAGTAAAAAACAACAGACGATTTGCAGTTGCAGATGCTCCAAGTGGCATAAAAGCATGGCGAGTTTTGGGGATGAAAAAATGATGGGACCAAAAGAATGGTGGGATAGGATATTTGGTGGTGCATATTGAAATGCCAACAGCTCCTGAATTTGCAAGACAGAATGCTTTGAAAGCAAAAAAGTGCTTGCAAAAAGGCTCTTCTGCGATGCTACGAACAGGCAAAAGACGAATGAACCAATTAATTAACAAAGAAAATTTAGGCGAAATTTCTCTAACAAAAATGCATCAATTTCGTAGACATCAAAAGAATGCTGAATATCAAGGTGACATCTGTAAAGATAATGGTGCTGTTGCATGGCTTGGATGGGGTAATGGTTATCAAGGCAAGAAACCAATTGCCAATGCATCAGATTGGGCAGCTAAACAATTAAAAAAATCATATAACTAATCAAAAAAACAGGAACAAAAGGTATGTTTATTTTCTTTTTGGTATGTGATTCTAATCCTAAAAATATGATTGCATAAATGATTGCTACATACAAAAATATCACAAAATACCAGCTAAATCCAAGCAGCAAAGCCATAGCAAATAATAATTGAGAATCAGCTCCACCCCATACATTGAATTCTGCTAATGCCCATCCCAAAACTATGGCTGTAAAACCTGCAATTAGTAATACTTTAGTATTACTTGCATAAGCTGCTGTTATTATTCCAGTTAGAACAGCAATATAAGTTAGATAAGAAGGCACTTCACAAGTTTTCATATCATGCCAACTTGCCACTGCAAGAATGCCAAAAATAAATGTAGAAATGAACAATTCATTCAACTTTTTCTCCCCTGTTTTCAAATCCAAGAATCATTGCATCAATAAGATTTTCAGTGCCTAAATGTGCATATTTTTGTGCCATTGCTTCTGATGCCCAACCAAAAAAATGCTTGAGCTGCAAGCTTTGAAATCCATATGTTTTTGTTAAGTCAGTTGCTCTAATATGTCTCCAGAAATGATTGTAACTCATGTTGAATCTGTAACAAATTCTTCGTCCATGACCTGATGTAAAATTAAATACAATATCATCTTCTCCAAGAGTTGCAAGCCATCTATCTATATACTCAACAAACTCTTTTTCGATGTGCAAAGGAACAGCAACAGTTCGTCTTGGAACAACTCTTCTTGCCTTATTTGCGAATGCATCTTTATGGTCAACCACATCATCTACTCTTCTTTTCAGTACTGGTAAGTCCTTCACTTGCCAAATATATACATCTCTTTTTTTGTAAAAAAGTTTAGTGATTTGACTTTTCCTAACAGGTTCTATTGCATATCTTCCTTGTAATTTCTTTCCTGTTCCATCTACAGCAGGTACTCCAACAACTTCTTCTACTCTGCTTCCAGTCAAAAATATATATGCAATGAATGCTGCATTTCTAATGTCAAATTGTGAAAGCTTGTAAGGATTTTTCATATATTCTTCTCTAAGAATTCTTACAATCTTATCTCTTTCAATAACATCATCATCTGTAAATTTACGTTTGTTCTTTCTTCTGATTGGTACTTTTTTAATATTATACTCTCCTTTGAGAACTCTACCAAGTTCATCTTTGACAGGTTCTTTTACTTTTTTGTAGCCTAAAATATCTTCATAGAAATCAGCTCTTCTCTTTGCAGGAGTCTCCATTTCATTACCACAAACATAGCACTTCCAATCTTTTTGTGATTTTCTAAAGTTATACTTTGCAAGTAATTTCTTTCCACACTTTGTACATGCAAAGACTTTATTTGCTTGTTTTGTTTCTGTTGTTTGTTCCATTTTGTCCTATCTTATTGTAATTAGGATAGTGATTTTGTCTGAATTCCAACTCAAGTTGAGGAGGTAAATTCTTGATTTTTATCTTGCAAAGTTCTTTCAATTCTCCAAGAGTTGCAAAGTATTTTTTGTATTCTTTGTCAGTAAGTGCACCTTTTAATTGATTACAAATCCAACAAGTAACTTGTTTGTTTTTATTTGTATCTGGACCATCACGAGCCTTTGGAACAATATGGTCTATTGTCAAAAGCAGTGGATTTGTACATCCACAATAAACACACTTCAAGCCTAATTTCTTTTTGAGTGCTTCTTTGTTTTTGATTTGTTTCAACAATGCATTTGTTGGTGGAATTGTTTTCTTTTTTGTCAAATTAATCACTACATATACTTAGTGGAACAACTCCTTAATATATTTAATGGATTTGTAAACAAATTTAATGGATATGGATTCCCAGCAGGGTAAATATTTAATGCATATCAAATGCATATTTAATGCATCTGCTGGTGCATATTTAATGGATTATTTGAATAATCCGTTAAATAATTAGAGTCTGAAAAATTTCCCCCAAATTCCCCCTAATATATATCCAGGGAGGATTCGCGTCGTGGAGACCCCCAAAAAACAAATAAATATATATAGGAGAAAATATAATCCATTAAATTATGACATACGACCAGTTCAGAGACCTTGAGAGACACACCAAACAGGGTGTACAAAAACACACACACCAGCTCGAAACAGCATTTCAGTCCTCCGTTTCACAAGCCAACCCTCTGGAATCAATGAATATAAATGTTGGCTACCTTCTCAGCCTAATTCGGCTAATTGATGAATTCACCATTGTAGAGATAAATAAAGAACGATATGAAACAGAGACGGATTATCTATATCATCTGTGGAGACTAATCAGGTCAATGCGTAGGCTTCTTAAATGTAAGATGGAGGAAACTAAGCAAAAGGACTTTAGAACCAGAGAACTTAAAGCACAAGCAATGATTGGTGAAGTTAGCACAGGACAGGATGGTGAGTATATTGATAATCAAAAGGCATTTGATACTGAATCATATATAGGCGAAATCTTTGAAGACTTAGTAGCTGATATGGAAGTGCGAGGAATGCTAACATACAAAAAAGAAGACCCTATGCAAGCAATGGGAAAGTTCTCTGACTGATTCTTTGGTAACTGTGTTGGAGAATTTGCATGACAATAGTATTCCAAGACAGATGGTTCCAAAAATATAATGGAACATATGGTAGATATGGATGTTTCTTAGACCCTACTCTAAAATACAACTTTGATAACTTCCTCATCAAAGGAGTCAAGCATGGACATGACGGCATCGTTCTGATAACTGGACTTGAAGGAACAGGCAAGTCTACATTTACTCAACAGATTGCAGCTTACTGTGATTGCAAACAAACTCTTGATTTAAGCAGAATTGTTTTCACTGGTCGTGATTTGATGAAAGCAATTGATGTAGCTGCACCAGAAACAGCTTTGATTTTTGATGAAGCTATCATGGACATGAGCTCTCAAGATTTTGCTACTGAGATGCAAAAAATTCTTATCAAAAAATTTACATTAATCAGAAAGAAAAGATTGTATATCTTTATTGTTATTCCAAGTGTGTTCATGCTGAGAAAATATTTTGCAATTTTTAGAACAAGAGCTATGATAAATTGTTACTGTCCTGATGGTATCACAAGAGGTTATTTCAGATTCTATTCTTTTGCTACCAAGAAGAAGTTATATCTGCGTGGTTATAAAGAAATGGATATGGGTGCAGTGAAGCCTGACTTCTCAGGAACATTTGTAGATACATATGGATTCTTTACAGATGCTGATGCTTATGAAGCTAAGAAAGATGCAGCTATCAAAAAGCTGACTGAAGACGATGACAGTGCTGAAGAGAAACTCAAACAAGCATTTGAAGATTACAAACTAAAGCTAAAGATTGAAGTTGAACAATTCAAATCAAACTGGAAAGATAAGTTTGGAGAGCAAAGAGCCAAGTACATAGAAAAGATGAAACAACTTAGAGAAGAGTATGCCAGCAAGTACAAAGACATCAAAGAAAAATCCATTGACCTGCAAAAATCAACAGACAAGAAAAAAATCAAAAGTCTTCAACAAGATTATGCAAAGCTTATGTATTTCATATATGTATATCTTGAAAAGGATTTCAAATTCCGTAACCCAGAAGATGAATTCAATATGAATGCATTTCATACAATCTTAACAACAAATCTTGCAATTGATTTTAGTGTAATCAAATTGAAATCTGTTGTTGAGCAAGGTAAGAACTTTGCTCATGTTGAACAGAAATTTGCAATGAAACAAGCAGAAATAGCATAAAATTTATATACTAGTTATTACTTATCAGTAATAAAAATGGAACAAACAATGGTAAAAACTCCATATGGTAGTATTCCGAAATCCGAATATGACAAACACATGGAACAGATGAAAAAGAATGGAATTGTAAAAGATAGCACTAGCATTTTTGGTAACATTAGATATGTTGGTGGTACAATCTTAGGTGTAATGGGATTGTATCTTTTATGGATGGTGTTGACAAATCTTAGTGAATTTGAATTTGTTGTTAAAATTTATTTCATCATCGTCTGTGTAGTGTGTATTGCATTTGGTATTTGGGCTACACATCCAATGTGGAAAAGTAAATAAATATATTAATAGGCTTCTCCATAAGCTTATATATGGCTGTCGTAGACTCTGGAAGACGAACTGCATCAGGAGATATCATATGGAAAGCTGCTCCTAAAGAACCTAATTATGTAAGTAAACCTGTTACAAAAAAATCTTCTTCTTCAAAATCAAGTGCTGATAGAACATGGACTTCTACAGATAAAAGTAAATCATATTATGGACAAGAAGTCAAAGTTGTTGATGGACAAATTGTTCCAGTTAGTGGAGCAAGAGCACCAGACATAGAATCTCCATCTATTGTATCAAAAGCTCCAGAAGGTAAATTGACTGAAGCACAATTTAGAAAAGAGCTAACAGAAAGTTTATTGGCAAAACAAAAAGCAGCAAGAGCAACAGAAGGTGGACAATCAATTGCTACTGGTGGCGACCCAAGAATTTTTGTTCAAGAAGCATTTGGACAAGAAGGACCAATTCCAGATAGATTCAAAAATACTTCTTCTGCACAATATGGTGAAGTAACATCGGTTGGTGGAACAACAATTGTTCAAAGAACACCTGAAGAAATCAAACAAGGTGTAACAGAACCATATAGTAAAAGAGTTCTTGCAAAATATGGTGATACTGCTGCACGAAATAAAATTATTGCAGATACTGTATCTGATGTACAAGTATTTAAAGAAAAAACAAAACCATATGAAAAGAATTTAGCTGCATATGAAAAAGAAAGAAAAGAATATGAGAAGCTAGTAGCAGAGTATGAAAGGAATCCAGCTAAATTTGCAGATGCTAGTGGAGATAGTTCTCAATATTATAATTTTTTGATGGGTAAAAAAACTGAACTTGATGAAAGTGTACAAGACCTTGAATCGCAAAGACAAGAAATCAATGTTGCTTATAATCAACTACAAACAAAAGTTGATGATGTGCAAGAAATTGTAGCTGCATCTGGTATTGAAGCTGCAAGATATGAAAAACCTATTGCTGAATTAACAGAGATAAAACAAAAGGTAGAAAAATTACAAGAAAAATATTTTGAAGATGGAGAATTAAAAGATAGCAAACTAATTCCTAATGTTGGAACTTTACCTGCTAACTTTGCAGCAGGTGCACAACAATTTGGACAATGGCTTGTGAGTATACCTGCATTTGGATTTGATGTAGCTAAAGAAAAAATCACAGGAAAAGAAAGTGATACTTATGAAGCAGTAACAGAATGGAAACCATGGATTGGAGAAAATACTGGTTATTATGAAGCAGCAGCTCCATTGCAAAAAAGATATGAAGAGATTATTGCTGAATATCCAGAACTTGCACCAAAACCATCTGCAGAAGAAATTGCTGCTATTAAAGCAAGAGAGAAAGAATTAACTACAGGAACAATAAGAGAAGCTCCACAAGTTGGACCAATCAAAAGTGCACTTGGTAAAGGTGAAACATTTTTAGCTAATATATTATCCACTAACCAAGCACGAAGAGCAGATAGTCTTGGTGAATTTTATCAGGCTACTCAATTGCCTGAAGCTGTACAATATGTAAAAGAAAATCCATTTGAAACAACACTTGATGTGATAGCTGTTGCTTCATTATTGTCTCCTATTGCTGGAGATGAACCTGTTGGTGCAGGAGCAAAAGCAATATCAACTGCATCAAAAGCACAAAGAGCAGGACGACTTGCAAGAGCTGCACAATTGACAGGAAAAGGTGTAACAGAAGTAGCAAGATGGAATCTATTTGTTACAAAACCTTTAGAATTTGCAACACAAGATTTGCCTGTTGGCATTGCTGGTGGTGATGTTAGTCAAGAAGATATTAGAGAAGCTACTTTGAAAAGTCAAGAAAATATTGAACCATTATTTGGAATTAAACCACTTGCACCTATACAAAGATTTATTGGACAAAGTATTCCTACAACTCAAACAAGAGGAGGAACAATTGCAACAGGTGCAGGAATATTGGCTCTTGGCATCAAAGGGAAAAGTACATTCTTAAAATTTTTTGGTGGTACACTATTGGCTGCTGGTGCATCGGATACTCAATTTGGAAATCTTGAAAGCTTCCAAGGAGAATTTGAAGAAGATGACAAAACAAAAGCAACAGTTCTAAAAACAATTAGTGATGTAGGACAGACAGCTAACATTGTTGGAATTTCTACAAGGTCAGAAATTGTTGGACAGGAATTAGCAGCTCAAAAATTTTATTTTGACCCAATCAAAGGAGCAAAAACAGGATTGCCTAAAAGCATTAAACAAGTAGTGTGGCCATGGTCTGCACCAAAAGATACTGCATTTTATCAGGCATTTAAAACTGTTGGTTCTCCATTATATACAGCAGGTGGATTTGAAGGTGCAAGTATTTATCTTAGCACTAAAGAGTTTGCAGACGAACCAGCAACTGTTGCTGGTGGTTTAGGTTCTGCTGCACTTGGTGGATTTTCAGCAAGATATTTAGGAGGAGAAGTTGCTGGACTTTCTGCAGCATCACCAGCAAAATTTAAAACAACAATTAATGTTGGTGGTCGAAAAAGTACAGCTACCATATCATCACAACAGTTATCAAGATTAAAAACTCTTGAAAAAGTAAATCCAGATTTGAAAATTGTAAAAACTTCAAGAGTTTCAAACAAAGGTGATGTCTTGTTAAATGTATTGTATGGAATAGATGTAAATGAACCACTTGGTGATGTGAGTGCATCTATTCTTGAAGGATATGGTACACGACCAAGATTTGAAAGTTTCTTTAGATATTCAGGTGGTGCGTCTCCTGTGGTGAGTACAGTTACAGAATTTGTCACTCCTGAAATAGTTGAAGAAGACACAGCACCAAAGATGAGAAAAGTAAAAGGCAAGACTCAAACAGTACAGCCAGAAGACATAGAGAATATATATAGTTTTGAAACTACACAAGAAGCACGACAAGACATTACACCACCTACTGTTCCTGAATTAGCACCAGTTCCAACTGGAGAAAAATCAATAGCTGTTCTTGAAACCACTCCAACAATTATAGAAACAAGTGTGCCATCAACAATACCACAGCCTATTGCAGTAACAGAACCTGTTCCTGTGCCTGCACCAATACCAGAACCTGTTACCACTCCTACAGATATCACAATAGCAACTTCTGTTCCAGTGGTCACACCTATTGAGACTCCTATAACAGAACCAATCTCAGTAATGACACCAGAACCTGTTCCTGTGCCAGAACCTGTTGAGATTCCAGAGCCTGTTGAGATTCCAGAGCCTGTTGAAGTTCCAATTTTTGTCCCAACTCCACAAGTACCTTTGTTTCCTGTTTTTCCATTCCCAGAAGGAACAGGAGGTAAAACAAAAGGCAAACCACAACAAAAAGCAACTGGTTATCAACCAGGATTTGCAGCTTTGGTGCTTGGTATAACAGCACAAGAAAAACCACAGCAAGAAGTATTCACAGGTCAAGAAATTAGACCTATTGTAACAGACCAGCCAATGCAAGCTGATGTACCATTTGCACTATTACAAACTCCAAAAAAAACAAAATCAAAAAA
>Ga0180432_10008831_pt1 | contig 12442 bp, 13 predicted proteins | sample SS_ome_10_FD_132414 | JGI IMG/M metagenome (GOLD analysis project Ga0180432, IMG submission 132414) | Hypersaline lake sediment archaeal communities from the Salton Sea, California, USA - SS_1_MS_2 metaG | ecosystem: Environmental > Aquatic > Non-marine Saline and Alkaline > Hypersaline >...
GCTTACCTCCCCTCCGTGTTTTGCCTTCGTATTAATATACTATACTATGATAATCAAGCAACGGCAACATCAGGTTGACTATCGATACATGCTGTTCGTTGTGAGCAGTTCGACAAAACTTGGGCAGGCTCGGCGAGTGGGTTATATTCATGCCTTTCGTACAGTACCTTGCTGGCGGTCGTCAGGTTCTATGGTTCCTCCCCCGAGAACCTCTTCGCCTTTATAGAAAACCACTGCTTGCCCGGGTGCAATGGCCTTTTGGGGCTCCTCGAATATGAGCCTTGCATTCCGTCCCTGGATATAGAGCATCGCCTTTGCCCCTGGCGCTCCATATCGTATCTTCGCGGTTACTGCTATTGGATTCTGCGGCGGGTCGCCGTTGACTAAGCTCACCTCCCCGGCATATAGTTCGTCGCGGTGAAGCTGTTTCTCTGTTCCAACCACAAGGCGGTTGCAGGAGGGGTCTATTTCTATAATATAGAGTGGTTCACGGGAAGCTAACCTGAGACCGCGGCGCTGTCCTACTGTATAGAAGCCTATGCCTGAATGCCTCCCCAGCACTTTGCCTGCGGTATCTATGATATCCCCGGGCCGTGGCGAACCGCACCCAGCTAGAAACGAACGATAGTCATTATCGGGGATAAAACAGATCTCCTGGCTCTCGGGCCTTTCCCATACACCAAGGCCCATCTGCTGTGCCATGCGGCGGACCTGGCTCTTCCTGAAGCGTCCTAGTGGCAGCAGGAGATGTGTCAGTTCACTTTGGTTTAAGGTGTAGAGCAGGTAGGACTGGTCTTTAGCATGGTCGGTAGCTTTGAGCAGGAGATAGTCGCCGTTGCTTTTTTCGATCCTGGCATAGTGCCCTGTAGCAAGGTAGTCAGCCCCCATCTCCAAGGCACTGTCCAGCAGGAGGCCGAACTTTATCTTCTCGTTGCAGCGAACACATGGGTTCGGTGTTCTTCCCCGGAGGTACTCACGGCAGAAATAGTCGATAACACCGGCCTGGAACTGTGTCTCGAAATCGATTACATAGAAGGGGATTTCCAGAGCCTGGCAGACCTCCCGGGCGAATTCCAACTTCCCGGCATCCCCCTTCCACAGCTTCATGGTGACCCCGGTGACCTTGTATCCCTCATTCTTCAGGATTGCCGCGGTCACCGCAGAATCGACCCCGCCGCTTATTGCGACGGCAACCCGTCTACTGCCTGTACTCATAGCTGGCTCTTGATATATTCGATGGCTCTATCCAGTTGGGGGTCGTTTCCCTGCTCGATATCCTCTACCGTTATCTCTACCTCATCATCCGGGGTGAGACCGTTTCCTTCAATCTGCCGCCCGTCCGGCGTGTACCAGCGCGCGATGCTTATGTAGATGGCGGAACCGTCGCTCAACTGGCGATGGTGGTTAACGCTTCCCTTACCATAGGTCTGCGTGCCGATAAGGCGTCCCCGCTCATGGTCTTGAAGCGCGCCCGCAACGACTTCTCCGGCGCTGGCAGTGTTTGCATTCACCAGTATCGCCAGCGGGATATCTGTGGCGATACCTCCCTTCTCTACCTCCCAGTCCTCCCTTTTATCCCCGCTGTATATCGCGTAGGTTACGAGTCCTTCCTCAAGGAACTGGCTGGCTGTTTTTACCGCCGCAGCGAGTACACCGCCGGTATTATCGCGCAGGTCGAGAACTATGCCATCCAGGTCATTTTCCAGCAACCTCTCGAGTTCCGTGGCAAGTTCGTTTCCCGTATGACTGGAGAAACGGGATATTTCTATATGAGCTATATTATCGGGAAGCATCTCAGTGTAGATGCTGGGGAGCTTTATCTCCTCTCTGGTTATCACTATAGTCTCCTCTTCGTTACTACCCTCGTGTATCACCAGGAGTGTTACATCTGTACCCGGCTCGCCGCTTATTCTGTCTACGGCGTCATCCAGGCTCATACCCCAGGTTGACTCGCCGTCGACCCCCAATATCCGGTCTCCCGGCATAAGGCCTCCTCTTTCGGCGGGCGCGTCTTCTATCAGGGATACAACTGTCAGGTTTCCATCGATTATGCTGAGCACGGCTCCGATGCCTCCGTAGAGCCCCTCTATATGACGGTTCTTAATGGTCTCATATTGCTCCGCACTGTAGTAAGCCGAGTGCGGGTCATCCAGGGCCCCAATCATTCCCCTTACCGCCTCCCCGCTTACCGTATTTAGGTCGAGTTCCTCGATATCCACGTAGTCCTGGAGTATTACCAGCCAGGCTTCTTCGACAATGTCGAACTCCGGCTCGTCCGGGCATGGCGTTATAAAAGGTGATAAGCCGTAGGCACCCGCGAGGTATATGGCGATGAGTGCCGCGATAAAAATCAAAGGCACTGAAATTCTACCTAAAAGTCGCATTAGCGCCCCCTTTTCAAAGTAGACATAACTATGTTTGTGATATTAACAGCTTTTACCGTAGCTGGCAAACAAATTGACAATATAACGCTCCGACTGGTATCCTTATTAGGGCTGATTGAAGCTGATTACAAGGAGGAAAATAGATGGCCGGTATTACTTCGTATGGCGCTTACGTGCCCCTCTGGCGGCTGAGCAGGGAAGCGATAATAAAGGGGTCGCGCGGCGAGAAGGCTATCCGCAATTTCGATGAGGATAGCACAACAATGGCGGTTGCGGCGGCTGTCGATTGCCTGCGAGGCAGGGATAGAGAAACAATAGATGGATTATTCTTTGCATCGACTACCGCACCCTACAGGGAGAAGATGATAGCGACCACGGTAGCTGCTGCTGCAGACCTGAGGCGGGATGTCATAACCGCGGACTTCTGTAACTCGCTGAGGTCGGGGACGGGCGCATTGAAAATGGCGCTCGATGTTGTAAACGCCGGGTCGGCCCGGCAGATACTGGTAGTGGCAACCGACTGCAGGATGGGAGCGCCCGGGACCGATTTCGAGCAGTACTGCGGTGACGGAGCGGCGGCAATTCTGGTCGGAAATGATGATATAGTCGCCGATATCGAGCACTGGCACTCCCTTTCCAACGAGCTTAATGATATCTGGCGCAGGGATGACGACGAGTTCATCCGGGCCTGGGAGGACCGCTTCATATACTCGATAGGCTACGTGAACACTACTGCCGAGGCGGTTTCGGCGCTGCTTCAAAAGGCGAGTCTCAGCCCCGGTGATTTCTCCAGGGCTGTTTTTGCCGCTCCTACCCCGAGGACACACGGCGATGTGTCAAAGAAGCTGGGATTCGACCCCAAGGAGCAGGTACAGCATCATTACTTCGATGTTATGGGCAACACCGGTACCGCTTATTCACTTATGCTGCTGGTAGCTGCGCTCGAAGAAGCGAAACCCAGCGACCGCCTGCTGCTCACGAGCTATGGAAACGGTAGCGACGCCGCCGTGCTGAGGGTAAAGGATGGTATCGATAAGAAGGTCGAGGAGCGTCGGGGTATGAAGGCGCACCTTGAATCCAAGCGCATAATCGACGATTACAGGATATACCTGCAGTGGCGGGAGTTGCTGACATTCGAGGCGCAGCCGACTCCTCCCGGGGGGCATATATCGTCGGTGTCCCAGTGGAGGGACCGCGGCCAGATTTTCCCCCTTCACGCGCTTAAGTGCCAGAATTGCGGCAATGTCCACTATCCGCCACAGAGGGTATGCCCGGTTTGCCGTACCAAGGATAAATACGACCCGTGGAGGCTTTCCGACAGGAAAGGGAATATATTCACCTTCAGCGCCGACAACCTCTGCCCCAGGCGCGAAGCGCCGCGGGTAACAGCTATTATTGACTTTGAGGGCGGTGGCCGTATGGCTACTATGATGACGGACAGGGTTCTTGAGGAATTGCAGGTAGGGCAGACCGTTGAGATGAGCTTCAGGAAGCTGGCTTCTCAGGATGGTATTCACAACTATTCATGGAAATCTATTCCGTTGAGGGATTGAACCCAATATCCAATGTAGGGGCGAACTGCGCTCTGGCAGATTCGCCCGAGAAGGAGTAAGAATAATGCCGGGCATTAAGGATAGAGTTGCCCTTGTGGGCATGGGCTGTACCAGGTTTGGCGAGCTCTGGGATAAGAGCGACCAGGACATGATGGTTGAGTCCTGTCACGAAGCCCTGGAGGATGCGGGGCTTGAGCTTAAAGATATTCAGGCAGCCTGGCTGGGTATACAGGGTGTCGACACGGGAAGTGCGGGATGCAGGCTCTCACGCGCTTTGAAAACCGACTATATACCGGTTACAAGGGTGGAGAACTACTGTGCAACCGGCATCGAGGCGTTCAGGGGCGCTTCCTATGCCGTAGCTGCGGGGATATACGATATATGCCTTGCCTGCGGTGCCGAGAAATTGAAGGACTCGGGAACCACCGGGCTTACCCAGACGGGAGGGGAGCCTATGTTCAGCAGTTGGGTCTGGGCGCCGGTAGTAGCGCCGGCGAGATTCGCGCTTTCGGCTACCAGGTACTTCCATGCCTATGGGCTCAGCCCTCAGGAGGGTAAAGAGATGCTGGCACGGATAGCTGTAAAGAACCACCATAACGGCAGCCTGAACCCGAGGGCTCATTTCCAGCGTGAGATAACACTGGAGCAGGCGCTGAACGCCCCAATGATTGCGTGGCCGCTGGGGCTATACGATTGCTGCGGGGTCAGCGACGGCTCGGCGGCTGCGATTGTCACGACCCCCGAAATCGCCCAGAGGATCCGGGACGACTATGTTATGGTCAAGGGATTCGCGATATCGGCAGGGGCAGGCCCGCACGGGGTTATCGGCTCTGACTATGATTACCTGCATGTCGATGAAATCGTGCGGTCCGGCCAGGCAGCTTATGAAGAGGCGGGGATAACCGACCCGCGCAGGGAAGTGGATATCGCCGAGATACACGACTGCTTCACAATTACCGAGGTCCTCATCACAGAAGACCTCGGATACTCTCCACGCGGTAAGTACAAGGAACACCTCGAAGCGGGCGCGTTCGATATCGGCGGAGAGGTGGCTATAAACTCCGACGGCGGTCTCAAGTGCTTCGGTCACCCTATAGGCGCCAGCGGGCTGAGGATGATATTCGAGTCGTACCTCCAGCTTCAGGGCAAAGCGGGAGAGAGACAGTTGGATAACCCCAGGATTGGCGTGGCACAGAACTACGGCGGAATCCCCGGTGGCGGTATTTCTGGTGTAGCCATTGTAGGTGCCCGGGACTAGGGGATTTGGCATAGGGGACGGTGATATGTCTTTCCGAGTCCCTCGGCTTGTGGGGGGCGAAGAATCCCACTGGCATTGCCGCTCCTGCCTCTTTACTAAATATAGGAATCTTAGGGGGCAAGTCCCCCTTTATTAAAGGGGGATTAGTACTTGGGTGTAGCTTACCTTTCTGCCTTTTTGAATCAGAGCGGCCTTCTTGACATAACATCTGCGATTTGGTATACTTGGGTATGGCTGTAAAGACCGTCTCCGTCAACCGCAAGGCCTATCACGATTACCACATCGAGGATACCTTTGAAGCGGGAATGGTCCTGACCGGCACCGAGATAAAATCCATCCGCGCGGGCAGAGTAAACCTCCGCGATGCCTACGCGAGGCCTGACAGGGGCGAGTTCTGGCTGGTAGGCGCGCACATTGCGCAGTACCCGGGCGGCAACAGGTACAATCACGAGCCGAAGAGGCCGCGGAAGCTTCTACTGCATAGCCGCGAGATAGCGGAACTCAGCGGTGATATAATGGCTAAGGGACTCACAGTGGTGCCCCTGAAGATGTACCTTAAAAATGGGATAGCCAAGGTGGAACTGGGGGTCGCCAGGGGCAAGAAGGTCTACGATAAGCGCGAGGCGATAGCCCGGCGCGACGCCCAGCGCCAGATTGACCGCGCGTTCAGCCAGAGAACCCCTAAGAAGAAATCCTGAATTCGAAACTGGAAATTCAAATCTGTTTAGGATTTAGAAATTAGGATTTCGGATTTAAAAACATGGGGACGTGAGGTTCGACAGGGGAGTTTGATTCCGGAGTCGCAGGCCGAGGTGCCATCAACCTCGTTAATAAGGTGGCAACAAATAACTGGCGAACGCGAATACGCACTGGCAGCCTAACCAGGCAGCCACGTCCGCCTCTACCTCTCCTCGATGGGTGAGGGCCGGGCGCCGATGAGTCGAGGTGCTTCAGTCCCGACGCCGGTGGGGATTGACTAAGATAAACCGGCTGGCCCTGCCGCAATCGGACGGCGGAGAGCGACGGGGCGAGAGCTAACAGCCGGCTAAGCCTGTAGAGACTCCGGATGGGATTCTTCTGGACGGGGAGTTCGACTCTCCCCCGTCTCCACCAGGGAAACAACGGAGGCCTCTCGGAAGAGAGGCCTCTTTATATGTGCTCTCCGGGTAGATGGGAGCATTTGCCCCAATCAGGGTTGGGGCTGGAGCGATTTATGTAGATGTCTAAGGGGGGAAATGTGGATAGACTTAGAAAAACGCTCAGATTTCGATTTCAGGGCTTGTGGTATAATAATAGTATGAGATACTTAATCTTATTGCTGATATGCCTAACCCTTACGGGGTGCAGCTCTTTGGCGATGCCTCTGCCCCGTGAACATCTTATTATACAGGAGCTTATAAGCCCGAATGTCCACATATCTGGTGGCATGGAACCATTGGTTTGCGATTCATGGACTCCGACGCAGGACGTTGAAATCGTAGGATGTCTCATAAACACAGCCCCCGCTTCGGGGCATCATCTCAGGAAGCAGGGATATGTTATAGGATATGCCTGTCTGTGTAAAGGGGAGTATTCCTCTGATACGCTTGGCGTGGCGGTGTGCATGGAGACACTTTACGGCACAGCCGACAAGGAATACGGCGACTACTCCATAATGTTCCCTCCGGGGTATGCCGTTCCGCTTAAAGCGGGCGAGGCATTGAACCTCTACCTACACGGCAACAACCTCTCCGATGATTCCCAGTGGCAGTTTTCAGCAAGGGCACAGGTTTATTTCGCCAGGAAATAAGCTAGAAAACTTGTCCTTTTGGGGGATTGACAACATTGATATACGGTGTTAAACTCTTACTAATGTTGTTACTCAGGAATAAACCGATGGACTTAATGACAGTATATGAAGTTGCCCAGATGCTACACGTTCACCCTTTGACAGTCCGCAGGAAACTTTACGATGGCAAAATAAGAGCCTACAGGGTGGACAATCTGTGGAGAATCCCCAAAGCAGAAGTATTCAGGTATTTGGAAGAATCAACCCAAAAAGCCAACTTGAATAAGTCTACATAACATTTATAGTGCGACCATATGAGTCCCTTGTTGTTTGGGGACTTCACCGGCCCTCCAGCACCCTTTTCACCAGCGAAAGCTCGTCTCTCATCAGCCGCGGAATTAGGAAGTTTCTTTTAACGTTTTCTTTGCCCTCTCTGCCCAACTTGGCGGAGACTTTTTGATTTCTCAGGAGGTATACAACTTTCTCTGCGCATTCCTCTATGCTCTGGACAAGATACTGGCTGAGGTTGCCCGTCATCTGCATGGGTATACCGCCGGCGTTGCCGGCTACAACGGGACGTGCCTTCCACAGCGCCTCGGAAACAACCAGTCCGAAGCCCTCCCTGATGGATTTCTGTATTACCACGTCACAGGCTGTCTGGAAGGCGTTTACCTGCATACTGCCTACTCCGGTGAGGTTTGTGAAGACATAGATGTCGTCGTCCTTGTCCGCCTCCGTATGGATAGCGGCGTACATCTCTGAACCCTCGGGGTCGTCGGCCGCCAGCGAGCCGACCAGTGCCAGTTGCAACCCCGGTACCTTTTCTTTGGCAAGACGGTATATCTCCATGACCCCGAAGGGGTCTTTCCAGGGGTCGAACCTGGAGACTTGGAGAATGAGCGGACGTCCCCTGTCTATCCCCAAGTTGTCGGTCATCTCGCGGCACAGGCCTCTGGGGAGCGCCATGTTTTTAGCGCTTAAAGCGTCTATTGCCGGGGCCATGGTCTCTATAATAGGCACCTTGAGATTGCGTGGCACGAAATCGGCCATCGTGAATATAGCTGCGTCGTAACGCTTCAAATATGTGTGCAGGAAATTCCATGCTTCTTCGTCAGGCTCCGAGGTGTCAATATGGCAGCGCCAGATCCATTTGGCGTGTGTATCGTCTCTGAAATACCTTATTGCGGCCGGTTGGGGGTCGTTTATTATGAATACATCGTAGTTATAGTCCATCTCCAGCGCATTGGCCTTGCTCTGTGTCTCGTAAATCTCCAGGGCGTCCTGCCCCCGGACAAGGGCGCTGTCGCTGCCCTGCAGGGCGTTGTGCAGGCTCTTTGTTACTGTGAAGAAGGGACGGTCTCCGTGGATAACCTGCCAGTCTATGGTTATTCCAAGGCTGCGCACAAGGGGTATGTAGGAACTGAGCAGTTCGGCTACCCCGCCCCCGTACTGAGTTGAGTTAACGTGGCAGATGCGAACGTCCCTGAGCTCACCGGCGAGCTTCTCAAGTTCGTCGATGAGCTCGTTGCCCAGTATCATCCTGTATTTCTGGAGATTTCTTACCCCGACAGATACCTTGTTCAGCATGCGTCTACCGCGCTGAGTATATCATCGGGCCTGTAACGCCGCAAGCTGCGCACACTTTGACCGTTCGTGGTGAACTCGTCGAACCATGAACGGCACTTCTAGGCCGAGTGTTGGCCGACCTGTCGGCCCAGGATAAGGGCAAACGGATAAAACAAAGCTGTTTATGCTGCGTCGGAGGCCAGCTTCCCGCCGCTGGCCCAGTTCTCCTTGGCTATGTCATCGAAGATGACTATGGTTGCCTCCGGCGTGGTGTGAGCTATAGTCACCACAGCCTCTGTTATGACCCTCGCCAGCTCCGCTTTCTGAGCTTGTGTCCTGCCCTCCCACATCTCGACTCTAACTATAGGCATTTGTGTGCTGCCTCCTCCCTGCTTTCTTAGTGCAGCCAGATATTAGCATATACATTGCTTGCTTGTCATTCATTGGTTGTAACTATACCCCTCCCCTGGGGGAAGGTAATGTAGGGGCACGGTCCGCCTCTGGCGGATGCCCCTACATATTCAACTAGCCTCTCCCATCGGCCGACAGGTCGAGCCGAGCTTCGGCTCAAGGAAGATGTATAGGAGGTATGGTATTGTTGGACTATGTGGCCGGTTGTATAATTGTGTTGGGCGACCCAGAAGAAAGCGGAGGAGCGCGCAGTGCCCCGATGGCTGGATAAGCTCAAGGTCAAGCTGAAGAAAGCTGCGGGAAAGGATATCTTTCTCTGCGACAGCTGTATGTGGGACTGGCGCGGCTCGTGCCACAACCCGGAGCGTCCCAATGCCACCTCGTGTCCCGACTATAAAAAGCGCGGCACCTGATTACTAACAGCAATCAGGTGCCATGTCATTATGTCAAGCTGAACGCTAACTAGCCCTGCGTGTAATCGTAGAACCCCTTGCCCGTCTTCCGTCCCAGGTGCCCCGCTGTGACCATTCTTTTCAGCAGGAGCGGCGGAGCGAACTTGGGGTCCTTGAGTTCCTCGTACATGGACTCGGCTATATAGTACATAGTGTCCAGCCCGACGAAATCGGCCAGCGTCAACGGTCCCATGGGGTGATTGGCGCCCAGCTTCATTCCGTTGTCGATATCCTCCCTGGTTGCCAGACCCGCCTCCACCATTCTTACCGCCTCGAGCATGAAAGCTCCCAGCAGGCGGTTCACTATGAAACCGGGCTTGTCCTGGGCCACGATGACGGTCTTGCCCAGCGCCTCGCCGAAGCTTTTCGCGGTATTGAGGGTCTCCTCGCTGGAGATAACCGTGGTCACGAGTTCGAGCAGCGCCATCACAGGTACCGGATTGAAGAAATGCGTCCCGATAACCTTTTCAGGCCTCTTGGTCGCCACCGCAATCTCTGTAACGGACAGGCACGAGGTGTTGCTCGCCAGTACAGCGTGAGCGGGACATATCCTGTCGAGGTCGGCGAAGACTTTCTTCTTCAGGTCCATATTCTCTATGACCGCCTCGACTACAAGGTCGCGGTCTGAGAAATCCTCGACATTTGTGGTGCCCTTCACCCGGCTCAGTATGGCCTGTTCGTCTTCAGAGGTTATTTTCCCCTTTTCTACGCCCTTTGCCAGGGATTTCTTGATTATCCCCAGTCCCTTGTTCAGCAGTTCCTCGTTTATCTCCGATGCCATTACCTGGTAGCCCGATTGGGCGCAGCTCTGAGCTATGCCCGCCCCCATTAATCCGCAGCCTACTACTCCGACTTTCTTTATCTCCATTACACTCCTTTTCTACAGCTTCTAAGGCCGATTTAGGACCATGTGCCAATATATCAACTGAGGGCATTTCAGTCAAGGTATAGAGGCTTTTGCGCGCCTCTACCCTTTGCCCCATGATTTGCTTTCGCGAACCTGCTCCCCTGCTTCCTTTAGGTCGTTCCATGCCATACCCAGCTTCGCTGCCCATTTCTTGTAGTAGCTAAGAATCTCATCCCAGGGGAAATCATCGTAGGGCCCGTGGTACTCGAGATGTTCGATGTGCGGTTCTCCGTCTTCCGTATAGCGTGAGTCCCTGGCGTCGTTAACGCCGTCGAAGTCTACAGGGACGAACCGTTTCCTGCGGCATGTGGCGATATCATAGGCGGGACTGGCATGAACCCATTTGCCGTCTATAAGCAACTCGGCAAAGCCGTGAAAGGGAAATACGTTGATTCCCCCTATCATCTGCTTGAAGCTCTCCGAAAGTTGAGAGTCGCTGACATCCACAAATCCGAGACGGGCGGGTATTCCGCTGGCTCTGGCCAGTGCGCAGAGCAGGATCGATTTCTGCTGGCAGATTCCGTTACCCGCTTCGAGGATTATGCTCGCCTTGTACTGGTTGAGGTCGTAGAGCTGGGTGTAGGCGTTATGTACGACCTTATCTCTGACGAAATAGTAAAGGGCTACTGCCTTCTCCCTCTCGGTTTTCAGCCCATCGGTTAGCTCTCTGGCCTTGCTTTTGATAGATGCCATATCGCAATCAATGATTTCTGTGCATTTCAGATACTTATCGATTTCAGACATGGGATAGCCTCCCGTTTTCTGTTCTATTTATAAGCCGTAGCTCAGCCTGTCTATTAAGCGCTGAGGCAGACCCCTCTCTTTCATTCTCTGCTGGGTCGCGGCGATATTATAGGTAACGCGGTAATAGCTGATGACGCCACGTTCGCTGTCGTAGATGGCGTAGCTGGCTCGCGGGTCGCCGTCACGGGGCTGCCCTACCCCCCCGGGGTTAATAATAAGCCTGTTTTCCTCCAGTCTTAGCTCTGTATCCGGCGAAACTTTGTGCAGCAGGCAGTCCCCGCCGTCTGCGGAGAGCTCGAATACAAGCGGCACGTGGCTGTGTCCCACCAGGCAGTATTTTGTCTGGAAGTAGGCAAAGCTGATTTTAGCGCTGTATATCGATAGGAGGTATTCCCATACAGGCTCGCGGGGACTGCCGTGAACCAGGGTGAAGTCACCCTCCTCGAGGCTGAGAGGCAGGTTTTCCAGGTAGCCGATTTCTTTGGAGCCTAACTGCTTCATAGTCCAGACGGAGGCGGCAGCAGCCTCGGTATTGAAATCATCCAGGTCGGCTTTTCCCAGCGCTGCCCAGTCATGATTTCCGGCGACACAGGCATGGTCGTAACGCTGCAGGAGTTCTATGCACTCACAGGGGTTGGGCCCATAGCCGACGACATCTCCCAGGCACCAGATACGTTCGGCCCCTCCCCTCTCGTCGATATCCAGAAGCACTGCCTCGAAGGCGGCCAGGTTGCTGTGGATGTCGGAGATTATAGCGTAACGCATGCCCGCTCCCCGTTAATATATCAGGTTTGGCTTCCTTTGACCAGAAGTTGTGGACTGAATCTAAAGCAGCTATAATTCTTGCTATGAAGGCTGGAGAACTGGGCGAATTCGGCTTAATCGAGCTCATCGCCGGGATTGTGGGCAAGCCTGCGGGGCGAGCCCTTGTCCTCGGCATCGGTGATGATGCCTCAGTATGGCATACCGATAAGGCTACCCAGATAGGAACCACGGATACTCTGGTTCAGGACGTTCATTTCACTTTTGATACAGCTACCTGGCGCGAACTGGGCTGGAAAGCGCTGGCGATAAATATCAGCGACATTGCCGCTATGGGTGGAGAGCCCCTGTATGCTTTGGTCTCGCTGGGGCTGCATCCCGATACAGATGTGGAAGACGTTGTCGAGTTCTATCGAGGGCTGTTAGAGATAGCCGGTGAGTTCGATGTCGAAATCTGCGGCGGGAATATCAGTAGCGCCGCAGTGGCTGTTATAAACGTCAGCGTGATAGGACAGTCGCCGGATACGGTTCTCATGCGCTCGGCGGCACTGCCCGGCGACAGGATAGCTGTGACAGGCTATCTGGGGCAGGCAGCAGCCGGCTTCGAGATGTTCAAGTCGGGGCTTGCTTTTGACAC
>Ga0180432_10008833_pt1 | contig 12441 bp, 9 predicted proteins | sample SS_ome_10_FD_132414 | JGI IMG/M metagenome (GOLD analysis project Ga0180432, IMG submission 132414) | Hypersaline lake sediment archaeal communities from the Salton Sea, California, USA - SS_1_MS_2 metaG | ecosystem: Environmental > Aquatic > Non-marine Saline and Alkaline > Hypersaline >...
CGATCTTTGATCGATAGATACAGCGCCCTTTCAATAATATCCCCAATATTCATTACAGTTTTTTCTTACCTACTAATGAAACAGTGTTTGTTAATGATGCTGAGTCTCCCACTGGCAGAGTGAAGAGGTTTTGCGATACCGCTCCAAAGCAAGGAAGGGCACTCACATCAAAGATGTTTTGCCTTTTCTCAAGAAGCCTGTCATGGGTGATCAGCATTTTTACTCCCGTCTTGCCATCATTGACTTCGGCATGCTCTGTAGCACGAAGCGCTGGCAATCTAAAGCACTTGAATTTCAAATACTCTGGATGGAGAGCATGGTTTTTAAAATGGTCTCCCAAAACATAAAACTGATCAGGATCAGGCTGTCCTTGAGTCACAATCTGTCTTGAGCAGTTTTGATGGTAACCACTAAAGATCGGCTTATGCGATAGGGATACCGTTGCTTGCCCTCCAGCAGGAATGGTGTAAACCACATCTGTATACTTAAATGTTTTCATCTCTGCTTCTGTTCTATCAGCGATATACTTGTCTGACGTCACACAAAAGGCATAGCGGCTATCAGGAATCGCTCTTTTAACCGTATTTTGAATCCAATAGAGCCCTTTATCTTGGGATGTTTGCCCATCAGGAGCTTTATGGTAAATGATGTCTCCACCTGTCAGTGTGATATCAACAGCAGAGTTATTTTGGATCACTGCTTCTGGAGACTCATCACTGATAGGATAAGAGACAAATGTCAATGGTCCTTTGATAAGATTTCCCTGAGCATCTTTGGCTGTTAGTTTCGTCTTATGAAGTCCAATGTAAGGACTACACTCATTAGAAAAACCTGCGACTTTTGATGGAGGCGCTCCAGACTCAGTAACAAGTCTATTGATCTTCTCGTTGAACATGTTTTGCAAGCTATTTGCCAGTAGCATGTCATCGCGAGTATTGAGAACCAATTTGTAGCTATGCGTTGGGAAGATAAGGTCCCGACGGAGCTTTTCTAGATAATTGATCACTGTATAATCAAAGCTGCTAGGAAGAGCGATCTCTTTATCAATAGCTGCCCCATAAGATGGAATAACAGGAGAGTGCTCTTTTGCCCACTGCGAGCCTTCTAGCTCAATCGTTTCTTTCAAAGCCTTTAGCGTTGGGGCGCTAATAGTCTCAGCGATTAATTTTCTGTTGAGAAAGAAAATATCATCGGTCTGATTAAAGCCATGAGTGACACTAAAATACCAGCGCTTAATATCAGCTTTGATAAAAAGCGTTCGTTGCTCATAGGGACTAAAGCTGAGCTCTTGCCCCCTTGTGACGGGAGGAATACCAGCGACTTGATAGCCGACGGTCATCCCTGGAACAAATTGTTTCTCATCGAATGTCGATGTATGTGTTCGTCCTGCGCATCTTAAAAAGACGCAGTCCATTGTTTCGAGCAGGTGCAAAATGTCTAATGACACCAGCTGCGATGGTAAATAGGTGTTGTTAGGTATGGTCATAATTTCCTCTTTTTTATCAAATGCCCTGACTCATACCGAGATTCCGATAAAAGTTTTTATCGTAGTCAGCAGGGCTGTTATTATAGTTATATTGTGGAATACTTTGTTTAAGCATATCTGGAACCCCCCTTGGCGTTCCTACTTGCAAGACACTTGCTCGAACCTTTTTTAAAATCTTTTTGACTCCTATTTCAGTCTGAGCATTTTTTAGTTTTTGTTTATATTCTTCGTTATTGGCAAGCTCCTTGACCATGAGCGGCGCCTCTTCAGGCTCTCCAATCTCAGCGATATAATCGATCAATCCGCTAGGAAGGTCTGATTTTTCAACGAGCGCTGCAAAATCTTTATCCTTGGCAATCTGCTCCTGAAGACTTTTTTTAACGATCTGACTGATTTGGGACAGCTCTTGCTCTTCTCTTTGTTGCTGCTCTTGAATCTTTCTTTGCTTTTCAGCAAGCTCAGCTTCTTCTTGAGACTGCTTTTGCTTTTCAAAATAGCCATCGATCGCCTCAGTAATATCTTTTTTGCTTAAATTTTCTTGCTCTCCCTTTTCAGGTTCAATATTTTCGGCAAGATCATAGAGCTCTTGGCGCGTTGTAGACATATGTTTTCCTCTTATTTTTGTTCCTTATTTGCTAAAAATTGCTGCGCATCTCCAATGCTAGTGATATTGCATAGCACAGAGTGGATGACGATTCCCTTTTTTTCTTTAGTGGTGAATTGAAGTCTAAAACTGTCGGTCTTGAGATTCGTTCTCCAGACAAATTTACCGACGTATTCTCTATCTTTTTCTCCTAAAAGGCTTCCCTTGAGTGGCTGATAATAAGCTGGAATGCCGTAGGTGCTTTCATCATCCTCTTCAAAATCCCCCAGATCAGCGCCTCTTAGAACTTTGAGCCACATCTTTGAGCCTTCTTTAAGGACTCCTCCAGCGACCATTACTTCTATGCCATCTAAGCTAAAAGTCCTCTCATCTTGATAAATTCTCGTAGTGAAAAAGGCTACATCCCCCCATTGATACCCCCCTTCATCTAAAGAAAGTGTGATATCGTCGGGAAGATCCTGCATTTGCTTGTAGCTCAAATTACTGCAGATCGTTCCATAAGTGCAGATAAGATCATCATAAGCTGTAGAGATGACTCTCTTAGCCGTTCTATTTTCCCAGATCCATTCTGGTGCCTTTGGCAGTCCCTTAAAACCGTCATAGCTATACGTTGACCAGGTGTTTGATTCAATGTTGTAGAGCCAAGGACCGATACTAACGAAGCGATAGCCGATCATCTCAAAATAAGCCATCGGAAGATCTTCATCTTTGATAAGATAATTTTCTAAGGGTTTATAGACGGGAAGTGTTCCACTAAAGATCTGATCAACACCCAGTGAGGAATTAAGGCGATAAACTTTAAAGTCGTCGGTATAGTAATAGAGATCGCGGTTAGCCTTAACAAAACTTCCTCCATAACGGATACGATGATCGAAGTGAAAAGTCGGGTCTCTTTGAATGATGGTTTCTTCAGCGCTGGAAAGAACCCATCTCTCGATTCCACTAGGAGTAAAGGTGATGATGTTTCCATTAAAATCTGTGATCGATTGAATCGATTCAGCAGGAGTAATTTTAAAAGCAGTGCTATCCTTGGGATTTTTCATCTGCTCTCTAAAATTATTAGGAGCGCTCGGATAGATCGCATTATCAAAAGCGCTATAGAAAAACATCCGGTTCCCTATGAGAATACAGCCTCTTGCCAAGTCATTTTTTGTTCTTTCACTGCCACTGACATCAAAAATAGAAAGAGCTTTTATATCGGGATTCCCAGAGGTAGCATCCATAGAACAGTGAATCACATTTCTCGGCTCCATTAGAAAATTGTAATTAGAAGCGCTTTTCGATTGGAACATGTATTGCCCAGGAAAGACGCATCTTAATGGCAGAGTGGGCTTTCCTTGAGGATCATACTGCGCATTGAAATCGACAAGGATTTGAGGATTGAGTGAGCTTAAGGCGACTCTTGCAGGATCAGTTGGAGTATCTGGAACATAATTAAAATAGTCATACTCAAATTCTCCATAGCTATCTTGCTCTTTAGGAAGCTCAGAGTTGAGGATCCTTTTGTCATCGTAATTGACATTGATCACTCCATAGCTAGCAGTTGTTAGATAGATAAACCGCCTAAACATATCCATTTTGATGAAATCATAGTCAGGAACCGGTTCTATAATGCCCTTATGAATGGCTGAGCTCTGGAATTTTTTGATATCGAGAAGCTTGTAGGGCCAAACATACCCTGAACCCACATCTTTTCTATGGACGTTTTTCAGATTTTTTAGGATCGGCAGCTTATAGAGCGATCCATCGGTTCCCACAGTAAAATTATGGAGTTTTACCCCAGAATCCACCTCATCGGTTGGCGAATATTCAATACCTGTAGTAATATTTATTTTGACTGTTGGCATAGGGTCAGCAGCTCTTTATTTTTTTTAAACCTGTTGAAGTTTAATTCTTTTGATAAACTCATTTAGCTCCTAATTTTTCCTCGTGTTTATACATTGATAAATTGGGAGCTTTTTTATTTCTCTTTCATTATATTCTCTTAATGAGAGTTGAGGTTTGATATCTTTACCCCTTCTTATCTCATCTCTTAGTTGGGTGGCTAACAAGAAATGTATTTTATCAAGTCCTTTGCTATCTTTTTTAGCTGCCCAACTCATCTTTTATTTTCCTTCTCATAAATCATTTCCTTAGGTTGCATCTTAGCAATGAGAGCCCCCCCTTTAATTTTTAGATTTTTAGCATCTTTTGCTGCTTGCTCTTGCAGTTTCACCTTTTTAAGTTCCTGGTCTTGCTGTTTAAGCTGTTGGTCTCCCAAAATCTTTTGTTTTTGAAGCTCGAGTTGCTGTTGTTCGAGTGTTGGCTGCTTTTGAGCTTCTTCCTGCTGCTGTTTGATCATCTCGTGGTACTCTTCGATCGACATATTTCCTTCTCCAACCTCTCGGATATAGGGAGGCATCAAGGCTTCCATACGACGACGAAGTTTATCGCTATTGGCGGTATTGAGGTTCGCAGCAAATTCATCAGCAAAGTACTGAGCAATATTTGGATTCGTTGAGAGAATTTCCTTGATCGCTATGAGATTTGCAGCTTTTTCGGCGTCACTGGAAGCTCCATATTCTATTGAGAAATCAATGTTAGAAAAAAGTTCTTTGATATCATTTCTAATCTCTGGACTAGATGGTGTATGATCTGCTTCTTTTGCATTGACTGTAAGGCCTTCGCCAAGATCTCTTTGCTCAATAATCACATTAGGGATCATTTCTCTAAGAACTCTACCGACCTCGTTGATCGCTCTTAAGTGGTGCGATAGAATGACGTTTTGCAAGATGTTTCCTTGCATGATCTGTCTATGGAGCCCTGCATTGGTAGCAACGCCTTGCTGCTGCCCTTGCTGCGCTAGATTGATGCCAGCGAGTTGATCCATCAGCTGAAGAGACATTTGCATGGCATTGAGAAGGTTGGCATCTAAGGTTTCGGCATTCAAAATGATCGGCTGCTGCATCTGCCCTTCATCGCTCTCATTAACTTGCAAAACTCCTGTGCGCCGGTTAAAATCATTCCAAAAGTTTTCTTTTCCTTCGATCATCTGATCGGTTAAGATAACTTTCGTTCCTCCAAGTTTTTTGAGGCGTCCAACAAGGGCACTTCCCACATAATTGGTAAAAGCTTGGGCATCGACTAAGTTGTAAACAAAAGGAAGGGTTTTTATTTTGCGCATTCCCCCATAGCGAAGTATTCCCTCTAAACCCTTCCAGTAAATGAGAGGAAGTTTAGTATCGGTATAGTAGTCGATAGGTCCTTCAGTGACCTCACCATCAATGATTCGCATGAACTTGACTTTGACATTGGAGACTTTCTTTTTGATAAAGAAGCTTCCCTCATAATCTTGGACCCATTCTCCCTTCTGAGTAAAAAACCAAGTCTCCTCAAAGGGCTCTCGGTACCAAAAGTCAATGGCGTCGATGCTCTCATCTTCCTTCCATCTATCACCTTTTCTAGTGTCTCTTGATCTGAGTTGCTTTTTAGGGATGCTATACCTAATGCCGCAGTAGCGCCCTTCTGTCTTAAAATCATCTTCACACTCGGGATCAAAAAAGACTTTTCGAGGATCTTTGATTACCGACAAAAAGGGTTCTTCACTGGGGTCTTTATAGGAAGCTCTTTTGGTTGTAACAAGAAGGGCTCCATAGCCGTAATCATAGACTTGGTTGAGGACTCTTTCAAAAGCGCTTAAGTGGTCATTGCAAAGGATCAAACGATTTAATACATGTCTTCCTTCACGCAAAAGCTTGGGATCAAGATTGTCTCCTTTGATCACTAAGGAAAGGTCTAGTTTTTCGGCTTCACCTTTGACTCTAAGAAGATGTTTGCTAGCAATGTTGAACATCAGAGACTCTTCACCGCGTAGAGCCCGATCTTGAACGATAGCGGGGTCCCATTGCTCACCAAAAGAGTAATTGATACAACTCTCGCCACGATCATCATTTTCTAGATAAAATCCGCGCCAGTCGGAATAAAAATCTTCTATTTCACTAGGCGTATACACGACTCATGCTCCCAATCGTTTCAATGGTTTGGGATAAGGAGACGCAATCTTTCTTAGGCGTCGGCCTTTTACGAACAGCTTTTCCTAAAAGATTTATGGCATCAAAAAAGGTATCCGCAATATCATCATTAGCATGAGACATATCGCCAGAAAAAGCACAAATCTCTTTTAAAAATGTTTTGCGAATTTTATCACTATCCATCGGCAAAAAGACCTTTACGTGGCCAAGGTTCGCGAGCGCTCCTTGGGCTCTATTTAACTTTGATTCACGGACTTGCCGATGAATGGATCTAAAACGGACGTCTTTGATGGTGTTTCTCAAATCATCTAGGAGAATTGCTCCTGTTTGGATATCTTCGATGTAGACAGAGTCAACATAATCATTAGCTGTAATAAATGCTTCGACGCGCTCTTTCATAGCAGCATAAGGCCATTTTCCTCTGAGCATGTCAATGAGATAGAGCTTATTCTTCTTAAAGGCCCAACAAGTGGCAACAGTATAGTCATTATGCGCAGAGCATTTTAGAGCTGTATCAATGGTAATAATATAGCGATCTACCCTCTCTGGAAAACCTGTATAATAAAAAAAGTCTTTCTCTTGAAACATCCCATCTTTGGGAAGCTCTCCCCACCAACCATATAGATAGCGATCTCTCTCGTGATCAGAAAGGGTTTTTAGATTGGAAATGTAATCTTTGTTGATATCTAAGAGCTTTTTGTTTTCATTGACGTTTCCAGCGATAAAAGTAAAGGTGCGGATATGTTGCATGTCTTCTTTAGACAGGCCATGATCTTTGATAAAATCGTCTTTAGAGCTTTTGACAATCGGTTCGTTATTGATGAAATAGAGATATTTGATTTTGCCACATTCAGTAGAGATAGGATACTCTTCTTCATTTAAAAAGGGTTTGATCATCTTTTTGATCCACCCCTCTGATGGGTTGGTCGTGATCCTCATGTAAGGTTTGACTGTAGACTTCGAACGCAGCCTTGCCATCAAAAATTTAAAGATTTCTTCATCGAATTCATCCCCTTCATCAATAAAAATCGCAGTATACTGGGTCCCCTTGAGATATTGTTTGAAATTGGGGTGATTGGCATGCCCAAATTGAACAACTGCTCCTGATGGAAATGTCATTTTGAGTTCGTGGCGATTCGTTTTGATAGGAATACGTCTAGAGGAAGTGACTTCGAGGAGTTCTTCCCATAGCCCCCCAGGACAAAGGATATTGGCGCGACTTTTTCTAAAAATGCCACATCTAAAGTGTGGATCAGTAATGTGTTTCATCACCTCAAGGATCAGGGAATAAGACTTCCCTGCGCCCATGGCGCCACCCATGATGGCAATGTCAGCGCCGCATTTAAAAACTTTTGTCTGGAAACCAGATTGAATGAGTAGTGGTGAGTTTCCCAAAAAAATCTCTCAGTCCCATTCAACCCTCTAAAGGATATTTTTTATATTACCTCAAAGAGGTATTTAGCAAAAGAGGAAAATAGTTGCTAAGTCCTGCTATATTCTCTACAGGCTTCATGTTTCGACATTTGGCAGTTCCAGATGATGTCACTTGCATCTTTAAAGCTTAAAAGAGAGGCTTTTTCTCTGTCGATGCCGAGGTTAGAGAGGGTGGTGATTTGACGCTCTGTCACCTCTAGTTTCCCTTGGTCTTTTTCAAGTAAAGCTCCTATGACTTTACTTCCTTGAAAACAACTGATTTCATCGATCAATCGCGGCATTTTGAGCTCAGCCCGTTGACATAAGCTTTTTAAAAATTTGATTTGTCTGTCTGTAATGTCTTTATTCCAAGACGATCTTCTGATGGTTGGAACACCAAGAAGTTTTAAAAATTCTATCAGCTCATACATATCTGATTCAGTTATTTTTCCTTGCCCCTTCTTCTTCTCAAATATTTTTTTAGATTTACTTTCTTCCTCTTCTTCTTTCTCAAGAATTTTTAGGGGGTCATATTCCTCTTCTCGAGTCACAGCAAGTTTCAAATGTTCTTCTTCTTTTCTCTTTTCTTCTGCTAGCCTTTCCAGCTCTTTTTCATAGTCCTCGATTTCTTCATTAGACATTAGCTCAAGTTTATCATCGACTTTTTTCACTTCTATGATGGAACCGAGTGTTTGCGCTGTCTGGAGGGGATTCTGTTCGCCAGCATAGCCAAAGTCTACAAGAAGAGCATCTTCCTTTTCTGGATGAAGCCTTAAGACGCGTCCTGCTTTTTGAATGTAGAGCGGTTTATTTTGAGTGGGGGCTGCGTTGATCATACAATCTGCTATTGGACAGTCAAACCCTTCAGTAAGGATCATCGGATTGATTAGAAATTGCACATTTCCCTCACTAAAATCTTTTAGGGCTTTTTTTCGCCTATCTAAAGAAATATTAGAGTGAACAACGGCGCAAGTAAAACCTGAATTTTCTATGTCCTCTCGCATTAGCTCTGCATGCGCTATGTCGCAGGAAAAAACGATTCCTTTGCGATCGCTAGCAAACTTTTTGATGGTTTTTGCAACGATTTCCCTTGCAGGATCGGAAGTCATCACCTTTCTTAAAGAGAGCTTTTTGTAGTCACCCATGACTGTTTGTACATCTTCAAGATCTATGTCTACAGTGACATGCAGTCCCTTGGGACGCACTAAAAAACCTTGCGATACCAGCTCTTCTAATTTTAGCTCGTAGGCAATGGAATGAAAAATCCGTTTCAAGGCTTTGCGATCGCCTCGTTTAGCTGTTGCTGTAAATCCGAGCACGATTCCAGAGGTAGATGCTTTGTTGTTTCTGACTTTGTCGAGCTGCTTAAAGCCAAGAAAGTCCATCAGCTCTAAATAGGTTCTTGCTACAGCGTGGTGGGCTTCATCAATGATTAAAAGCTCGAAATTTTCTTGCAGTAGCAGTTCTTTGTGTCTATAAGCAGATTGAATCGAGGCAATCGTAACTTGTTTTCCAAGCTCTTTTCTTGGACCGCAAAAAACCCCTGATTCGATATCGGGAGCCACAAATTTGAGTTTTTCCTCTGCTTGCTCTAAAAGCTCTAACCGGTGAGCAATGATCAAAGTTTTTAAATTTTTTCGTCTGATAAGCTCAGAGAAAATAATCGTCTTACCTGCTCCTGTTGGCAGGATGATGATTTGATCGCGGATCTCTTTACTGAGATTGTTTTCGATGGCTTTAAGGCAATCTTCTTGATAGTCCCTCAAGGTAAAAGCTTGAGGGTTTTCTTCTACTAAAGTGACACTCATTTTTTAATACTGCTCACTCTACAACTAATTATTGATGGATTGCGGTATTTTTCTAAATTAACCCCTTTTAATTCAGGAACTAAATTATAATTGATGCTTCCTTTTCTCACAAACCGCGTGAATTTTAGATCTCCAATAAGCGCGCAGGTCTCTTGGCAATAACGCAGCTTTAGCTCCTCCTCTAAAGGATCCAGCTCTGCATGAATCGCCTCTAACTCCTTTTTTAGTTTTAGAACCTTTTGAGACTTTTTGAGCGCTGATACTTCGTCAATGATTTGATAGTCTTTTTCTGTAAGCTTAGGAGCCTTGAGCTCTTGGACGCAGTCCCAAAAAGCTTTTTCCTTTTTTAACAGCTCAGCAATAAACTTTTCGTCTCTTTCAAAAGGAATCGCCACACCCTCAAGGCCATCAAAGGAAAAATACCACCCCTTGCTTGCCCCATAGACTTCTAGTTGATGTTGCAACTGAGGCCAGTATTTTTCAGGAATTTTTCCTTCCTTTGTTTTTTGATGGTCGCTATCAAGGCGGTTTGGTTTATATGGACATTTGATTTCCAAAATCTCCTGATCCATGCTAATGCCATCAAGAGAGGCCCTCATCCAAGGATGTTTTTGATGCTCTTTGCAGTCAGGGATAAAAAGCCGATGAAGCTGCTTTTCGGCGCACTGCCTTGCTAGAGCTTCAAGAGCATGCCCTCTTTCTGTTGCCTCGTTTCCTTGAAAGTCGCTTTGTCCTGTGGTCTTTTCGAGCCACAGCTTATATGGAGTTTTCCAAGGAGATCGCCCCATGATAACAGGGGCGTCCGATGCTCCAATTCCTTTATTTCTCCACTCAAGCCATTTTGCTGTGTTTTGCTCCATAGCTTCCTTTATCCATTAGTAACGAGTTGGTTTTCAAGTTGAGAAATCAATGGTTCAAAACGATTTGCAGGAATATCTTTGAGCTCTTTTACTCCCATAAAGCTGAGGATTTTTATTTTCTTTTCATCGCTATCTGCAAATTGAGAGAGTAAGAGCTCCAGTTTTTCAAGCTCTTCTTTACTTAAATTCTCGGGAATCTCTATTTGATCTTGAGCCGCTTCTTTAAAAGTAAAACCTTCTTGAGGAATATCTTCTGATTGAACATGTAATCCCGATAGCTCTGCAGGAAAAGCTCTTCTAAGAGCAAGCATTTCCGCGCATTTGCTCAGCATAATATGCCCTTTACTCTTCCAAAAATGGGTGGGTTCTCCTTGCTTGGTTTTTTGAACGTATTCATCCCAAAAAGCAATGGCGCTGACCTCATGCCAAGTGCCATCAGAAGTTTTCTTTTTCACGTAGGATTTAGCAAAGCGGAGGTTGCCATCTTTGTCGTAACCAAATTCGGGATTACGACCAGGAGCGTACCGTCCTGTTCTATCCGCAATCAATCGATACCCATCAATCCCAGTCTGGATGGTCATGACCTCTCTTTTTTCTGTAGAGTCCCATCTCTTAACCGAGAAAATCTGGCGCATAAAAGGATCTAAGCCTGTTTTGTTGCAGGTTTGGATAAAAAGCTGCAGCTCGTCATCTGTAGCTCCCTTACAAATAGTGCGTTTGATCAGATCGATCTTTTTTTGGTCGTAGTACTCTTTTTCTTAAGTTTGTTAGAATGTCCACTTTGGGTAACAACTGATGAATGGTTTTCCATAATAAATCTCCTTAAAAATAGGTTTACCATTTAAAAAGACATTTAATAGTGGAATTCACATTATAGGGGATTTAGGAAGAATTGCCAACTGTTTTTTATGTTTTTTCCCATCCACAAACAAGACAAAATTAAGATATTTTTTTACCAAACTTTTTAGAACAAAACGGTTATAGCACTCAATTTGTTGTGAAAGTGTTGTCAGGATTTAACAACAACTATTTTTCATTTTTTTTATTAAAAATCAATTTATGGCTGTGACTTTTTCACTGATCCTTAGCATACGAAATCGTTCCCTTGGACTTTAGTAATCTCTACCACAAACTTCGCACTTAGGGGCTTTCGGTGGATTATAATGGAAACATCTAGGACAGATCCATTGATTCATTTACACAGTTAACTTTACAGTCTCAGAAATCTATCATGGAGCATTCTTTTGATGATAAAAGATCTAGTTTTTCGCCATTTATAAGAGCTATTTTCAATTTTTCTGTACCAATGTTCTGGATATTACGTACAATTAATGCACATTTATTTGTTTCCATATTGCATTTAAGATTTTCGAAAGAGCTTGTTAAACTCACCAACTCAACATCCTTTTTGTCGAGAGTTTTAATGTTTTCTTCAAGTTTTTCAATAATTTTTTGAGACTGTTTAATATAATCTTGTGCATTTACAATATTTTCCTTATTACCAAAATTTTTGAAACCATCTCCAGTCATAATAAAAAGTAAATCTAAGTGTGCATCTTCTAAAGTTCTTGCTATTCGATTGTATTCTTCTACGGCTTTATTACGATGATATATATATTGATCTATACGATTTTTTATATCCATCGCGCATTCAAGCTCTTTTTCTAAGCTGTTTCTTAATTTATTTAATTCAATTTTAATAGCATTAAACTCTACCCTTAAATCTAAAATGCTCTCTCTTTTTGCTTTTATTTCTTTTAATCTTTTTTCTATATTTTTTTTTAAAAAATCAGTATTATTTAAATTAGTTTCTGTTAATTCTTTATTTAAGTAATCAAAATCAATGTTTTTAGAAAAATTTTTTCTTTTATGAAAAGTTTCGAATAGGATTTGGATTTTTTTACAAAAATCACTAATTTTTTCTAAACTTTTCTCTAAAATATTTTTGTTTGTATCAATGTTTGATGATTGATGATCAATATTTGCTTTTAAACTGTCTAATTGTGGTTTAAAAGAAGAGTAACAAACCACAGCAGCAGGAGCAAGAGCAATTTTTGAAACGTCACCCCCTCCACCTAAAAGACGTGGCATAAAACACACTTTGTATTCAAAGTGTGTTTTAACAACTTTTGCCCAACATGATTCAAAAAACTCTTTAGGAACTAAATCTGTTTTAGGAAGTCCTTCAATAAAACACTTCAGAACTTGATGAATTTTACCATTTGCTTCTTGAACAGATACGTTTAAACCTTTAGAAGAC
>Ga0180432_10008834_pt1 | contig 12441 bp, 10 predicted proteins | sample SS_ome_10_FD_132414 | JGI IMG/M metagenome (GOLD analysis project Ga0180432, IMG submission 132414) | Hypersaline lake sediment archaeal communities from the Salton Sea, California, USA - SS_1_MS_2 metaG | ecosystem: Environmental > Aquatic > Non-marine Saline and Alkaline > Hypersaline >...
GGCCCGACCACGCTTCGGGCGGTGCCCGGTGCTTCGCACAAAATGCGCCTGTCCCCTTTTCCCTTCCAGGATCGCTAATACCTATTTAGCGGTTCCATTGCCGTCGTTGTGAGTCGAAGGAGGTAGTCCCAACAGTCGCATCACCCACTGGTTACGGCTGACCACTCGTCGCAACCGCCGCCCCAAGTCGACGAGCCACAGCAAGGTCGCGATCGGCCACCAACGCCTAGCCCGCAGCGCGGCACCGGCGGCGTGGGTCCGTGCGGCCCAAAGGCCCCATTCGGCCTCGATCACCCGCAGAGCCGACTCCCAGGCGCTGCCTTGGATCTTATGCGTTGTCTTGCTGGCTGCCTCTGTCCTAACCAGATTGCGGTAAGCGCAGAGCGCCTCTTCAGCACACCGGGACATCGAAAACTGCTTTGCCGTAGTACGAGCGGAGTCGCAAAGGGGTCTTCGATCGCTATCGTCTTTGTCGGAAATCCACTGCAATGCGGTGGCGAAAGAACTGACCTGCTGCCGGGGAAGTAGCCGGCCATTCTTCCCATCCCGAACGACCTCACGAACACCGGGGGCATCCAGCGCAACCACCGGCAGACCAGCCGCCATTGCCTCGGTCAACACCATGCCTTGCGTCTCGGTCCGTGATGCAAATGCAAAAACGTCCATGGCGCAATAGGCGTCGACCAGGGCCTGCCCCTGACGAGTCCCGGCCAGGTGCAGACGGCCGGTCAATCGGCGGTCTGAAAAGAGGCGCCGGATATCCTCTTCTGACGGTCCCGAACCGACCACCAAGAAATGTGCGTCTCTCCGACGACTCAGAAAGGCCGCTACCGCCTCGGCCAAGAAGTGAAGGTTTTTCTCCGGTGCTAGCCGGCCTACGTGGCCGACTACGAGCGCGTCCAGAGGAATGGCCGATTCTTCCCGTATCCGTGCCGCATCGCCTTCAGCAAAACGGCTTGGATCCACACCGGTGGGTACTATCTTGATCGGTACTTCCACCCCACGCTCGCGGAGAACGGTAGCAACACTCTCGCTGGGAGCGAAGACCTGGTCGCACAGGTTGGCATAGCCGGTCGAGAGATCCCTCACGTACCGCTGTAAGGTGCTCGACTCGCCCGGTACATAATGCGTGTACCACTCGTACATCGTGTGATGCGTGAAAACCAGGGGAATGTTCCAGTTTGCTGCCATTCGCAAGGCCGTGTCGCCCAGAAGAAACGGGTGATGCGAATGTATCAGCTCCGGCTGAAAGTCACCCAGACTGGCCGAGACGTAGCCGGGGATCGGCAGCCGTGCCGAGAAATCGCTCCCGTTGAAATTCTGGATCGCTGGCACGCGGATGATGTCCCTTTCCTCGGCCGGGGCACCCTCAAATTCTGGCGCGATCACCAACACCCGGTGTCCCCGCTTGCGGTACTCGGCCGAGAATGCCTCGACCGAACGGGCAACCCCGCCCACGTGGGGCAAGTACGTATTGGATAGCATAACGATATTCATGTGTGCTGAAAGCGCGTGCGGATGCTAGGGCAAAGTGCCGCGCCGAGCTCCACGTGGGGTTTGAGCCGGGGCAGCCGGATCTTCAACACCGCTGAACCGATCAACGTTCCAGTTGGCCAACGGCTGGATGTGATAGCCGCTTCGAGGCTCTCGAACGTCGAGGTCAGTAGTCGGCCATGGGCTGTTTAGCGGCTCTCCAACACATGCCGGGCGGCGCGGCAGATCAGCTCGTTGCGGTTGGCGGTACCGAGCTTCGACGCGATCTTCTCACAGTGGCTCTCGATCGTCTTGGGGCTGAGGTGCAGTTTCCCGGCAATCTGCTTCGTGGTCATTCCTTCACCGATCAACTCGAAGACCTCCAACTCCCGGTTGGAAAGTGTTTGGATCGGATCTCCCTCAAGAGGTTTGTCACCCACCACCGAGTGCAGAAGTTGGCTGGTGAGTTTTTCGCTGATGCAGATCTCGCCACCAAGGATCTGACGAATGGCATCGATGACTCTGGTGGGAGGTTCTTGCTTGCTGAGGTATCCCGAGGCGCCGGCCCGCAGCGCCCGCTCGGCGAACAAAGACTCGTCGTGTAAAGACAAGACCAGCATCTTGATGTTCTCATTGTACGCCTTGATCTGCTCGATCAGGTCGATCCCATGACCGCTTTTGAGCGAAAGATCGACGACCACCACGTTGGGATGCGCGGTCTTCACTTGATGGATCGCCTCAGAAAGGCTTTCCGCCTCACCGCAGACTTCCATGTCCGTTTCATCGGCAATCTTTTCGGCAAGCCCTTGTCGTATCAGCGGGTGATCGTCGACAATCAGGATTCGCACACACCGGCTGGCAAGCTGGGGATCGGTTGAATTAGCCGTCTTCCTGGCCATGGTGTTCCTCCTGCGGGAGGGTACAGGTCACGATGGTGCCACCCCCGTCCGCCCGCCGAACGTCCAATGTAGCACCGATAAGGTCGGCCCGGTATCGCATCGTGCGCAGGCCGATGCCTCCTGAATGATCCAAATGGGATTGAATGCCCGTGCCATCATCGCGGACCACAAGCCGCAAGTGGTTGGGGGCTGTTTTGGCTTCGATGTTGATATTCTTCGGCTGCCCGTGCTTGAGCGCGTTGTTGACCGCTTCCTGAACAATACGATACAAATGAATCACCGTGTTTCTATCGGGCAGTCGTATGGACTGATCGTTTTCGACTCGGCAAGAGATTCCATGAAGCTCTTCCATGTTGTGCCTCAGGTCGCCCAGCGCAGGGATGAAACTGTGGGCGTCGAGTTCCGGGGGAACCAGGCCCTTGGAAACCACCCGGACCTGGTTCAGCGCACGCTGAATGCCGGCCACCAGCTCGGCCGCCTTTTCGCTTCCCGGCACTTCCTGTGCTTGTAGCCTCTCCTGTAGATTCGTGGCCAGGTAGTTGAGTGCGGTCAGTTCCTGTCCAATCCCGTCGTGGAGGTCTTGCCCGATCCGCCGCTGCTCGTCGGTGCTGATTTGGAGGACTTCCCTCTCCAAACTCTTTCGCTGGCTGACGTCGCGGACAACGCTGGTGAACAAGCGGCGGTTGGCCAGGGGAACTTCGCTGACCGAGACGTTCATGGGAAAGGTTGAACCGTCCTTGCGCCGACCCGTCACTTCTCGCTCTCGGCGGCTTGACCCTGCAATGGTGGGAGACAGGAAACAGTCGAAATCCATTTGCGGCTCATGATCGGGCGCGGAAGCGACAAGCATCCTCACGTGCTGCCCGACGGCCTCCTGGGCACCATACTGGAAGATCTGCTCGGCCGCCCGGTTGAAAGACTCGATCCGGCCGGACTCGTCCGCGGTAAAAACGCCATCTGGGGCGGCATCGAGGATGGAACGAATTCGCAGCTCTCTCTGTTTCAGCGCTTTCTGTGCCCGCTTGCGTTCCAGGATGCGGCCCAGTTGTACCCCCACGCTGGCCATCGAGTCCTGGATATCTTGGTCCGGCTGGATGTTGCGGTCGGAGAAGAACTCCAGCACGCCGGAGACTTCGTTCTCGACCAGGATGGGAAATGCCGCCACCGTGTCAATACCCAGCGACTCACTCACTTCCGCCCGGCGGGCCGTCAGGTCATCGGCGATATCGGTAGTCCATTGGGGTTGGCCTGTCTTGAGCACCAAGCCGGGAAGTCCGATTCCCTGTCGCAGATGCGTGTACAGTATAGCAGTCCGAAACTGCTCAAACCGTCCCGGCACGTCTTCGTAGTAGGAGTCCACCAGGACCAACTCATTGGGATTGTCTGCAGGCCTCAGATAGGCATGCCCAAAACACCAGCCGGTGTGTTGAGCGATCCTGGCGAGTACGAATTGGAGAGCCTCCTCCGTAGTTTCCGCTTCGTTTGCCATTGAGGTCACGTCGTGGAGGACCTGCAACATGCCGGTCCGCTCCGCCACGCATTTCTCGAGTGTGTTCTTGGCGGCCTGTACCTGCAACTGCGCCGCCTTCAAGTCGGTCACGTCGGTGAAGGTGGCTACGACTCCCTCGAGCTCGTCCTCCGTAGTCTGGTACGGGAGTATGCGCATTGAATACCAACGTCCTGCATGCGTCTGCACCTCCGTTTGGTTGGGCTCCAGCTTATCCAATATGACCTTGGCATCTTCCAGCAAGTCTAAACCAACGATCTTCTGGGTGATATCACCCAGGTGGCGGCCCACATCGGAGGGGATCAGGCTCAGCAGCCTGCTGGCGGCTGGCGTAAACCGCTTGATGCGCAGCTCGGTGTCCAAAAAGAGGGTGCCGATGTCCGTGCTGGCGAACAGGTTGGCAAGGTCGTTGTTGGCCTGTGCCAACTCCTCCATCTTCTCCTGAAGCTCGACATTGACGGTCCGGAGTTCCTCGTTGAGTGATTGCAGTTCTTCCTTGGAGGCCTCCAACTCCTCGTTGCCGGCCTGGAGTTCCTCGTTCATCGAGGTAATCTCCTCGTTGGACGCCTTGAGCTCTTCATTGGCCGTTTCAAGTTGTTCGATCGTGCTTTGCAGATCGGCCTTGGTGGTCTCCAACTCCCGCTCCAGTTGCCGCAGGAGGGTTTCGTCCTCCAGAGGTTCGGCACCGCGCTTCTCGACAACAGGGGAATTCTCCTCGATGTCCTCGAACAGCACTAACAACAGGCCTCGAACCGATTCGGGGTCGGTAAGTGGCTTGACCGTCGCCTTCACCAGTCGGTTCTGGCCGTCCCGTCTGACGGAGATGTTTTCCATCGTCACGCCTGCCCCCTCACGGCCGGCCTTGTAAAGGGCCACCCGCAGTCGGGGACGGAGGCCCTCGTGGGCCATGGCCAGCAGATCCCAGGTCGGTTCGTCGGCCGGCAACTCTAAATACTTGTTCGTTGGGCCGAAGAACTGCACGATCTTGTGATGACGGTCGATCAGGACACTCGCTGGACCGTAATGCTCGAAGACCATCTGCCGAGTAAGGTCAGCCAAGCTCGGCTCTGGTGCGGCCGCTTTTCGCCCCGCCGAGGTCTCCGCAGCAGCCGCGGTTGCGGGTACGAGAGGGATGTTCAACCCCACCGGGCGCCGCGGTCCGATGCGGTGATAGATCCGCCACTTCTTCGATACCGGCTCAAAGCAGTCCTCGCGCCTGCTGACGTTCTCGGAGCCACCCAGCAGCAGGTACCCGCCGTCGCGCAGTGCAAAATGGAACAAATCCAGGACCCTCTTCTGGATTTCTGGTTTCAGATAGATCAGCAGATTCCGGCAACTGATCAGGTCAACGTTCGAGAACGGGGCATCGCTGATCAAGTTGTGTGGCGCAAAGACCACCGAGTCGCGCAACTTCTTCCTCACCCGATGATGTTCCGCGTCCGTCTCGGTGAAGAACCGCTTGAGCCGCTCCGGGGAAACATCCGCGGTTATCTCCCGGGAGTAGGTTCCTTGCCGGGCGAATTCTAGCGAGGGTTGGTGTATGTCGGTGGCGAAGACCTGCACGCGCAGCTTCCTGCGCACGCGCGCAAGGCGTTCGTGGAGCAGCATGGCGATGGAATAGGCCTCCTCGCCGGTAGCACAGCCCGGCACCCATACCCGCAACGGCTGGCCAGAAATCATCTGCTCGATAAGCCTGGGGATTGCCTCCTCCTGCAAGGTGCTGAATACTTCGCCTTCGCGAAAGAAGCCGGTCACCCCAATTAGCAGATCCCTGAGCAACTGGGCCAATTCCCCTGGCTGCGCCCGCAGCAAGTTCTGGTAATCAGAAATTCGTTCAATGCGACTGAGGCCCATGCGCCGCTCAATGCGGCGTCTGAGCATATCTTCCTTGTAGAAGCGGAAATCGCAATTGCCCTCCGCATGCAGCAAGGCCAAGATCTCGTTAAGACTGCCGGCATTTGTTCCAACGGCCGCATCGGACTGCCGTGCGTCGGGCAGGTATGAGTTTTCCACGTATCGGGCAATAACTTCAGGCATTTGCTCGATCGGCAGTACATAATGCACGGCCCCGGTGGCCATGGCGCTGCGTGGCATCCCATCATGCGGGGCGGTTTTCGGGTCTTGCGCGATGTTCAGGCCGCCATGGTCTCTGACCGCTCTGACTCCTTCCGCTCCATCACATCCGGTGCCCGAAAGGATGATCGCGATGGCCTTTTCGCGCCGCCCTTCGGCCAGGGAGCGCAAAAAGGTGTCAACCGGCTTTCGTGCCCCGCACGATTCCGCCGGTTCGCTGAGATGCAACACATCGGCCCGGATGGTGATGTCCCAACCCGCTGGCGTCGTGTAAACGTGGTTGGCCTCGACCGGCGTCCCATTCTCGGCCTCGATCACTTCCATAGCCGTGTGCTTGGCAAGCAGCCCAGCCATCAAGCTCTCGTGGTTAGGATCAAGGTGCTGAAGGAGCACGAAAGCCATGGCGCTGTCGGGGGGCACGACCTCTAGGAACGTCTTCAATGCCTGGAGGCCACCAGCCGACGCGCCGATGCCCACCACCGGCACCTCGCCGCCGGACAGCTCGTCCGTCACTGGGACGGGTTGCCTTGACAGCTTCTCCGAATTGGGGCTATCGGAAATCACTGTTCGGTTCGCGCTTGTAGGCGTGTTCTCAGCGGTTGCCATAGCCCCCCCACCGGACCAGTGCGAGAATCTCGGCTCGGCCACATTTGCTGCCACCGTGACCACAACTGCCACAATGCCAATGTATTGCAATGCAGGCCACTCGGCAATGGTACGCGTAGGACACCTAATGTGTTCGTTGCTTTCCCAGAAGACCGGCCTGGAAGAATAGGGTACACAGAAAGAACAGGAGGTCTGGCTAAGTATTCTGCCAACCTGCTGGGGTACACGCCGGGTCTTGTCCGTACGTTGTGGATCGTTACCAGAGAATAGGCCGTTTTCAGCAGGTGGGAGGAATCCCCAGATGATGAGCCGGGGATTCCCCACTTGGCCTTCCTCCGTCCTCTGATGGTGGGCAACCCCGGCCTGCCGTAGGCTTAATTCTAACGTGGTTTGGCAGCTCGAACTGGTTTTCGTAATGGGTCGTTCAGTTCAAGGAGGAATGAAATGCTCGTCCTTTCTCGAAGAGAGAATGAAGAAGTCGTGATTGGAGGGAAGATTCGGGTAACCGTGGTCAAGCTTGGCCGTGGACGCGCCAGGCTGGGAATCTCGGCTCCTCGCGAGATTGACATTTGCCGCGCAGAACTGGTCCAAGCCGACAAGCTGCCAAACGCTCTGGTGGGGCTGGAAACCAGAAGAGGCGACGCGTATTAGCCCAAGCATGGCCGAGCCGGCTGTGCCGGGTTCACCCGCCCACACGGCAAAGGAAGCCGCAACGGTCAATTCGACCATCCGCGCAAGCTCAAGTCGGCGAACATCGTAGTGGTGAAGCAGAGGATGTAGTTGAATCGCCGACAATCAACAGTGAGAGGAGATCAGATGAGTGACCAATCACTCGACAAGGTGGATATCGGCACTTGGTGCAGGGTGAGCGGCTTTGTGCCGGGGATCGAAACCGTGTTCCATTTCGTGCCGGAAAGCGAAGTGGACTACGACATGCACAAGGTCCCATTGAAGGGGCCCTTGCGCGCTCTCAGCGGTGCGAAGCCCGGAGATAAGGTCGTCGCTGATTTTGCGGGTGAGAAAGTGGAATTGGCGGTTCTGGAGGTGGGCCCCGATTAACGCGATTGAAAACTCTGCCACCGAAGGAATTTGACACCTGATATGAAGCTGGCCGTCAGGAAGAGTCGTGCGAAGAGCGGGGAAACCACCGATGCCACAGCTTCCGTTTCGCAAGAGGAGTAATGAGCTGGTCTTGAATTGTGTACCTGGGTCCCACGACATATAATTGAGCGGGGGTGCCGCGCAACATAGGCAACCGAAGGCTGTTCCAGTAACATTGGCGGAGGAAGGAAGATGGGGAAACCCGACATTACTCTCGAACCCAGTAAAGGCGTCGTCTCTGAAATGGCGGCCAGGATCTTTTCCGCGTACATCATACGCGGTGAAGTCAAGAATGGCGAGGAGACAGAATGGATGGAGCGATCCATTCGCGAGGCTGTGCGTATCGCTAAGACGGTGGAGGCGTCCATTGAAACCGACGACATGGCCGCGGTGATTGAGGATGCGCCCGGCCCCAGCGATGACGAGCCCGCCCCAAGCACCGGCCAATCGCTGCCAAGTGATCCAGCACCTCCCGCGAAAAGCGAGAGGTCGGCCGAAAAGTCCGACCTGGACGGCGTCATTGCTGACGCGCTTTCCGGGGAGGACGCGCCAACCTATAAGAAGAAGGACACGGAAGTCCCGTAGGAGGCGTGCAATGCGCGGTAAGATGGATTGCTGTGGCCTTTCTGATACTGGAAAAGTGCGCTGGGCCAATGAGGATCAGTTTTTGATCGCGAATCTCAACGAGTCCGGTGCATCTCCGCTACGCCCGTAGAACCTCACTTAGTATTGGTGGGCTCCTGTTCCTCAAGTGTTGCTGACGGATTCCTGAAGGCGGTTACTGGCCGCCACTTTCCGCTTGCTCCGGTTCGGTGGTTTCCTCCGGCTGATCATCTCAACTTTTTGTTCCTCCCACCGCCTCCTGCATTTCTTGCTTGACTTCCTCGGCCGGCACCGTGGTGGTATCTGACCGGGATGAACTCTGCTCGCTGCAACCAGCGGACAACGCGACGACAGTATGGCACATCACCATATTGCCATGATATGTTTCAGGGAGTTATCTTTTCTCTGCGATTGTACGTAGATTTTGCTCTCCCTTTTCTCCTTGTTTACAATCCTAACACTCACCAAGGAGCGACCCCATCGGCAAGTAGCGGGAACCCGGGTGGAAAATTTGCTGAAAGCCACCTGGGTATTCGTCCGATAAACCGCGTGCGAGCGATCTGTGGTGGCTCAGCCAGTGAATCACGGCATCGCTCGCCCGCGACAAGTCGCTACTGCCGATCTACAAGGAAGCAAACACGTACGCACACCCGTTGGAAGAAGGGCTACCCCAGAAGCGTTCACCCTGATTGGCGGCTTCGGCTATCATTTGGGTACGGAGAGGATTGATCAAAAAACGGTGGGTGTTTGCCGTTGGGGAAAAGGTCAACCAAATCACGCGTGTCCTTATACTTCAATGCAGACGAAGTTTTTGGAGGAACAGGTAGCGATGAGACGACTTATCCAGATTCCGATTATCCATTCCGCCGTCGAGCTGGGATCATTGTCGGAGTCGGTCAAGACCCATTACGCCAAGGTAATTGGCCGTACTGCCTGGAGTCAGCGGGAACAAGTCGTGGGAGAACTCTGGAAGCATATCCGGGAGAGCATCCAGGCCTTACATCTGGACAAGCAGCACGTGCGGATCTACCAAGACGGACTGCCGGTGTGCGGGTTTGAAGAGAAGATTGTCCGCGAACTCGCCGAGGCAGGTAGCTGCAACCACCAACTTATCATAGAACTGATCGAGCAAGGCGCCGCGCTAGAGGGAACGGAGGATCCGCAGTTGCTGATGCGAGAATACGAGTTGCAGAAGCACAATATGGAGAGCCAGCCCCCCCCGGACCAAGCTCGTGAAGAACGAGTCCGACGGGCCGAGCACCTGCTGAAGGCCCGGGACGCGTACATCGCGAAGCGGATTGACACAACATTGAAGCCGGGTGAAACGGGCCTCGTGTTCTTGGGGGCTTTGCATCAACTCAACGTGCTCTCCTCGGCGGACATCCGGGTGAGCACACTCGGCGACGAGTCAAACGAAGCTGTAAGGCGGCCAGGGGCCTAGCAAGATCCACTGGTGCCCCGAGTCTCCGGCCATGGAAGCCCGCAGGCATTTCCTGAAGATCCCCACGCGTTCTCGCTCAACGAGAAAGGCCAACCGGAGCAAATCCGGCGGCGACGTGAGCCTTTGCCAGTTGCGGTACGTATCTCGCAGCTCTCGCACGAGATGCTCCGCTGTCATGCAAGCCTGTTCGCTGAGTGAATCATGGAGTTGATAGTAAGCACGGCGCTCGTTCAAATAAGAGGCGGGCGGCGAAGTACGGGGGGAAGGGTTGACCCGGGCGGCCGGACGTTTCGGCAGTACTACCCGCAGACCCATTTCGCAAGTACCCTCAAGGCGATCCAATTGCTGGAGTAGATCCTGGTGCCGGGTTTCCAGCAGGGAGCGAATCTCCGCTTCGTCACGCGGCACCGCCGCGAATTGCATTGGCAGCACGCAGATCCGGCGGTGGATGGCCTCCAGCGCGGCCGCATGCTGCAGGGGTGTGGGGGAAACCTGCGGCGCATCGAACGCGGCGCCTGCCAGTTTGTCCGCAAGAACCCAACGCACGGCGACCTGGCCAGCCGTGGATTCTCTCGCTACGTGCGGCAGGTCTCGACTGCGGCTGATACCCAACGGATACAATGTCATGGAAGTGGATTCGTCGGCCAGTCCGCTCACAGCTCCGGTGTCGGGCAGAAATGGTATGGTGGCGAGGGTCCGGTCACTTCCAACAGCAGGCCTTTGCGGCGAACAGACTCACGAACTCGTCCGACCGTGGCCAGCCAGGTCTTCACTTGCGACGGTGGCAAGAGGAACGCCGCGTTGAAGACCATCTTTTCGGGACGGCCGCTCAAACTGGCAGACAAGAGACGAACCCGACAGCAGCCGTCGGTCCCGGCTTCCAATTGGTGTTCCACGACCTGGATTTCTTCTCGCAGGTCAACCCGCAATTCACGACGCAATTGAAGCTGCGCTCTTTTTCGATTCATGTATTCCGTGCCCGCGCCTGCTCTCGGCGTATGGCCCGGGGAAGGCGAACTTCCGCGGCCGGCAGTCTTCTCGACAGGCTGCTTTTCCAGGTAAAGCTTTACGCCCCATTCCTGCCGATCGTCAAGCGTGCTCAGGAAATCGGCGACGGTTTCCTGGGCACGTGCGGCCGCGGCCAGCAAGGAACCCCGGGAACGAAAAATCGTTCCCAGTCTCAGCGGCAGCACGGCCGAAGTCTTGGTGGCCTGGCGGACGATTTCGTGGTGTCGGACAGCCACCCGGTTCAACCAGCCGATGTCCTCGGCGGTTTCACCTTGAAGCTTCTTCACGTCAAACTGGTCCAATCCGACACGGCTGGCCACCGCAGCTATCGGTTCGTTTGGGACAAGCTCGACCTGGAAGCGAGGATCGACTCCCGAACCGATCTCCTGCACCGAACAGTCGGGCCACGCGAAAGCATATTGGTAATAGTTTTGGTCAGGCATGTTCGGTGTCCGGCGTTCGGGGAACAATCTCGCGAATGGCCTTTCCCAGGTGTTCACGATTGATTTCCAGGCCTGCGGTATCCGGCCGATCGGGCGAGGCCTTGATCCGCATGGCGATCGCCTCCATCATCGTGTGATGGCAAACCCCCTCAATCTCGGCGCCGCTGAAACCGTCGGTTTGCTTGGCCAGCCACTCAACCGATACATCCGGCGCGACCGGACGATCGCGCAGATGAACCTGAAAGATTTTTCCCCGGGCAACCTGGTTGGGTAGTGGAAGATCCACTTGCAGGTCGAATCGCCCGGGACGTAATAGTGCGGGATCAAGCAGGTCAGGGCGGTTGGTGGCCGCCAGCACCAGGACCCCTTTGAGTTCTTCAATGCCGTCCATTTCGGTCAGCAGTTGGCTCAGGACCCGTGCACCCACGCCGGAATCCTCACGGCCGGTACTTGCGCGCGTCGACGCCAGGGCGTCGATTTCGTCAAAGAAGAGGATGCAGGGCGCCGCCCGCCGTGCCTTGTGGAAGACCTCGCGGAGGCCTCGCTCTGATTCCCCCACGTACTTCGACATCAGCTCCGGTCCCTTGATGGCGATGAAGTTCACCTCGGTCTCGGCGGCCAAGGCCTTGGCAATCAGGGTTTTCCCGCAACCGGGCGGCCCGGAAAGCAGCAGTCCCTTGGGGGGCTTCAGCCGGAAGGAATCGAACAGTTCGGTGTATTTCATGGGCCATTCGATCGCCTCTTGTAGCCGGCGTTTGACGTCTTCCAACCCGCCGACATCGTCCCAGCTTACGTTGGGAGCCTCAACAAAGACCTCACGAATGGCCGAAGGCTCGACTTCCCGAAGCGCCTCTTGAAAGTCCTCCATCGCAACTTCAAGCTGCCTGAGCAGTTCATAGCGAACGTGCTGTTGCGAGAAGTCGATCTGCGGCAGAACCCGTCGCAAGGCGATCATGCCGGCTTCGCGGCAAAGGGCTTCCACGTCGGCGCCGACAAAGCCATGCGTGATGGCCGCCAGACGCGCCGCATCAACATCCTCCGCCAGCGGCATTCCGCGGCTGTGAATCTCAAGGATCTCCTGGCGACCGTGCTGGTCGGGGATCGGGATGGAGATTTCACGATCGAACCGACCGGGCCGGCGCAGGGCGGGATCCAAGACGTTGGGGAGATTGGTGGCCGCCAGCACGATCACGTGTTGCCGCTGGGAAAGCCCGTCCATCAGGGCGAGAAGTTGTGCCACCACCCGCTTCTCAACGTCACCGACCGCCCGGTCACGCCGCGGCGCGA
>Ga0180432_10008836_pt1 | contig 12439 bp, 4 predicted proteins | sample SS_ome_10_FD_132414 | JGI IMG/M metagenome (GOLD analysis project Ga0180432, IMG submission 132414) | Hypersaline lake sediment archaeal communities from the Salton Sea, California, USA - SS_1_MS_2 metaG | ecosystem: Environmental > Aquatic > Non-marine Saline and Alkaline > Hypersaline >...
AACACCCGAAGTGCTAACTGAATATTATCGCCCTCAAGAAGGCTGATTATTTGAGTAAATACTCGAGACCCGTATGTTCCTTTACCTACGATAGAGGCGGGATTCGGTGAGGTACCGCCCTTAGCAGCTGATGAAACCACAGGTATGATATTAAATAAAAAAACTGAAACAACCAATACCGCAAGTATCTTATTCCTCCATGGATTCATTTACTTATTACCTCTTAAATCATCAAGCCAGCTTTCAAGCTGCATCCTGCCCACCCCAAGGAATTTATATGAGAATGCGGCAACAACAAGAATCAAAATCAAAACAAGAATCTGAGGGGAAAGAAGCGGCGTGTAAATCTTGGAAACATTAACTCTCACATGCATGTTCAGTGAGCGCCCTGTCGGGTCAACATCACCATAGTGTTTCATCTCCAGAGAAAAGGCTTCATACGCCTTTAATGTGAACTCAGCACTTCCGTCAGCATCCGTTTCCACAAAATAACCATCTTCATCCTCGCTTAAACCAGCAGGGTCTAAAGAAGACAGCTCAACATCCTCACTCCAAACATAAACCTTCTTACCTGACTCCCCCCTGTTTTTATCAAAGTTGTATAGCAGTATACTAACTGTCACCTCTGAGCCAGGCGATACACAAGAAACCGCCCCTTCAGGTCCAACCGTATAAAACAAACCCACAGCATCCCGTATCTTGAACTCATCAGCGTCACCTAGATTAAGCGTCCTTCGCTCATAGAAGGTATCTACAAATAGTTTACCCTCCTCAAAAGCCTTCCGTGGTATTATGTCATAATCCTCCTCCCCAGAGTAGAGATTCCGATACGGCTCAAAACCTGTTCTGAAATACATGGTGTAATAGTGTCCGCCTTCAAAAACAGCATCTGATGTGCCGTTTTTTATATCAACAACAACAAGCTTATTAAACCCTCCCATGGACTGCAAAGCACTGAAACCATACTGGGTTAAATCCTCAATTTTTGTATTACCGTAGATGACGAAATCATAGCCTTTACCAAGGTTCACATTATCAACGACGATATCACTACCTTCAGCCTCCAACTCAATGCTTCTAATCTGCGTTGGAACATCAAAGCATGCCCTCTTCCAACCCAGCTCACATTTAGCTATTTCGCTTGAATGTCCACCTTCAGCATCTATGGTAATAGTGATAGTAGCTTCTTTGGATGAATCCGAGCCAAACTCCAGACACAATTGTAGGCCGGGGTCGGGGGTGGCGCCCTCGGGGATATGCTGTATAATAGAAGATCCCTCGGGAAGGAATAGTGAGTAACCGTTTCTGCCCATCCAGCCCAGACGGGGCTCACCCTCAACCGTTTGCCACGGACCAAATCCGGTATCGAAACCCATCTCAAAGTCTCCGTTGACTATAACACTACCCTCCGGCTCATGGAAGTTTCTCAATGAATCACAGGGGTTATCGTATCTTTTATCGGGGGCGCAGACGCAATCATCTCTCTCAATTAGACGGTCACCGTAGCACGCCATATACAAGGCATCGGTTTCGAATCCTTCATAACAGTACACCCTGTTAAGCTCTAACTCGCAACCAGCCAAATCTATTTCAGCAAGATACCTGCCGCAGAGATCGCTTATAGCCTGCTTGTTGCCCTGTATTGACCCGTCATCGCAGATTTTTCCCACAACAGGATCATCTGCGTAATGCTCGCAAAGCAGGTCCTCAATGCCGTCCCTGTACACTATCGGGCTCATGTTCATACAAAGCGGCTTCGTTATATCCTCAGGAGCGCATTCACATACGGGGGGTGGATAGCAAATATTTTCGCACTGTGGGGGGAACTCATAAATCTCTGATTCATAACTGTATCTGCTACTTAAACCGGAACCGGCAGGTGCTCCATAGCTTGATTTCTTTGCCGTAACCCCATGATTTACTGTTGTTATAAGCTTCTGGTACTCCGCGTCAGAGTCTCCTACACGAAGACTCATCCCCCTGAACAAATCCGGCTGTATGGTGAAGTTTATGAACCCGTAGGTTGTTATGAAATCACCCTCCTGGTATCTTGTAGCATCCAAGACGAGATGATGGTCTATGGGGGCATCCTCAAACTTGCTTTGAGCACCATTATATATCCAAGGCTCCTTCTCCCAGTTGTATACATGATATGCAGTCTCAAGTTTGGTTGTGTTCTGCTCATGATAGGATGACTTAATCTCTTCCCTGAACTGGTTGTAACAGCCCCCTCCGCAAAAACATGCTTCCAATATTTTGAAGCATGGACATATAAAGACTGCCTTCTCGCTTATACCCCCGCAGACATCATCATTACTACCTCCCTCAGCTTTGGGCTTACACCACTTGTATTCAGGTTTAACACAATAGGGTTCACCACAATCACAAATATATCCACATATACACTCATCGCAGTTGCAGCTGAAACGGTCGCATGCTGTATAAAACTTGTCTTCTCTGACGCCGGTTAGATACCTCTGCTGGAATGGGAATATCAGTTTCATGTATGAGGCATTCACTGTGGAGGTTGTGAAGATATCAGAGTCTATGGTGAAAGCAGACCACTTAGCCAGCTTGGATTTATAGTACCGTACTGCAGTAATATCCGTGCAACCATTAGGGTTCTTGCACTCATAAGGCTCTTTAGCTATCCAGTAAGCGCAGGTTATCTCAAAAGGAACGTTTCCTGTATCGATAATCTTGAATTCATCATATCCGCCGTCTACCATCCAGATGTTATCGCTTATTTTATGGATATTCATAGCGTGAGGTTCATCGAACTCGATATTCGCGTTAGCAGATAAACCAATCGTGAAGGAGGTGTTAGCCTCACCCCCACCCTCAAGGATATACTTGGTCAAACAAAGCGGTCCCGGAGCAGACTCCTTCTCCTCGAAGGTGTCCAGGTTGTGACCGCTGCTGTCCTCAATCCCGGTCTTGCACTCATCACACTCGCTACATGCTCCTGTAAGCTTAAGGTTGCCTGCTATGTCATTATACCCCCACTGGCGGGTGTACCATGGAATATCATACTTTACGAATCCCGCCTGATTAAATCCCGTATCATAGCACTTCTTAGGGGGGCAGTCCCTCATAAGATGATATTGTGTGATAATCTCACATGGCTCGTTTTGACCCGGGCCCCCCCAGCAGTCAACCCCATCCGGAGGTGGTGGATCAGGATTATCGTATTCCTTACATTCGCAATCAAAAGCATCGTCGGTTGTACACTCATCATCAGCCCCACGATAAAGCGTGCATGAGCCGGTCTGAAAGACATCATCGGGATCATCTCGTGAATCGAAACCAGAGCATAAATCAAATTCTGGAACCTCATCATTTACATTACAATGATCATATTGTGTTTTATCATCATCCATTGGATCAAAGGGGTCGCACTCCATCAAAAGGTTGCAGTTTTCTGGATCATAACGGCAGCTGAGCTCGCAGGCATCCTTCCTATCCTGCCCGGAACCAACATACCTGTCTGTTTCAACCCCAGTGTAACCCCACTTACCCCATCCAAGCGAACCACCCAAGCTTATAACAGGAGACATCATAAATACCTTAATCCAGATAATACGCCACGCAGGATCCCAGCCATGAGTGATATCGGAGCCATCGAAAACAGATTCAGAAATCACCTCACCAGCAGGTTTCTCATTTGTGATTTTGCTTTCATCTGGCATCTCATTGATGTAGGGGTGCAGGTAATTCCAGTTTTTCACGTCCTGGATGTATTTCTCATCAATCGAGAGCAGATCATTATCCCCAAACGAATACATCAGGTAAGGCCGCTCATAGCAATAGGAATCATCCCTTAAATCTGTTTTATAGCAGTAAAGCCTCTCGGACTCATCCATACCCCCAAGAGACCGGATATAGTATTTAGCCCATGCCTCAAAAAAGGTAGCGTAAACCTCATCTATTCCAAAAAATTGCTGTATGTTGTAGAACGTTAAGGGATCCTCAGGTAAATCAGGTGGGGGATCATCACCTGCTAAATCCGCTAAAGAAGCTTCTCCCTCCCCGCTATGGTAGTGCTCAACAAGCGCCTTATACATTGGATCATTCAAAACCAGCAAGGCATGATCGGATGCTGCACCATACGACTCCAAAACAACACAACGTGTCCCTGACTCCGTAGCAGACTCCATAAGCCAGTACTTCACCTGATTCTCGTCTGTGAAATCATCATACGGCTGGAACTCACAAAACATCAACTCCTCATCCCAAACGCATTCATCGATTCTGGAGCAAGCGTATTCAGTATCATATTCGCTGCAGGTATAAGAGGGTTTGGAAGCAGCTAACAAAAGCCTGGCGGAATTTATAACAAGCTCCATCTCCTGATCCTCGCTCTCACCACGCCCCAGATCCCCAACCCTGGTGCATCTGGCAATGGGCGTTGATGAGTACCCGAACGCGTAGGAATCGCTTCGCTCGTATTGTTGCAGAACCCGATCCTGGCTGGATGTGAAAGCATAGTCTTTCTCATCAACACTGCTGCCCCTATCCAGCACCTCACAGTCATCTAAATCCAACAAAAGGGTCTTAAAACAGTAGTGTTCGTTGCTGCTGCCTTCTTTCACATACCCCTCAGGTTTCACGGTGATGTTCGCCTCAGGGGTCCCATCATTTGTCACATTAATGCTTCCTTTATGGTAGATGTATGCATCCACTATGCCAACAACCATGTTCTCATAATCCGGGGCGTCATCATCGGTTAGAGAGAGAAACGGTGTTTGAGGTGTTTCTGGTGCATCACCCCAGTCACAGTCATCAGCACCTAAATCAAAATCAATACCAATACCAAATCCAGAACCCAAAAAACCCATGATAGAAGAGGCAGCTGAAGAACCCATACTACCCAAGATATCAGAAACAATACCGGGATCCATACCACTGAAAATAGCAGCAGCAACAGACGGGTCTATATTACTAAAGATATCAGCAGCAATAGACGGATCCAGACTACCCAAAACTTCACCTAACTCAAAAATAGATAAATCAAGGTTAGTTAAAACCTCACTTAACGAAGATGTATCCAAACCCATAGCACCCAACACTTCACCTAACTCGATACTAGACAAATCCATACCACCTAAGAGATCAGCTAACTCAAGATTAGACAAATCCAGACTACCTAAAAGATCAGCCAACGTAGACGCATCCAAATTTAGACTACCTAAAAAATCACTTAATGAAGATATATCCAAATCCATACCATTTAAAAACTCACTTAAATCAAGAGAGGATAAATCCATATTACCCAAAAGCTCACTCAACTCCAAGGAAGATAAATCCATACCACCCAAAAGCTCACCTAACTCAAAAGAAGACAAGCCCATACCATCCAAAAGCCCACCTAACTCCAAGGAAGACAAGTCCATACCACCCAAAAGCTCACCCAACGAAGACAAATCCAAATCCATACCATCTAAAAGCTCAGTCAAAGAAGACAAATCCAAATCCATACCACCCAAAACCTCACCCAACGAAGACAAATCCAAATCCATGCCATCTAAAAGCTCAGTCAAAGAAGACATATCCAAATCCATACCACCCAAAACATCACCCAACGAAGACAAATCCAAATCCATACCATCTAAAAGCTCAGTCAAAGAAGACATATCCAAATCCATACCACCCAAAAGCTCACCTAACTCAAAAGAAGACAGATCCATACCACCTAAAACATCACTCAAAGAGGATATGTCCAAATCCATAGCATCCAAAACATCACTCAACTCCAAGGAGGATAAATCCATACCATCCAAAAGCTCAGCCAACTCCAAGGAAGATAAATCCCTGCTCTTCAAAAAATCAGTCAACTCAGAAGTATCCAAATTCAGATTGCTTAAAACATTACCCAAATCATTCATACCAAGATTATCTACAACATTTTCCAAATCAGAGGGATCAAGATTACCTAAAACATTTTCCAAATCAGATGAAAGAAGATTACCTAACACATCACCTAAAGTCGATGAACCAAGGCTGCCTAAAAAATCACCTAACTCGGATGAACCCATGTTGCCTAGGATATCACCCGCATTACTTGAATACATACCGCTTAAGATATTACCAGCAGTACCTGAATCCATAACCGATAAGATATCTCCTGCATGCTCAATGTTCACGTAATTCATTATCTCAGACCTTTGGCTAATCGTGTAATCCTTCAAATAGTCAGCAGCATCAGATGCGCTCATGGACTCAAGCTCTCCTGCAATCTCTGATGGATTAAATTGCGCGCTAGCGGGAGAAACAAGAATAAGGGAAAACAAAAAAAACACAGCTAAAACATGAAAATTAGGGTAACTCATTTTCGCTTGTTATATTATTGCCCAAACACTAATATATCCTATTCTTTGGCTAATTTGGTGTCAACTATATAAAGTATTTGGTTGGTTACCTATAACCTCAGCAGGATTGTACCATAGCAACCTGAACACACGTATATAAAGTGTTTTATGTAATATGTTAACGAGATGATAAGGGATTTAATGACTTGGGGGGTTCTTTTTCTTTTGAAGCCGGTAACAGCAGAATCCACTGGCTCAGGTTCTGGATTAGGTACTGTTACCGACCGGTATCTTGTTGGGTCTCTCCCAGACTCCGAGGTGGGATTTAAAAATGAGAGGCCTTAACAGGTTTTTTAGGGTTTTTTTTGCCTTGGTTTTTCTAGTGGTGGTTCTATCCCCAAGCGTTTACGCACAAACCTGCGCTGAACATTGTGGCAGCAGCAAAGGCAGCATGTGCTATGGAGATAACCCAGACTATATTAAGTTTATGGGCTGCTATGATACACCCCGCCAGTGCCGATATAATCTAGTGCCATTTGATGGGGAGTTTAGCGACTGCGAGCCCGGGGAAAAATGCTGGTGCTTTGACTCTGAACCCTGCAGGATAGAGGAGATTTACCAAGGCAGTGACTGTTTGGATGCTTGTTTAGAAAAAGGGTGTAGAGATCCCTTCAAACTCACCCTAGAAATAGTTCCTCATGAGGTGGACGTAAACACCGTAGAAGTCAGCGTTCCAATTCTTGGAGAACTCCTAGGGACATTCACTGGCGAAGAAGAATTCATATTTGGAGAGGAGATACTTGTGATATTGACTGCCACTGCAGGTGAAGGCTACGTCTTTCATAGCTGGGATATTAATGGATATGAGGGTGTTACGCTCACTGAAATTAGATTGTGGATGAATGAACAAAAAGTAGTGACAGCCAACTTTGTTGAAGGATCTGTTAGGCTTGAAATCAACACCCAACCAAGAGAAGGAGGCAGTATAACCCTTGACCCCCCAGGCGGAGGATACAATATTGGGGATAAAGTGACGTTAACAGCTGCCGCTAACGAAGGCTACATCTTCGATGGATGGGTTGGTGACATCACAAGCACAGACGAAACCGAAACCTTAACCATGGACGAAGACAAGGAAGTGACAGCTAATTTTGCTAGAGTAATCAGGTTATATAGGCTCACAGTCAACACCAACCCAGAAGAAGGAGGCTCGGTGGAACTAGACCCTCCAGGCGGAACATACGGGGAGGATACAGAAGTGAAGCTAACAGCCACCGCTAATGAAGAGTCTGGCTACATCTTTGACTACTGGGATGGTGTTGATGAAGTAATCAATCCAGTCAACTACATAACAATGGACGAAGAAAAAACAGTGACGGTCCATTTCCTTAAGGGATTCAGGCTGACAGTCAACACCCAACCGCCACAGGGAGGTGTGGTGGAACTCACCCCCCCAGGCGGGAAATACGGGGAGGGTATACCCGTTGAATTAGAAGTTAAACCAAATGATGGATACGTGTTCCATGAATGGGGTGGTGATTTAACAGGCACAGACGAAACCGAAACCTTAACCATGGACGAAAACAAGGAAGTGACCGCCTACTTCACGAAATCGGTGGATATATCACTTGAAACCTCTGCGGAACTCGAGACAGTCTCCTTAGGTAATCCGATCTCGATTACCGCTGATTTCTCTGGTAGTGATGAAGGCATTATTGAGTCGGTGGAGGCGGTCATTAACAGACCAGACGGTGTGATAGATAAAATAGCTTTATATGAGGGAAGCCCTTTCTCCAACGTCTACACCACAAAGGTTGAGGGGGAACATACCATAGACATAGAAGCAATAACTGAGGGGGAATTCGGTACACTGATATTCCCAGATGAAGCCTCTTTCACGGTTACTGAAGGAGGAGGTGCTATGGTAACACTCACTCTTGCCTTCAGGGGGCTTATAGACCCAGTCAACAGCGTAACAGTCAGCCCCCCAGGTGAAACATACCCTAGTAGCTCTACAGATAGAGAATTTACTTTTGCTGAGGATACAGAGGTAACATTAACTGCTAATGCGGGTTTAGGCTACGAATTCCATCACTGGGCGACTCCCGGTGGCGTTACAAATAATCCTTTCGACATAACCATGGACGAAGACAAGACAGTGAATGTTTATTTTGGTACACAATACTGCCCGGTAACCTGCCATGACGGCCAGAGCTGTTATTCAACCAAAGAAGACGCTGTTGCTGCGGTTTCAGGACACGTTGAACCAAAAGATTGTTTCGTCTGGGATGATGGGCCCGATGAATGTCCATGGAGACCTATTCCTGGAACGGGATGCGCCCACTGGGTCGCCCACGAATTAGAAATCAAAAAGGGAACAATTAGATGTGATGCGGGCTATTCCATCAGAGTCGAGGATATTGTCTCCGGAAGAAAAAAAGTTGATCTAGAAGATTGTAAAAAAGGGGATGTTTGGACAACAAACCCTATCCGTTGGATGCCTATTCTTTGGATATTTAGGACTAAACACTGTGGACTTGTCCGCGATATTTCACCGGCACCAGGTCATGTTGTAAGCGGTGAGGTGCTTGTTGAACATGATAGTTCAAATCAGGGGGGTGTGGTTAAGGATTGGATGGATTACGGAAACTGCTGGACTCTGGAGGGATTATCTATAGAAGCAGATGCTAGAGTCTTTAGAACAGAAGATGAAAAAGTAAAAGAAATCACTGTTGAAGTCGGCGACACCGTCTACTTCGACGGAGAAACACACTCCACCGGACCAATAAAAAAATACAACTGGGACTTCAACGGAGACGGAACCTATGACTGGAGCTCAACAACAACCGGAAAAACAACACACCAATACACAGAAACAGGAACATACATTGCTGAACTAATAATCACCAACGAAAGAGGAGAAATGTACATAGATACCGTTATCATCCACGTAGTAGAAGAAGGGGAGGGACCTCCATCTGATTTTCTCTCAGAGATCTGCCCTGCTCCGCCGAACGACTACAAGATGAGGATGGTATGTTTGATTGTGCCCATAATTTGTGTGATAATGAACATCTTGGTGCCGGTGATGGTTGTATTGTTTGCACTGGGGGGCTTGATGCAACTCAGCACCGATGCAGGAATAAAAAACCAGGGCAAGCACTTGATAATGAACACCATACTTGGGGTGGCTATTATCGGGGGATTCATAGGATTATCGGATCTGTTGATAGATGATGTAAACGTCATGGGGGTTTGCTTGGGTGAGGATTTCACTCCAGCCCCGCCAACACCAACCCCGCCGCCAACACCCACTCATTTAACAGCGTCTATTGCTGCTAACCCGACCTCCGGAACACCACCGCTTGAGGTATCCTTAACCGGGAGCGCCACGGGGGGAACAGAGCCCTACACCTACAGCTGGGACTTCGGGGATGGAGAGACGGGCTCAGGAGAAACAACAACACACACCTACAGCACAGAAGGAACATACACTGTAACCCTGACTGTGACAGATGCAGACAGCGAAACAGCCACCGCCACCCAAGAAATAAACGTCGGAGTAGCAGGTGAGTGCTATGAACCATCATGCACTCAGATTTACGGTTACATAGACGATGCCATCGACGGGCTAGGCAGCAAACACGACTCAATGAACAGCGACCTGGTGAAGGCTGTGATAAACCAGGAAAGCGATTACTACCAGTGTGAGGATGGTGAGACACTCAGATCACCTGCTGGGGCTTTGGGTCTGATGCAGTTGCTGCAGGGAACTGCAGATGATTTAGGTGTTGACCCAAATAATCCGCAGCAGAATGTTAACGGGGGAGTGAGGTACCTGAACACGCAACTAGACACCTTCGAAAGTGTGGAGCTGGCTCTCGCAGCATACAACATGGGTCGCGGACGTGTGGCGTGTTCACTGGGTTATGCCTGGACTGCCTGCACAACACATCCTGAATATGACTTATGCGGTGCTGGAGTATGTAAGGATGCTAGTCAACAGAATTGGGGCTGTCTTAGTGGATGCTCTATCCCCGCTGAAACATTAAAATATGTCAAGAACATAACTGATAATATGGGGACAGATAAAGCGAACTGCAAAAAAACAGGCACAGATGGAGTTACTGGGGAGTTTGTGATGGAGTTCGTATCCCTGGGGGAGGGGGCAGCTGCCAGCTGGTATTGCGATGTGGGATGTGAGCCATGTAATGTTGGAGACTCATGTGAGGGGGGAACATGTACTGCCACCAGAAACCACTGCTGCGAGTCAATAATGACTACTGCATTGAAAGACGGGCCGGTGGTGCAGGGATTTGATTTCGGTGAATGCGGCGGATTAACCCCCAGCGGAGATGGATACTGCAGCATCTGTGACGGCGGATGCAATGATGTTGGTGTGGGAGGCTCATGTGGCTCCGAAACCTGCGATGCTAGCACTGGAACCTACTGCTGTGACTCAGAGGGCACACTCAGCTGCCATAGGAAGGGATACGACTGCGGATGCTGCGGAGGATTGGATGCTGGTAAGTCCTGTATAAGGAGACTTAAAGGTACATTAACCAATAATGGGGGGTCGGCTGAGACGGTTTATCTACACTTCTGGATTGATGAAAACTGTGGAGGAACACCAACTGAAAGCGATTACGTTGAAGTAACCGATAAATGCCATGAATACATTGAAAATGGATATGAGATAACAATAGGTTCAGGCGATACTATAGCAGTCACTTGCACCGGAGGATACTGGCCGCCCGAATACACCGACCTTAAACACTGCTGGAAGGTGGAGATGGACTAATATATTAATGAATGATATGAAGGAATAATAAAACAATGGATAACAAAAAAATAATATTTGTTGGATTGCTTACCTCAATGATTCTTCTATTTAGTTCAGGGCCTTTTTATGCAGTGAAACTAGATGAAGGAATCTATGGCGGATCCGGTGGTGGTGGATCCGGCGGTGGTGATTGGAGCTGTACGCCAGGAGGGCCTATAAAGGACTCGATATGTGGAGTACAACTTGGGAGTTTACCTAGCTTCCCTAAACCAATCTTTGATGAGTTCCGATATATCCCTGGCTCAATTGAGATATGTGAACCTGAACCGCCCATCCAGTCCAAGATTAATGAATGGATTCTATCTGATTCCACATTGAAGGCAGAGGTGCTTGCTGGAAGCTATGATAATTCAGTGCGTGAAATATTTAATAGAGCAATTGAAATATTTGTTGCAAACGGTTTTTCAGGTGTATCTCCATGTGATCAAATACTCCCTCATATGTTAATAGACGGAACCAACCCGCATGGCGTATGTATCCACTGGTCATCCGCAGTATTTTCGCTCATCCGGACACTCGGCGTTCCTGCAGATAGAGCGTATATAGTCTCTTTTGGCACGGCTACCGGAAATGGTCACAGCATAGTAATGTACAAATCTGATGCTGGTAGCTGGTATGCGATTGATGTTGCAGCCTGTCACACTATGGTTGAGGTCGGAGCCGGAGGCAGCACATGGTTTGATAACTGTGGTACTATTGGCACTTGTAGTGTTGATAGGGAGGATATAACAAACGATTATGGAAGTGAATATTGGTTGGATGGGAGCAGATTCGATGGAGCCTGCAGCTCGGTTAATATGGCCTACAAAATACCTTTTGTTTATTATGTAACACAATTAGGGGATGCCATTATAGAATGCTACGACAGCGGCGGATCAGACCATGTATGTGAGTTGATGGACGTCAGTGGTTGGGATGAGAATGCTGCGGTCTTTTTAAATCATGTTCAGATATATCGTAATGATAAGGGGAGAGGTGAAATAATCATCGACTGGGATATAGAGCAGGGAGGTGGCCCAATATACATAGATCACCTCCTGGGGGAACGGGTGTGCATCAAATTCGATCACCATGCTTTCGGGAGTGATGAGGTGGATATCCTGAGGGAAAGCGATCCTGAATGTGCATGAAAAAAATGATGAAAAAGATTATTTATCTTGTGGTGGTTTTGTTGGTGCTGGCATCCGTGAACGCTGAGATTAAGGTAACAAAAAAACTGTCTGATACAGATATAGCTTGCGGTGATGTGGTTACTGTAACCATACTGCTTGAGAACAATCAAGGGATG
>Ga0180432_10008837_pt1 | contig 12439 bp, 11 predicted proteins | sample SS_ome_10_FD_132414 | JGI IMG/M metagenome (GOLD analysis project Ga0180432, IMG submission 132414) | Hypersaline lake sediment archaeal communities from the Salton Sea, California, USA - SS_1_MS_2 metaG | ecosystem: Environmental > Aquatic > Non-marine Saline and Alkaline > Hypersaline >...
CGCTGCGGTTTCCGACTTGTATTAGAACAAAAGTTCTGGTACAATACTGGCGAGGGGCTCGAATAGGAGGTGCGATGGCCAAGGCACGTACAAATTGGGTCTGTCAGAACTGCGGGCGGACGACGCCCCGCCAGATGGGCCGCTGCCCCGGCTGCGGTGAGTGGAACACCATGGTTGAGGTGATCGAACAGCCCTCCACCCAGGCAGCCGGCGCAGCGAGCATCGTCGAGAGTGAGCCCCGCCGGCTGACCGAGATCGGGGGCCAGGGGATGGGGCGGCTCCCCCTGCCGCTTGGGGAGTTCGCCCGCGTGCTGGGAGGGGGCATCGTTCCCGGCTCCCTGATCCTGGTCGGCGGTGATCCCGGCATCGGCAAGAGCACATTGCTGTTGCAGACCGCCGGTGCGATGGCGGAGACGACGGGCCAGCCCGTGCTCTACGTCTCCGGCGAGGAGTCGGCCCGGCAGATCAAGATGCGTGCCGACCGACTTTCCATCCGCAGTGAAGACATGTTCGTCGTCACCGAGACGAACCTAGAGGCCATCCTGCGCCACGCGGAGCGGATCGAGCCGGCGATGTTGGTCGTGGACTCGGTCCAGACTGTGCACTCGGATGAGCTGACGTCGGCCGCGGGCTCGATCAGCCAGGTGCGTCGAGCGGCGTCCCAGTTCCAGTGGTGGGCCAAAGCCGAGGGGGTGGCGGTGTTTCTGGTGGGGCACGTGACCAAGGGCGGGGCTATCGCCGGGCCGAAGGTGTTGGAGCACATCGTGGATACAGTGCTCTATTTGGAGGGCGACCGCTTTCATACCTACCGGCTGTTGCGCTCGGTCAAGAATCGGTTCGGGGCCACATCCGAGGTGGGGGTGTTTGAGATGCAGGGGCGGGGGATGGTCGAGGTCCCTAATCCGTCCGAGGTGTTCCTGGCTGAGCGGATGGTCAACGCGCCGGGGTCGGCCATCGCGGTGACGATGGAGGGGACGCGTTCGCTGTTGGTGGAGGTCCAGGCCCTGGCCAGTCACTCCAGCTTCGGTCACCCGCGTCGTACCGCCAACGGCGTGGACTTCAACCGGCTGCTGCTCATCACCGCCGTGCTGACTCGACGGGTGGGGCTGCGGTTGTTCGATCAGGACGTCTTTGCCAATGTGATCGGGGGCCTGCAGGTGGGCGAGCCCGCAGCGGATCTGGCCGTGGCGGTGGCGATCTGCTCCAGCGTGCGCGACCGACCTGTGATAGCCGACCTGGCTGTCGTCGGCGAGGTGGGGCTTTCGGGCGAGGTGCGGGCGGTGGGTCAGACGGCGGCGCGGTTGAGGGGGGCGGCACGATTGGGCTTCCGCCGCTGCCTGGTGCCCAGGTCGATGCGACGCGGTCAGGAGCCGCTGCCAGAGGGCATCGAGACCATCCCGGTGCGCTCTGTGGCCGAGGCGGTGAAACGGGCGCTGGTGGAGTGAGCAGGGTGGTCTCGCTGACCCTAACGTTCTTATCCTGGCTTGAGCGTGGCGCAATTCAGATGTGGCATCTCACTCGAGATGTGCTATAATCTGTAGAGTGACAGGTCATCCTTGCGCCTCGTAGCGCGTGCAGGCAATACTCGTTGAAATGGTCGGAAATGGTCGATGTCGGGGCGAAGGAGTGCATACGGCGGCTGGCAGCACCAGGCGGAACAGGAATGATAGAAAGGAGGGATCATGATGGCAAAATTAACCCGAGTCGAGGGCATTGGGGGGGTCTATGCCCAGAAGCTGGAGGAGGCAGGCGTCGCGACGACGCAAGCGTTGCTGGAACAAGGGGCGACCCCGAGGGGTCGCCAGGAGCTGGCTGAGAAGGCCGGCGTCAGCCCTAAGCTGATCCTGGAGTGGGTCAACCACGTCGATCTGTTTCGCATCAAGGGGGTTGGCGAGGAATACGCCGACCTGTTGGAGGAGGCGGGGGTCGATACTGTGCCCGAGTTGGCCCAGCGCAACCCTGAGAACCTGTATCAGAAGCTGTTGGCCGTCAACCGGGAGAAGAAACTGGTTCGCAGGCCGCCCGCTCAGGCTCAGGTCAACGACTGGGTGGGGCAGGCCCAAAACCTGCCGCGCGTTATCACTTACTGAATTGCACTGTCTGGATGCTGTCAGCCGTCGATTCTGTCTGTGTCTGAAACCATTACCGTTATCGGCCCCTTCGTTCCCTGCGGCGTACCCCGCTCCGACAAATCCGTGTTGTCCCGCATGGATAGCCGGTTTGCCGGCGATTGGTGGGCGGTGGACGTGGCGGAAGCGGAGATACGTCCAGTGTGGAATGGGGGCGATGAGGGTTAGTGTAAATGGCAAAGATGCGATTCAGTAGGCGTTCGTCGAGGAGAAGGAAAAAGAGTGCCTGGTGGACTAAGCTGCGCGTCCATCTTACCCTAGACCAGTGGCTCGATATCCTAGGCTACGCGTTGCTCGCCATCGCCGTTTTCACGATCCTCAGTTTCCTCTCCGCCAACCACGGAGTGATTCCGGGCTGGTGGTTAGGGATGCTGCGGCGGGCCTTCGGCTGGGGGGCCTATCTGACGCCTCTGTTGGTCGGCGCGTTGGGGCTGTGGTTTGTGCTGCGACGTTTCGGCGATCGATTGCCCCGCGTGGCTCCCTCGCAAGTGGTAGGTGTGCTGCTGGGCTACCTGGTCCTGCTGGTTACGTTTCATCTCGCGGCGGCGCTGGCGCTGTTTGGCCGAGACCTGCGGGCGACGGCCGAGGCTGGCCACGGCGGCGGTTATTTGGGCGCGGCCTTGAGCCGGCTGCTTCTGAGTGGCTTGGGGCACGTGGGCGTGGTTGTCGTCCTGATCACTTGGTGGTTGATTTTCATCGCCCTTACCTTTAGGGCCACGATCAAGGATATCGTGCAGGGAGTCCGGCAGGCGCTGGAGCGACTTCTGCCTCGGTCTATCACGTCGCCGCCTGTCGCGACGGCCGGCCAGCAGACCTCTCAGCAGCCTCGTCCCTCCACGCCTGAGCCCACTCCGTCCTCGGGCCGGACGCCCACTGCGCCTGCCCCCCCTGTTTCGCCTGTCCCTTCATCCCCCTCGCCCGTCTCCTCTCCCTCGCCTCAGGTTATCGGCAGCGGTCAGGTATGGCACATACCCACCCTCGACGGAATTCTCAATCCGGGCAACGAGCAGGACTTCAGCGAGCAGATTCTGCGCCAGCAGGCACGCGCCATCGAGGAGACGTTGGAGAATCTGGGTGCCCCGGTCGGCGTCAGGGAGATCAACCGTGGACCAGTTGTGACACAGTTCGGCGTCGAACCGCTCGTCATCACTGGGCGCAATGGCAAGGAGAAGAAAGTCAAGGTCAGCCGCATCTCTTCCTTGGCCGATGATCTGGCGCTGGCCTTGGAGGCGAAGACTCTGCGTGTCGAGGCTCCTATCCCTGGCAAGGGGCTGGTTGGGATCGAGGTGCCCAATCCGGAGGTTTCGTTGGTTGGGCTACGGGACGTCATGGAATCAGAGAGATTTGCGACCATCGATTCCCTGTTGCGGCTGTGCCTGGGCCAGGACGTGTCCGGCAACCCGACCGTCGCTGATCTGACCGCTATGCCTCACCTGCTCATCGCCGGCACGACCGGGTCGGGTAAGTCTGTGTGCATCAACGCCATCATCGCCGCCCTGCTTTTGCAGAACACTCCCGACACTCTGAAGTTTCTGATGGTGGATCCAAAGCGGGTGGAGTTGACGGGATACAACGGCATTCCCCATCTTTTGTCTAAGGTCGTGGTCGAGATGGAGCGCGTGACGAATGCACTTCAATGGGTGATGGATGAGATGGACCGGCGTTATCGTCACTTCTCAGACCTGCGTGCCACTCACATCCGTGACTACAACGAGCGCATTGCGCCAAACCTGGGTAAGGAGCGGTTGCCTTACATTGTGGTTGTCGTGGACGAGCTGGCAGACCTGATGATGATGGCTCCTCAGGAGACGGAGCGGACCATCTGTCGCATCGCTCAGATGGCACGAGCTACGGGCATCCATCTGGTGATCGCCACTCAGCGCCCCAGCGTGGACGTGGTTACGGGACTGATCAAGGCCAACTTCCCGGCTCGTATTGCCTTCAACGTGGCCTCCTCTGTGGATTCGCGGGTCATCCTCGACATGCCCGGGGCTGAGCAACTGCTGGGCCAGGGTGATATGCTGTTCCTTCCACCTGATGTGCCCATGCCTCTGCGTCTCCAGGGCGCCTTTGTCTCTGACGAGGAACTGCGCCGGTTGGTGCAATATTGGAAGGAACAGGCGAGGCCGGAGGCCATACCTGTCGAGAAGCCGGTCCAACAGCCGCTGTGGGAGGACGTGCTTAAGAAAGAGCCAGCGGTGGAGTACGAAGATGAGCTGTTGCCCGACGTAATCGATCTGGTGTTACGGGAACAACGGGCCTCGATCTCGCTGTTCCAGCGCAAGCTGCGCATTGGCTACACACGGGCAGCACGGATTATGGACATCCTTGAGGAGAACGACGTTGTGGGACCTCAACCGCCGGGCGGTAAGGCACGCGAGGTCTTTCCCAGTGCGGCCCAGGCGCTGCTCCAGCCCCCGGGGTAATCCCTGAGAAGGAAAGCGAATGAGTTACGCCATATACAAACTCACCTATTCCGAGGGGCAGGCCTACCGCTACCACATTTCGGATGAGGCCGGACGTCTGTGTTATGTGGCTGAACCGACGGGTATGTCGCTCCCCTCTCCTACGCGTCGGATCGAGTTCTTTGACCTCGACCGTAACCTGGCCTGTCGCCTCCAGCCCCCGGACGTTCCACCATGGCACCTTGAGAAGAGCTATGAGGTTTTTGTCGGTGGGGAGACAGAAAGGCCGTACGCCGTGATCGCCGAACGATGGAGGTGGGTGGACGTTCTGCTGTTGCGCCTGCCGCATTATGAGGTGCAGTTAGGAGAACGACGCTACGTCGCCTGGGGCAGCCGCTATGGTGAGCGCTTCTACGAGATTTTACGTCCCTGTGAGGAGGGTGAGGCGGACGAGGAGCAAACGCGTGAGGGGCTAGGGGAGACACAGCCAGGGGATGAAGGAACGAAGGTGGGTCAGATCCGACGCCCAACGGCCGGTCCTAGCTATGTCGTTGAGGCCGATGTATCGCCTCTACGCCAGGCTCCCTTGGTGCTGGCCGCGTTGGTGATTCTGATTGATATGCAACTGTATGTGTGACTGTCCCTCGAACGGGATCATTCTTTCTCTTTGGAGGTGCGCTGCTTGCGTAAGGCCCGCTCCAGTTTCGGCCACTCTGTCTTCAGATCCTCCTGAGACTCGGCTGTGACCATATGCTTTACCGCCCGTGCCAGCTCCTCCGCGTCGTAGCCCTCTAGCCGTTCTGCCAGCGCATTCAGCGCGGCACGCTCCCTCTCTTCGAGGGCTCTCCCGGTCTCGGTCTCAGCGCCGACCAGGGCCAGCAGAAGAGCTCGCTCGTCGTCGGTCAAGTTCTCCCCGCCACCTTCCAGCAGCCGACGGATTCCATCGGGGTGGAAAACAGCCTCTCCTTCACGTTTTTTTCCCTTCGCCATCATGGGCCCTCCCCATAATATATCGCAATGTGACATCTCGGTGCACCTTCCCCCATCTGCTCCCTGATCTCAACCTCGACTGGGGTATCCGGGAGCAGTACCTCAAGATATGCCGGCCATAGCTCGCGGCAGGCGATACAGGCCTGATCGTACCGTTCCAGTCCCGCCCGTCTCGAGCCCCAGAGCGCAGCGCACCGCGTGACGACGACGTCCGCTCGTTTTCTGTCAACGATGAACTCGGCCTCGAAGCCGGCCGCCAGCATTTCACGGAAGTAGGCCTGGATGATTCGGCAGGCATCCCGGAGGTCGTCGGCCGTCCGTTTGCCCAGCGCGCGTAGCATCCTCCGCATCTCGATGCGTCCGAATGCGGCCCGCACCCGTGCGTTCAACAGCGCTGCTGCATCCCAGCCGTACTCGTCGTATACCTTGAGGAACCACTGTCCGTCCCATGCCATCGCCAGGAGCGCCAGCAGACGCGCTCTTCGCTCAGGCGGGATCTCGTATTGCTCCAATGTCATGTCTCCAGCGCCACCAGACCCCCACCGGATAGCCGATCATTTTGGCGACGTCACCGGTGACACGGATGACCGGCACCCACAGCGCCGCTCGTACTTTCTGGGTGAAGCTCAAGCCATCCCACATCCGCGTCAATCGTCGCCAGCCCCTCCAGAACATGCCAGGTATGGCGATCAGATAGAGCGTCCACCACCAGGGGCTTCTCACTGCGCCAGCGACGGCGATGAGGGGCGCGGCGATCAGATAGGTCAGATATCGGATGGCATGTCGCATGCGCCACAGGTCCGCCTTGCCGTCCCCTCGCGCGTAACGGTAATATTGCACGAAGAAGGCCTGCAAGCTGGAGCGCGGTCGAAAGTGGACCATCGCTTCGGGCACGAAGGTGAAAGGACCGAAACGCTCACGCAGCCGGAAATCGAAGACCAGATCTTCGCAGTAATCAAGCCACTCAGGATACCCTCCCACCGCCATCCAGGCGCTTTTGCGAAAGGCGATCGAGCGGCTGGAGGGGAGGAATTGTTCCGGGTCGATCTCCTCCAGTTCTGGAAGTACTGTCGCGCCCATCGCCGTCTCGAAAACGGTGTGTGGGTCGGGGCAGAAGAAACCGGCGACGACGTGGGTCGCCGGATCCTCAAATGGTGCCACGACCCTCTCCAGCCACTGGGGACTCAACCGCACCCCTGCGTCTGTCACGGCGATAACCTCGCCCGTGACGGCTTCGATCATCGCATTGCGCCCCTGGGAGATCGTGGTCCCTGGCTTCTGGACGGCGCGTATCGGCAGGCGAGTCTCGGCCTGTATGAGTTGAAACGTACCATCGGTCGAGCCACCATCACAGATCCCTATCTCGTCGGGAGGACGCGTCTGAGCGGCCAGGCTATCGAGCAACAGAGGTAGGCTGTCGATCTCGTTCAGCACTGTGATGACGACGGAAACGTACATCAGTGACGATTATATACGACGACGTGCTTACCGCCAAGCGGTGGAGATCGGCGCGGTCAAGGCTCCGCCAGTTCCTCGCGCACCGTCTGCAGCAGTGCCTCGGTCTTTAACTCTTCCAATGTATAACAGGGTGCCTCCAGGTGGTCCGCCAGCATCTGTGCCAGTCCCTGATCGAAGGCGGCGTGTTCCATGTTGATCACCACGGAGCGAATCTGGGTCTGGGGGAACGTCTCGGCGACGCGGTAGGCTTCTTCCTGGGGGGGTAAGTTCGTCACCGATACGTTGCCAGCGCCATCGGTAAGCAGCACCATCATAGGCATCAAATCGGGATGCTGCCGTATCTCGCGCACGATGACCTCGTGGGCGGTCTGTAGCCCGGCCGAGAGAGGCGTCTTGCCGCCGATAGGGATGTCGATCAACGCTCGGCGTGCCAGTTCGACGCTGTTGGTGGGGGGAAGGACGATCCGGGCGTCGTTCTTCTGAAAGACGACCAGGCCCACCCGGTCGCGCTGCTGATAGGCGTCCGTCAGCAGTGACATGACGGCCCCTTTGGTGGCCTGCATGCGCTCGGCCACTGCCATAGACCATGAGGCGTCTACGACGAAGAGCACCAGATTGGCGGCGCGTCTGACCCGCACCTTGCGATGATAGTCGTCGGGGCGCAGCGCCAGCGCCGGGCCGCCTTCGCGTCGGCGCTTTCTCTGATGGGGGGCGGCGGCGCGGAGCGTGGCGTCGAAGGCCAGGTCGCTGGGATCGCCAGGGGAGGGGCGGGCGTGGACGTAGTGTCCCCGTTTGCGGTCGGTGCGGGTCTGGCTGCGGCGCCCGCCGGTTGAGCGGGTCAGCCGATCGAGAGGGGTGTCGAGGCGGCGCGGATCGAAGTCTTCGCCGACGGAAACCTCCTCGCCACCCTCCCACCAGCGTCCCTCGGATGGCCATTGGGGGGTGGTCTGCAAAACGGGTTCCCGGCCTACCTCGCCTCGCGTGTCGAGGGACTCCTCATCATCTGCTTCCCCGGAGGAGCCTTTTTTTTTATCGCCCATTTCGAAGGCGGCATCACCCTCTTGGCCGGCGTCGGCCTCGTCCGTAGATGGATGTTGGACGCGGGCCTCGGCCAACTGCTCCGAGAGGTCGCTTAGTGTAGTCTCCGTCTCCTGCAAAGGGTGCCGCTTCAGTCGATGGGGCAGGGCAAGTTCTGCGGCCAATAGAATGTCCCGATCGCTCAGGCTGGTGCGTCCCTCGAAGGCGGCGTGAGCGCGAGCGGCCTTGAGCACCACCAGGTCAGCGCGGTGGCCGTCTACTCCCAGCTCGCCCATCATCGTCGCGATCGTGGCCAGGTCGGATTGAGAGTAGGTGACCTGAGGCAGGAGGTCGCGGGCGCGGGCGATTTCGTTCGAAAGTGTCTGTTCTCTTGAGGCCCATTCCTCACAAAATCCCTCCGGATCGGCCTCACAGGCCAGGTTCAACTCCATGATTGCCATCCGGGCGAGGGGGTCGCGGATGCCCTGGATGTCCACGCAGAGAGCGAAGCGGTCGAGGAGTTGGGGACGCAAATCGCCTTCCTCGGGGTTCATGGTGCCGATGAGAATGAAGCGGGCGGGGTGGCTGAACGAGATGCCCTCCCGCTCTACGACGTTGCTGCCCATCGCCGCTGCGTCGAGCAGCAGGTCCACGACGTGGTCATCCAGCAAATTGACTTCGTCCACGTATAGGACGCCCCGGTTGGCCGCAGCGAGGACCCCCGGCTCAAAGTGGCGCTCTCCCTCCTGAATCGCGCGCTCGATGTCCAGGGTGCCCACGACGCGATCCTCGGTCGCACTGACGGGCAGATCCACGAAGCGCGTGCGCCGGCGAGCGCGGGGTAGGGTTTCCCCTGCCTCGTGTCGCTCGCGGCACTCTGTGCACCAGGTCGCGGGCTGATTGGGGTCGCAACCAAAGGGGCAATCGGCGACTACTTCGATCTCAGGCAGCAGCGCGGCCAGCGCACGGGCCGCGGTGGATTTGGCCGTGCCCCGTTCCCCCCGGATCAGCACGCCGCCGATCTGGGGGTAGATAGCGTTCAGGATCAGGGCGCGCTTCATGCGCTCCTGTCCGACGATAGCGGTAAATGGAAAAATAGGTGGCATACTGGCTCCGTTACTGAGTAAACACGCAAGCGTTCAGCTGACCGGCACTGTACCGTCCGGCCCAGTACGGTGCGCCTTTACGCTGTGTTTTTGTTACCAAAGTGATCCATGCTCCTGAAACGATCGCTTGACAGGCTGGCTTCGCAAGCAAAGTGTCACCATTATACCGCAATCCTGGCATAAAGGGAACCCTTCTGGCGCTGCTGCAATCGAACGGTCGCGGTCGGAGAGTCCAGCGCGCGCTATTCCTCCTCGAATTTCGTCACCTGGTAGGTATATACGTCGAGGTCGGTCGAGCGGTAGGCGTCGGCGGGGAGGTATGCCTTGAGACATAGGCGTTGGAGGAATTGGTCAGGGTCTGGGAGTTTCTCCCATACCTGTGGAAGAAAGGTGGCCCGATTCCAACCGCGCTTGATGATTACGCCATCCACGCCCGGGCGCAGCTTGGCGATGAGGTCGTTGGCATTGTCGTAGGACAAGGGCTGTGGAGTGCTCAGGACGGAGACCTCAATTTTCAAGGCCTCCAATTCCTCGGGGCGCACGGCAGGGAAGCGGGGATCCTGCAAAGCCGCTGCGATCGCGTTCGCGCGCACATCCAAGGCCAGCGGGCGGCGCGCCTCCAGCGAGCCGATACATCCCCTCAAGTCCCCCCGTTTGGTCAGTGTGACGAAGCTGGCTCCGTCGCGCCGTAGGTTCTCTGACACAGTGTCCAGTTTCACCACAGGTGGATCCTGGCGATGGGCGGCGCGCGTGACCGCTTCCCGTGCCAGTGTCAACAGCGTTCGTTGCTCCTGAGATGTGAGGGTCATGATGGATATCCTTTCTACCTGTCCATAGGTGACCGTGGACAGGCAGCGTCCTTTTGGACTCCTCCCTATGGGCGGCCGTCAATCTGTGTAGGCCACCGAAGCGTATCCCACCACTCGCCACTTATCGCCCGTCGTGTCGCCAGATGTGCGGTAGTCCAACAGGTGGGGCTTCCACTTCTTGCGGCTGGCGATGCCCATCAGCGTTACTATGGGCGCGCGACCGCACGCCTCTCCTTGTAGCACCCCCAGCTCGTCGCCAGCCATCAACGCATCCAGCAGCGTATGGTCCAGCCGTTGGGCTTGCTGGTATGAATGGAAGTGGCTTAAATCGTTGGACACGACGATCAGGTTGTCCTCCTGAATGTGGGTGACCAGCTCTGCGGCTACGTCCCGCGGGTCCACTTCGCCGAACAGCATAGGCACCAATTGGAAGTCCGGCAGTGTCATCTGTAGAAAGGGCAACTCCACTTCGAGGCAGTGCTCGGGCGCATGAGCCTCGGGGGAGCGGACGTAGAGTGGTGATCGCGTTAGCATGTCCGCCACTCGGTCGACGGCGACGGGGACATCTCCCAGCGGGGTATGAAAGGCCGAGTACTCCCCCAGCGCTACGCCACGGAAATAGGAGCGATGGGATGGGCCGAGCAGGAAGACCGTCGGACCATTGCCCTGAGAAGACGCCGCTGGCGTTTCCGCTGTGCTCAATGCCTTGAACGCGAATCCCGCAGTGGGGCCTGAGTAGTCGTAACCAGCGTGGGGGGCGATGACGGCGCGGACAGGTCCCAAATCCTCAGGTAACGCGGCCTCATCTAGATATCGCCGGACCGCCCGCCGCAGTGCTTGGGAATCTCCGGGATAGAATTGGCCTGAGACGGCAGGCCGACGGACAGGCAAATTAGACATCAGGCACCTCCGTATCGATAAGAGATCTCTAAGAAAGTGCTCAGGGCCCCGGGGACGGGGCGGTTTCAGCGGCTCTACTCACTCGAGACGCCCCCGAGACGTGGGCTGGGAGCGTTTTCGGAGACTTTCTGAGAAAGCTCATAAGTGTACATACCTTGATCAATGGCCGATGGGACTGTAGAGTCCATTAAGTTCGTACCCCCAACTGTCCAGAGTTAACGTACCCCCTGGGCAGAGGCGTGGTATAGTCTCTCTCGACACGATCTCGTATTGTGGAGGGAGAGCGAAATGAGCAATCGACGGCCTTTGACAGTTGCAGAACGCCAGGCGATCTATGACGGGAAACTGAGTGGCAAGTCGTTGAGCGATTTGGCCCAGACATACCAATGCACTCGCAGCTGTGCTCGCAAGTGGTGGCGCGTTGGGTGAAAGCACGGCCGAGACGCATTGGGCCGACAACGACAACCTCCTTCAAGGGGAGCTCTGAGTTGCTTCGAACCGATCGTGGCAGAACGCGCACTTTTCTGGAAGCGACTACACCCCAAGCGTGGTGCCTCTCGCATCCTGTATGATATGGAGAATGATCCAGTGTTGGCCGGTGTGTGTCTACCGAAAAAGAGTGCATTAGCAGCCTTCTTTCACGAGGCGTGTCCGGAGTTACTCCAACGACGCGAGCCCAGGCCGAAGCCCCCGCCTCGTTCCACCCACGTCCACGCGCTGTGGGAAGTGGATGGCAAAGAGAACGTACGCTTGGCAGATGGCACCATCGCCACTGTGCTGGATGTGCGTGAGCCTGTCGCCTGCTGCTTCCTGGGATCACTGGCCCACGAAGTGCAAACGGAAAAAGCGTGGCGCAAGCTGGATGTGCGCGAGATACAGGCCGATTTGCGCATCGTATTCACCCAATTTGGGCTACCGGTGGCCATTCAAACGGATCGCGAGAGCGTTTACGGCAAACCGCCCGAAAACGAGTTCCCGACCTTGTTTGCCCTATGGCTGGCTGGCTTGGGCATCGCCCATCAATTCGGCCGCCCAGGTCAAGCCACTGATCAAGCCCACGTCGAGCGTGGTCATAGGACGCTCTTTGATTGGATTGAGGAGCCGTGCCCTCTGGCCAATCTGGCAGCCTTGCAGTTGGCTCTGGATACGGCTCGCTTCAGACACAACTGTGTTCTCCCGTCTCACGCCGGTGATTGCCGAGGGCGTCCGCCTATCGCAGTCCATCCCGAAGTCAACGTTCCATTACGCCCTTATACGCCAGATGCCGAGTTGGCGCTCTTTGACCTTCAGCGTGTCGATCAATTCTTGGCCCGCTACACTTGGCCTCATAAGGTTTCCCAGGTAGGTCAGGTCACCGTTGGCCCGCATCTGTACTACGTTGGCGTGACCTATGCAGGCCAGATCGTCGACGTGCGTTTCGACCCGACAGATCGTCACTTGACTTTTCACGATGCCCAAGATGCTCGCTTGCTGAACCGTCAGCCGATTAAGGGTCTGACTGTCACCCACATCACAGGTTTCGAAACACCGCCAGTCTCGACTGGCAAGCAAGTCCAACTATCTTTCCCCTGGGAGGGGTACGCTAGCTCTGGACAACCAGGGGTACGGCATTAATGGACTTTACA
>Ga0180432_10008838_pt1 | contig 12438 bp, 13 predicted proteins | sample SS_ome_10_FD_132414 | JGI IMG/M metagenome (GOLD analysis project Ga0180432, IMG submission 132414) | Hypersaline lake sediment archaeal communities from the Salton Sea, California, USA - SS_1_MS_2 metaG | ecosystem: Environmental > Aquatic > Non-marine Saline and Alkaline > Hypersaline >...
AAACTAATATTAGTTGTTGCATTGGATAGATTGAAATCATTTAAATAATGGTAGTTTTGGGCAGAACCTATTCCATCAAATTCTATTACTGCATCCACAACGAATTCCTCTCCAGCAGGACTTCCACAGAAACTCCATGTTTGATTTTTTTCAGTTATATCTTCATAGCTAGCATTTCTCCTTATACTTCCATCAGCCCCTTGGATGTACCAATCCCAAGTTATTTTAAATGTTCCATTTACTTGTGGAAAGGGATTAAAAGCATCAAACATACTAAAGTTAACAAAAGCAGTGGGATAAGTTGCATTACATAATGTAAGCCAAGTCCTGTTTACATCTTGAGATTTTATAGAAGAATTAACATTAATGTCCGTACCATTAGCCAATTTAAAATCAAAACTCCAAAAGAAATTCTTGGTTGAACTTGTACTAACAATTGGAACCTCAATAGAGTTTGTAGCGTTATAAATATCTCCTGAGGGATTAGTTACTAATGAAGCATACTCAGTTCCATCATACCATAGATTTGCACTAATAGAAGATAATCCTGATTGTCCCTCTACTTCTAATTGCAAGGGCTCTTGTGTTGTTTCTAAGGCTGTAGTAGAAAATGCAGAGGCCCTTTCAAATAAATAATAACTCCAATTTCTATATGTTGAATTCAAATTACCTGCTGTATCATTCGCCCAAATAGTTATATTAAAAAGGCTATTTTCAATTGTAAAATTAGTTTGATTAGAAGCACCATAGATAGTAGTGTTTGTTCCATTATATTCAAACCAAATGCTATCAAGATTATTGTCTGTAACAGTCCAATTTAATGTTTGATTTCCTTCTGCAGCCCCATAGTTTTCAATTAGATTTGGTCTATTAATTATTATCGTGGGAGGGGTAATATCTACACTAAAACTTCTATTCTCATTTGCGAATGTACAATCTCCATCAGAATCACAAGCTTCACAAGTCCAATTATAATTACCCTCGGTAAAGGTTGAATTGAATATTGTGGTATTTGTTGCACCACTTACAATGTTTGTTTGATTTCTTTCCCAAGTTCCAGTTCCATCATGCCATAAGCTCATATTTGCAACAGTTGCTCCAACTTGTGTTGCTGTACAATTAAACTCTACATCATTTAGGGCAGAGATAAAATTATCTTCAGGAGTATTTAACACTATTGCACTTCCAAAAGGATAAGTTATTCCTACTCCCGCATTATAAAGTTCTGCTATTTCTGTAGAGTTCAAACTTCTATTCCAAGAACCTAATTCATCAATTCTTCCATTTAAATTTCCAACACCCCTTCCACCAATTACAGTATTATTAATATTATCAGAATCTCCTCCATCTACAACACTTCCAACAATAGTTCCGTTTACCCATAAAGAAACATTTGTTCCTCCCCTTCTCATCAAAATATGATACCATTGTCCTGCAACAAAAGGAGATATTCCAGAAACAGTCTGCCCATTAGAGAAACCTATTTTTATCTGTGTTGCACTATCAAATAACATTCTTATTCCTGGCTCTGGACCAGCCGCAGTTTGCCTTTTTTGTATCAATGTTTCTCCACCAGGGGCCTTATTAGCATAATACCATAATGAGATAGTTCCATTACCTGTTCCAAAATTAAATGCTGCAGAAGAATTTATTGAAGTATAACTTGGAAGATCTGCACTATAATTTGTTGATTCTCCTAATATTCCTGTAGCCCATGCACCATCAAATAATGTTCCGTTAGCAGTTCCATCAACACTTTCTAAAACATTTGTTCCACTCCCAGTATCCATTTTATAATAAGCCCTTAATCCAGTGTCTAAGGGACTAACACCCCAAACCGCCCACTCACTTAATACTTCTCCCTGTGTCTTATAAATCCAATCAACAGTTCTACTTGGTTTCTTTTCTCCTTCTAATGTAACCTCATAAGTTCCTGCTTCCATTTCAGTTCCTAAAATATAAGGATTACCATCAACATAAATTTGATAGCTTCTAATTGGTTGTTCAATCCAAACTCCACTCTTATTTGTTTTAAATATTACATCATCAATTAAGCTACCTTTATCATGTAAAGTTATTGTTTGAGTTGCTGAACAAGAACTTCTACAAACATCTGTATTTGAATTTAAAGTCCCACTCCATAAGGTTTTACCTAATCCAAAAGCATTTTCTATTTCAATATTCTTATATCCTGCTAAACCTCTGTTCTCTTTTATCTTTTGAACATTATCGAAATCAAATGCAGAGATCATTGAAATTGACATAACTAAAACCATACAAACCATAAAAAAAAGCTTGTAGTGAGCTTTATATGAGTTTTCTCCTCGCTGTTTCTCCATATTTTTGTCCATCTTATTACATTCCACCCCCACCAGTACCACGGACCCACATAATTACTCCCATCGCAATAAAAACTAGTAAGATTATCACAGGCATATTTTCTATAAACAAAGTCATAATATTATAATCATCTTCGACTTCCTCAAATGTATCTGTATCTGTTATTCTTCCATACACATTTGAAAAGACTGCTGCAAGAATTAAAACTACACCTAAGATTATTAATCCAATAAAAAAGAATGCTGGATGAGACTTAAGAAAGAATGCAGAGATGAATACAAATCCAAACAACCCAACTATAAGTAATGGGAACAAGACATTAATCCTAGTTAGGGCTGTTGAACTACCCCCCAATATTTTCGTAACATTACTATTAGCATCAACACTTGTTGAACTTGTTAACGCATCATTCATTTTAGGTTCAATTTGTTTGTAAGCAAAAGCAAGAATAATAATGAATATTGCAAGAGCAAACATCATAACCATAACTAAAAACATATCTCCAAATTCAGAATTTCTTTTTTTTATTATAGGTTTAATTTTTATTAGTTCCATCTAACTCCTCGTTTTTCTTTTAGTGATTTAATTAGTTCAACGAAAAAGAATACAAATAAATATAAAAACATAACGGATAAACTAACAATTGCAATAAGTAGTCCAACATCTAGAATTGAGTTTGATTTCACACCTATTGCAAATATCTTTGCAGAATTAATTAATACAATCAACATACCAAAGGCTGAAAAGAAAAAGAATGATTTTAGTAACCAATGCTCTTTATCAAATATAAAAAAACCAGTAAGTGCATAGATTACAATTAGCCCAACCAAACCTATTATGAATCCCATCTCCCAATCAGTTTTAGTTTCACCTATAAAGATAATGAATTCCTCTATTCCCCCATTACTACAACTTGTAACTGCACTCCACTCAGTAGTATAGTTCGGAGCATATCCTAGATTGTATCCTCTGAATGAATCTGGGAGAACAACCATTGCCTGTTGAGATGCTATAAAATCTTGAGTATCATTAATGGCTGTTATGTTACAAGAGACTGCATCATTACAACCACTATCATTCTTTTCTATACATTTAACTCCAGTGATATTAACTAACTCTCCTGGATTAAATTTAATTGAATTTTGTGCAGAAACAAATCCAATACAAATAATAACAAAAACTAATAGAAATAGTTTAGAATATATCTTCTTCATTATTCCTCCCTCTTTCTTTTCTTTGCATCACGAAGTCCCTTAAGGATGTAAAGGGTATAAACTATAAGAAAGTAAGTTGTAAAAAATGAGAATAATGTTATAGTAATTGTTAATGAAACATTAGTCATCTTCTGGAGATTAGTCAAAGCAGTCCCTGTTGCGTTTACATCTACAATAATCCTCATTATTTGTGAGATAAGAATACAGGTCCCAAGTGAGAACATAATTAGAAGAGTTTTAATCCACCTCTGTTCTTTATCAAAAGCCTTTGCTAAAAACATAAGGATTGATGCTAAACAAACTAAAGCAATAGTTACGGGTAATGTCCAGGCCATGAATTTTGAAAGAGTTTCTTTTTTTTATACTTAACTCATATATTTAGTAATAATCTTACTCAGGCAAAGGAAGAGAATCCTGTATTCCACTAAAAATCTTACTTCCACCACCATCAGTATTAGTTGAAGTGGCCTTTCCTTGAATACTTTGTCCAGCATCTAGACTAAATTTCAAGATAAATATTGATACAACAACAGATGCAGCAATTATTGTTATAGGAATTAAGTACTGGAGCATCCTATCTGTTTTCCTCTTCCTTCTTTCCATAGATGCCCTTTGTTCCTGAACCATAAAATTCATATTATCCCAGTCAATAACATCAAAGTTTAAAGAACCTAAAACCCATCTAGGATCATATTGTGAATATTGATAACTAAATACTGTCTTTCCCTTATTGTCTTTAATTGGAACTAATTTGGGTTTTTTCCCACCATCAACCTCTGTTACATTTATTGGTTTATATTGTTTAGATCCATACCTAAATAAAAATACTGTTCCTTCATTACCTCTAATGAAATTGATTACTTTCTCTAAGAAGTTTGTATTCTGTGCTTTATTGTGAAGGACCCATTCATAGTTTAATACAGGTATTGTATCTCTAGATTTTGAAAATCTATAGGCAGTCATATTAGTTAACTTATCAAATGTCCTTCCAATCCTATCATTAGTTTTAATTAAATTTTCCCCTCTCTTTTCTATAATAACTGCATCAATCGGAAATGCTTTCCATTTCTTTTTTAAGATAAATAATATTGCAAGAAGTAAAAATGGCCAAGTATAAAATAGAAACATATATAGACTATCCCATAGATTAACTATAGAGTTCATCGTGCTTACCATACTCATTTTCTTATCACCATTTTAATTAAGAGAAAGGACTCCTCCTTGGTTTCTTTTCTCCTTCATAGGATTGTTCAACTCTCTGAACAGTTTTCTGTATTGCTTTAATAGTCCCACCATTACAACAAAGGTATCTTGCATCTTGAATTATTGTCTTAATTTTCATTTGTAACATCGGAAGCATTGCTTTATCAATACCCCAAGCCTTTTGTTTTAAACCAAGTAATGCTGCTAACTTACACTCAAATTCTTTTAAATCATCTAAGATCGTTCCCTCATCTATATTGGTTAGAATAGTAATTTGATTAATTCCCATTGATTTAAAGATAGAAAGTAATTCTTCAATTGCTTCATCATTTGCTACAAATATTTCTTTCTCATATTCCTTACCATCAGTATCTTTATAATTTACTTTATGTCTTAAAGGTTTTTCTGTAGTTGAATCTATCTCAACAAAGCATGGTTTAGAAACTTGAACATAAGCATAAGAGCCATCGTCATATTGTTGTAATGCTTCTCCCCTAAACTCTCTACGAAGAACAGGTAATAAATTTTGATTTTCTTTAATTAAAGATGAAATAGAAGCCATAGCTTTTTCAGTTTCTACAGATTGATTTGGATAAGACATACCAGAATCAGAACTCATATTGTTTTTTGAATCTTCCATTAAATCTTTTCACCTATTGTTTTATTAGTAAGGATTATTTTTAAACGTTTGGGATAAACTATAATCTAAATCTCTGTCTTGAATTGCTCCCTTTCTTAGTTCTTCTGGTCGGTAATCCTAATCTAACTTTAGTTTGTCTTGCTTTAAATTGTGAAACAGTTAATCCTCTTTGTTCCCCAATAGTATCATTTCTTTTTGTTTTCTTCTCAATCCATTTATTATTCATCTGAACTTTATTCCCTCTTTTAATCATAAAGTTTCTAAACTTTCCTGCAGCCGAACTAAAGTAACCATCTCCTTTCTTTAGTTCCTCCTGTTCAAACCTTTGGATGATTGCTCTCTTTTTCCCCTTAATAACCTTAGTTTGTTTTATGGGTTCAATATGAAACATAGCACTTGTTGTATTATCTACCATCCTTGCACCAATGTCTTTTGCGGCAGACTTTGTATGTGGTGTTGTTGTTACTTTCTTTAATCTCCCTCTATCTTTTACAAAAGTATGATACCCAGTTCGTGTCCCTTTTTGAAATTTCTTTTTCTTTCTATCTAAGTCGGGGATAATTTTAAAGCTTGGACTCTCTCCAGGAAAGAAAAACCCAGTAGGTGTGGGAATTGAAGGCTCACCGAAACCAGGAATAACTACTTCCCTTTGTTTAGGAACTTGTTTTTGTTTGAGTGCAGCCCTCTGAACTGAAGTAATTTTTGATTTCGTATCAATTTCCATATCCATTTTAATCATTGGGGAAATCACTTGGTCCATTAAAATTCCTTCTTGATCAGATAATATTTTTTGTTTAGGTTCAAATTCTAGTTTCTGTTTCTGCCTAGTATCGGCCCTAGACTTTATGTCAGAATCAAAAATCAAAACCGGACTAGCTTCTAAATCTAGTTTCTCTTGTTCTATTTCTTCAGTACTTAATTTAAATCTTCCAGAATCAAATGAACCTAATCCTTCAAACTTGGTTTCCCCAAATATCATTTCTCCGAATGTGTTGGTAGGTTTTGGTGGTGGTGGTGCCCTTGTTCTTATATCTGTTATTCCAAAACTTCTTGTTGCTGCCTCTTGTGCTTGAACAATATCCTTTGTAGTCTTAACTACTTTCTTTTCTTGCATTAGTCCTCTCCCAAATATGTCTGAAGATAAAACATCAGGTCTTGGTGGTCCACCCTTTGGTTTAATTATAACATCATCTGAAAATCCAACAACATCATATAAAAAGCTTGGAGGGGGTTGTGGTTTTCCAGTTAAGACTTTCCCTTTTAACTTAGATTGTTCTTTCATAATCTTTGTGAAGAAAGGATCTCCAATTCCCGTTTGTCCCCTAGAAAATTGAATGCCTCCCCCAGGTTGTTTGTATCCCATAAATAAATCTAATCCACTACCCTCAGGGCCCATAGAAATTTCTCCAAAAGCCAATTGTTCTTTAGCTCCCTTAACTGTTTTAAATTTAGTCTCACTTACTTTAGGGGATATTCCAAACAACTCTGCAAAGTCATCAGTATATTTCTCTGCCCCAAACGTTTCCCTAACCTCAAGAGTTCTTAATCCATTAGTACCCTTTTCAGTTGTTTCTTTTGCTAAGAATGTTCTAGAGTCTCTAATCTCTCCACCCCACAATCTACCCATAGATAGTGTAGTAAAATCTCCTGCAGTAAACCCTGTGATAATTTTTTTATCTCTACCATACTTAAGGAAAGCATCAAGAGTTCTTAGGGGCCTATTAGATCTTGCCGCAAGAGTTACTGTAATTGCTTTTCCTTCCTTGGTTATAAATGTAACTGTAAATTGATTATTAAAAAACTTAACAGTCTTTCCAAACTCATTTACCTGATAGAGTCCTTTTGAAGTTTTAGTCATCGTTGGAACTGTTTTTGAAAATTCTTGATAAGCAGAAGTGAACTTTACATTTACAGCTTGGTCTAGAATTCTTCTCTCAATATTTAATTTACTTAATTGATTAAATCTTGTCCTTGTTAATCTACCTGAATATCCTTCAATATAACTTGCACCTTTTCCAACAGGTTTTGGTTGAATGGTATTATAATATTCTTGTAGTTTCTTTAAATTGTTCTTAGCTTGTTGAAAACTTTTGTATTGTTTTGTCGCCTTTATCTTCTTTGCTCCAGCATAAACTCCTCCAACCACCACTGCACCAAGCAATAAACTTTCAAAAGGATGTTCGATTGCATATTCTCTTAACTCTCCTTTCTTGCCATATAATCCTTTCTCAATAAAGGGTTCTGCAATTAACGCACCCCCTAAGGGTCCTGCAAAAAATGGTGCTGTTTCCCCAACTGCAGTTCCAATTCTTCCTGCAACAGAATCAATTCCTCCACTAAGAGTTAATCCTGCAAATGTCTCACCATAAGCAAGACCACTAGCAGAAGTAAAAAATGAAGCTAACGTACTTGCATCTAATTTACTTTTCAAAGCAGCAGGGATTGGGATGTTAAATTTGTAAGATATTTCTCCTGCCTCTGAAGTTATTTCCTCTACTTTAATCCCTCTATTTTTTATATCTCTGATTATCTTCTGAACTTCTTCATTAGTCTGAGCAGAATCTAGCTTTGTTACTTGTTGACTTAAGAATTTACTTCTGTCCTCAATAGATTTCTTCCCCATAATCTCACTTTGTTTATTATATTCATAGGCATTTAGAATATCTCCTGCTGCCTTAATAATATCAAGTCCTGTACTCGTTACTGGAAGATTAATTGTTTCTCCAACTTTGGTGATGTGTCTTCTAGAGGCATAGGTTTTTAATCCTGTTGTAATGCCACTGAGTCCTGCCTTTGTTACCCTAACTTTTGGGTCATCCTTTATTGCCTGGGTTATTCCTAAACTTTCTGAAACATCAAAAGCCTGTCCTAGAAATGTTTGTCTATATCTTGCAGCCTTACCCATTTCAGATAGTTGAATACTCTGCTCGTAAGTTATTGGAGACACTTCTATATCTTCACCATAACCCTCTCCTAGAAGATTTCTCCTTTCTGCAAACCTTTTTATAGATTCTCTATTCTCTGGTTTACTTGCAATCTCTTGTACTCTCCTCTGATATTCTGGACTAGAGGTTACTTGTTCCCAGCTTAAGTCAGGATTCTTTCTTGAAAATTCTTGATGTAGTTCTAATACTTCATCCGTCCACCACCCAGTAGGAACCTTAACCTTGGTTGTCGTGGCATCTCTACTAGCACTAGTACTTGCCTTTGCACTAGCAATATCCTCTTGACTTATTCCCACAACCCTTGCTTGTTCAGGAGTTAGTTGGATAATTTCTTGAGGGTCTAACTCTGTTCCAAAAGTAGTTATTACTCCCTCATAGGTTTCTATGTCCTGTCTCTGCCCTTCTCTTTGTTTAGCCGCAGATACAGATCTTCTTAAATCTCTTTCTGCACCACTTGTGCTTCCCGCAATATATTGTCTTAATGATTCTGGAGAAATTGCTTTATTCCCAACAAGGGTTTTAATTTTTCCTAAAGCTATCACCTTTCTATTTGCTTGTTCTTGTTTTATGTTCCAAACCCTATTGAATTCTTTTCTCTGACTACTCCCAATATTTTCTCCTGGTTGAAGTCCAGACCTCATCCCTGCTAGGGCTCTCTCCCTTTCTATGCTAATCTGATTTAACTCTTGTTGAGCAATCTGTAGTTGATTTGAAATATCTGATTGAGTTAGAAATCCCTCTGGAATGACGGACCTTACTTCAGCCTGTTGAGCTTGAATTGCCCTACCTCTTTCCACACTGCCATACTTTTTTATTAATTTTTGCTCAGCTACTGTTGGAGGTTTAACCTGTTGTCCAATTCCAGGTTGTAAAGATTGAGGGATAATGGGGGGCATTTTATAAGATTTAGATAGGGTTTAAATTTTAAATACTTAACTCATATTTATTAGTAATGTTTTTAAAGATTAAAAGATATAATTGGTTAGGTGAAAAGACATGAATAAGAAACTTGATAATCCTCTATTAGTTATTTTTATCTTTTTTATGATTACACTGATACTTATGGTCTTTCTAATTAAATACTTCGGTTCAACAGAATTAGGAAATTTAGTTGAAAGAGATGGGTATTGTAAATCTGCTTATGAAGATGATGATTGGAGCTATAGTGAAAATAGGAAATATTGTTTTAATACAAATCTAACTAGGAAACTAGAACAAAGATATTTTACTGAAGAAGAATTTAGAACTGTTTGTCCTAAGAACAAGTTTTTTTCTAAACAATTTTATTCTGATTGTTTTCATATTGGAGATAGTAGATAATGGTAGAACAAGGATCAACCCCAATTGAATTTAATAGTATGGTTGCAATCCTGAAAAGATTAGATGATACTACTTACAAGATTAACTTTGCAAGAGCAGATAAAAATCTTCCAGTTATGATTGATTGTTTGATTTCATATTACAAAGAGATTTCTCCAGACCTAACAGAAGAGGAAAGTAAAATCTGGGAAGACTTAAAGAAAATAAAAAGATTTGTTAACCCCTTAATTATGGAAAAATATAAATGGGTTTTAAATAAAGCAGACGAATTAGATATTGAATTAAGAGCTCTAGCAAAAAAGCATGGATACTTAACAAAGAATATTAAAGATGTTAGGACTGCAATAACAAATATGTAAAATGAAAATACTTAAAGAAAGATACCCTAAAGGAAGTTTTAAAGGACAGCATACTGATGGAAGATACATGGATGGAATCCTCTATGAAAACCTTAAAATAATGGCAAAGAACATCGCTAAAGATATGACTTTTATGGGTGTTGTTTCTTCATCAACATTAGAGGTTGGAACTGGAAAGAGTACTGTTGTCCAACAAATGGCTGAAGCCTACACAGATTTAGTGAATCAATATCATGGAACCAACATAGAATTTAAAACTGAAAACATTGTGTTCAGACCAAAGGCATTGATTGAAAGAGCATTTAAACTTCCAAAGTATTCTTGTGTTATTTTAGATGAATGGGAAGATGCACATTTCTGGTCTGACTTGGGAGTAAGTCTTAGGCAGTTCTTTAGGAAATGTAGGCAGCTAAATCTATTTATTATAATCATTATCCCAAATTATTTTCAGCTTCCAATGAATTATGCAATTTCTAGAAGCTTATTTTTTATGGATGTTAAATTCGAAGGAGAATTTGAAAGAGGTTACTTTGATTTTTATTCTTTTAATAAAAAAAAGGATCTATATCTCAAAGGAAAGAAGACTCATAATTATGGGGTTGTCAAAGCAGATTTTTCTGGTCGTTTTTTAGATGGTTATGCAGTTCCAGAAAGAGAATACAGAAAAGCAAAGCATGATGATATGATTGAATCAGAAGAGAGAGAGAAAGACCTAACACCCGCACAAATAAAAGTACAAATGTATAAGGAATTAAGAGAAACACTTAAAGAATTAACAATAAAGGATTGGGCTAGGGGGTTCAAGGTATCAGAGAGAACAATTTCTAGGTGGAATGCTAAGGATTCAGTGGATATAGGGAATATCCCTAGTAAAGAAGCCGACGTATCGCCTTAATCATTTAATATTCTTATTTTATTGAACAAAAAAACAAGGAAAAAGGGGCGGAGTGTCTGAAAAGGGGTGTTTTTTGTCTGAAATTAGCTAATTTCCAGGCATTCTAGGCATTCAGGGCCACTTTTTATCCAAAACAATACCAAAGTACCTAGTTCCAGGCACAAGGCATTCAGATTCTTCCCAATGCCTTACAATGCCTTAAAAATGATGGGTTACAAGTGCGTTAAACAGGGGTTTAAGGCATTAAGGCATTAAGAAAAAAAGGCCTTTTTTTTGTTTTCATTTATATTATTTTATAAACTTTTTTTATATTATCATTAATGATAACATAGTTTTTTGTTTATATTTAACCTCCCTTTTCATTCTTCTTCCTCCACCTTTTCAAAACCTTCGCAAAAAGTTTCAGGATTCTTCTCATATCTTTGTAATCTTCCAATTAATTCTCTTAATTCAGATTTAGTGTATTTCTTACCTTGTGGTTCAGGCATTCTTTCTCCAGAATATCTTGCCCAAATATAAACAATTCTTTCTATTTCATTTAAGGTCACATTATCTATGTTTTGTGATTTCATTCTTTATTTATTCTTCTTTTTAATTCTTCTTTATATTTCTGCACATTACCATCATAGACTATGAAATCATCCATTAATGCCAAAATCCATTCTCTTTCTTCTTTCTTCGCTTCATCTATTACTCCTTGTATATCCCAATCCTTCATTCTGACTTCACCTTCTTCATATTTTGTGTTGTATCCTTCCACATATAATATCCATACCACATCAGACAAATTGTTGGGAAGTAAATTAAGGCCAGAAACTTCTGAATATTATCTAACCCTTTGAGATTCTTCTTTATATAAAATGGAGCTGTTAACCTGTTCACCATCTTAGTTCTTATTTCCTCCCTTTTGTGCTTTCAATTCTCTTAATCCTAAAATCCTTCTCAATATCTTTTCTAAATCTGTCTTAAGAAACTTAAGATTAATAATAAAATAATTTCCACACCTCATAGTAGAAAAGTCTGGATAATTATCTTGTAATTCTTCAATTACTTTTAATTTATTCATTTTTCTTCCCCCAAAAGGATGAAGGGTTCTTGAGGTACAGTTTCATCTAACATTAACTTTAAATTCCCAGAAAAATGTAGATAAGTTTTCTTATCTTCCTTAGTAACCTTTAATACCTTCTTCCCTTTTAATTTTTCATATTCTAGTTCCATCTTCACTTCACAATTCGTTTAAGATGTGTTGTCCTCCTTCTTTATTGGTCCACCAAAAAATCCTTCTTCTGGAAAGATCTCATCGTATTTCTTTAACCATTCTTCTTCTTGTGGGGAATCATGGAAATGATTTTTAATTAAAAGTCTTATTCCTTCTGCTAAATATTTTTCTTGGTTTATATCCATATTAAAATCTCCTCTGCCTGAAATATAAATCTCCAAGCAGCTCTCTGATTCCTCGCATATCTTTTTCAGAAAAGACATCTGCAGAACCATAGTGTTTAATGTAAGTATTGTAGTCGTG
>Ga0180432_10008839_pt1 | contig 12438 bp, 17 predicted proteins | sample SS_ome_10_FD_132414 | JGI IMG/M metagenome (GOLD analysis project Ga0180432, IMG submission 132414) | Hypersaline lake sediment archaeal communities from the Salton Sea, California, USA - SS_1_MS_2 metaG | ecosystem: Environmental > Aquatic > Non-marine Saline and Alkaline > Hypersaline >...
CCTCATCCCCGCTCGAGTTGATGAACAACCCCTCGAAGCCCCACTTTTTCTCCGTCAGGATCGCCTCGCCGCCCAGGCCGGTCTCCTCGTACGCCTTCTGCCCCACGCCGGCGGCCGTCTCGCTCACCGTATCCTGGTCCGAGGCTGCGAGCTGCAGGTACGTCGCCGTCAGCTCTGCCAGCACCGTCTCCAGCGTCAGGTTCTCCTTCACCCGCCGCCGCTTGATCGGTGCCAGCTCCTCCTCCACCTCGATGTCGCTCTCGTCGCTCTCGTACGCCATCGTCAGCGGCGTCTTGGTGTATCCCACCCGCACCCAATTGCCGCCCCACGCGGCCCCGTACGCCACGCTCGTCTCGTCCGGGTTCGCCTCCCCCGTCGGTGCCACGTACAACCTGGCCCCGCTCTTGATCACATTCGCCACTACTGGATTCGCCATCCGAAACCTCCTACTCTCTCATTCCCGCGATCCGCGATAGTGTCATTCCCGCGTAACTTGTCCCGCGTCTTGGGCGGGAAGCGGGAATCCACCTCTTGTCATGCTCGCGCTTCAACTCGACCGCACCATCACGTCGAAAAACGCCAACACGAACGGCCACTCCGTCTCCGCCTCCTCGAGCGGCTGCCCCACCCCCACCTCCTCGCCGTGCAGCACCGTCGCGCTGTGCCCGTTGTGCAGCCCATCCACCAACGCCCGGTATAGCTCAAACGCCTCGATCTCCGACCGCCCATAGCACTTGAACTGCACACTCGGCTCGATCAGCGCATCCTCGTAATCCCGGCCTCGGTATTCTCCCGCGCCACCACGCACCTTGAACGCGATCGCCGGCCCGTCCGCCGGCGCGTATCCCCGTGCCGGCACCTCCCGCCCCGCGAACACGCGCGTATTCACCAGATTCGCGATCCCGCTCTGCGCCAGCAAGAACGTCCGGATCACACCCTGCACATCGACCATGATCGCCTCCAACCTGACAGGTCTGCGCTGTTCTGTAGCGCCCCTGTCAGGTTTGGGTCACAACCCCACCTTCCGTCCTGCCGCCTGGATCTCCCCCCCCGCCTGCTCCTGCAGCGCCTCAACAGCCTTATACAAGAATGACTGCCGCATCTCTTGATAGATCGCATACTCGGCCGCGGCGTGCAGCCCCGCCTGCCCATCCTCGAGCGTCGGCGCCGGCGCCATCCCCTTCGCCTCCCCGGCGAAGGCCGCCGCCGCGTATGCAGCGCCCTGCGCCTCGCCCCGGTGGCTCCCGTTCGGCCCCATCCCGTACGTGCTGTTCAGCATAAAGCCGGTATCAATCTGCCCGTTCGCCTGGATGTTTACCTTCGCCAGCGCCTCACCCTGGAACGCGAGCTGCGTCAAAAACTCGTCGCTCGCCCGCTCCACCGCCAGCACCACGTCCTCCTCGTACCAGTTGATCTCCGCCTCAGCCATAGCATCTCCTGACCTGACAGGTTTCCCGCCGCTCTTGCGAGCGCTGTTCTCTAGCGCCAACCTGTCACGTCTCTTCTCCTCACTCCCATGGCCGCCCACTCCCGTCATCCACCAACCGGCATTCCACCACCAGCCCGCTCGGACCCCGCCGTACCGGACCCTCGATCTCGAACACCTGCGCCTCGTCGAGGTCCTCGTTATACCGCTCCTTCACCCGGATCCGGTTCCGCTCGTCGATCTCCGTATCCACCGGCAGCCGTATCCTGGCGTCGATCACCGGCACCTCGCCCGTCCCCTGCGCCTCCTGCGGCCGCACGTGCTCCATCCCGCAGATCTGCTCCTCCCCATACACCCACAGATCCTCCGGGCTCGTCGTGTCCGGATTCCCGTACCCGTCCGTGCTCTCCCGGTACACCCCGATCCGGCACACGTCCTGCATCGCACCATCCTGCGCGCTCCGCATCCTCGTCAGCTCCGTACTCGAGAAATGCCGCATCCGACCTCCAACGACCTGTCAGGTCTGTTGCGCTGTTGTGTAGCGCCCACCTGACAGGTCTCTTCCTACACCACCTTCTCTTCCGCCAGGTTCCCCACCCACTCCTCGTCCTGGCTGCTCGGCTCCGGATGCATGATCGCCGTGAACGTCCCCGGCTTCCGCCTCGCCCGGTGCCATCTCGCCATCTGCTGATAGTGCTGCAGCACCTGGCTCCGGCTGTACTGTCCGCCATCCGCCCGAAAGTCGAAATCCTCAGCCACCTCGGCCGCCTTCTCGTCCCACAGGTCCGCCGCCGCCCGGTGGAGGTCATAGGTCGGGATCCAGTCCTCGTTCTCGTCCTGGCTCGGCGGCGACGTCGCCGTGTCCCACGTGTACGGCACCTCTCCCCGCTCGTCCATCAGCGGATACCGCTCGATAGCCGTCTCCAGGTCGTCGTCCGTATACGTCGCCGTCGTCGGCTCATCCACCATCCGCCGCAGCCGGGCCACCTGCTCCGCCGTCGCCGCCATAGCTCCTCCCAACCTGACAGGTGTTCCGGTGCTCTTCCGGCACCTGTCAGGTTTCCACTACACGCTGATCACAGCCACCCCGCTCTCCAGGTCCGCATCCGGCGTGCACGTCACCAGGTCATCATCGTCGTTGTACAGCTCCACCGGGAACGGCCCGATCACCCACTTCTGGCTCGCCGTCACCGTCACCGTCCGGGTCGCGCTCTGCCCGTCCAGCGTCTTCTGGATCGTGAAAACCAGCGCCAGCGCGCCCGCGTCGTTCTCTACGTGCAGCACCGTGTGCCCGTCGTTGGGAAACGTGAACCCATCCGCGCTTGTCACGCTCTGCAGGCTCTCCTGCGCCCCTGACCGGCTCGCGCTCTGCCTCGTCAACGCCTCCGTTGCCATAGATCCTCCTCTGACCTGACAGGTTTCCCGCGCTGTTCTTTAGCGCGGAACCTGTCAGGTCTTCCCAGCACTACAGCCGGATGTACTCCAGGTACAACCTCGCCGACAGCCCCACCGTGCTCGCCGATCCCGTGAACGTCAGATACTTGCTCGACGTCCACACTGCCGGCGCGCTGATCTGCGTCTTCGCCGTGTTCTGCCTGGCAAATCCGTTGTACCAGTCGCCGGCGCTGGGCGCGTTCACATCCAGATCGTTCAGCACGTCCGTCGCCTTCGTCGACGCACTCGCCGCCACGCCGATCCCCAAGTTCGCGGCCCCGGTGCTCGCCGCAATGATCTGCAGCGTCGCCTTGGTGATCAACAGGCTCTGCCCCTCCGGGTTCGCCAGAGCCCCTACACCGCCATTGTCTGTGCTCGCCACGCCAGTGATATCCACCACCAGCGCGCCGCGTCCCTCATAGTTCCTCGCAATCGTCACCGCCATCCTCCTCTCGTGCGATGCACCTCCCAGGTGCGTTGCACGTACCCACTACCATCACCCCGGCAACGCAAACCACCACACACCCTCGTCCCCGTTGTCATTCGGCGGGACCGGCGGCGCCGGCGCCTCCAGAGCCGCCACGTACAGCGCCTCCACAGACACCCCGATGTTCTGCAGGTGCTTCCACGCCTCCACGGCGAAACTCTCCCGTCCTACCTCCTCCACCACGTGCACCTCCAACCCGTGCTCCGTGCTGGCCAGCGTCTTGATCCGCCGTATCCCCAGCCGCCCCTGCGCCGCGTCATGGAACACCTCCACGGCCTCCGGGCATCCCATCGCCCCGTGCGCCGCGTCGTTCCACACCAGCCGTCCACCTGTGGTGATCGCAATCGTCGGGCTCAATCCGTCCACTTTGACCCAGGCCATCGTTCCTCCTAGATTACGCGCCTAACTCCTTCATCAGCTCCGGATGCACCAACGCCGCCAGCTCCCGCCGGCGCTTCCGCTTCGCCTCGAGCTGCTTCTTCGTCCAGTACCGCTTCCCGGCCACCTTCTCAGCCATCCTTACCTCCTGTCATCTCTCCCCCTCTCCCTCCCAGGGAGAAGCCTGTCCCGCGTACTGTGCGGGAGGTCGGGGTGAGGTCTACCGACGTCCTATGCCGGCCTACTCACTATAGTGGTTTTCGCTGAACTGCACCCCGTGAGCCTGCGCCTGTGCCACCGTGATGTCGTACGTCGCCGCGTCTGTCGCCGTCTCGAACCAGTTCCCGCATACCAACCCGTCTGCCGCTTGGTTGTTGAAATCGATCGCGTCCGTATAGTCGACGAACGTGTTCTCCCGGTACAGGAAATTGTGCGGCGTTGCCGCTGCATAGTGCTCGATCCCGTTCACACAGTCGACAAAGTGACTCTTGATCACGTGGTTATAGTCCGGGTTCCGGGTCCCGCTGCCAAAGCATACCCCAGCGTTGAACCCCTCGAACACGCACTCCAGGACCCGGTTGTACGCGCCGCCCCGGAAAAAGAGGCCATACGGCGTGCCCCACCAGTCCACGAATCGGCACCAGCGCAACTCGGAGAATCCGCCCGCATACCCGCCATCGTCGCCGTCGAAAGCGATCGCCGCGCCTGCATCCGAGCAATCTACCGCGCCCGCGTGTGCGGTCACCCGGGTCACAAACTCCAGCCCGATCAGCCGCACCGGCTTGGTGATGATTGCCATCGGCCCCGTCGCATATGCGGCCGCCGGGTACGTCGCGAATTTCTCCGCCTGCTGCACGTTCATCCCGTACCCCAGCCCCGCCAGCGCTGCCAGCGCCGCGTTCGAGACCACCGTCACGCCCGCCTTGTTCATCGAGATCGCCGCGCTCGGCGTCTCCGAGCCCGGGTACCGGATGATCACGTCGCCCCGGTCGTCCGTGCACTCTGAGAACGCCTTGCTCAGCGACGCGAACGCCTTGCTCCGCTTCGTGCCGACGTTGCTGTCGCTGCCGCTGGTCGGGTCCACCGCGAACACCTGCCCGTCCCCCAGCAGTCCCCCATAGTCCCTCAGATCCTTCGGAAACAAACTCATGTCTCACGTCCTCCCTGGAAGCATCCTGGGAGCGCCGGGTCGCTCCTGGCCCGGCCTCCCCCATACTCCCTACTCCGTACTGCCTACTCCATGCCTTTAGGCCGTCAGATACCCAAACGGATACCGCGTCGCCGCAGTCGCATTCACCCGGTTGATCGGATTCGGCAACTGGAACCCCAGCCGCATCACCACCCGCAGCGCTACCATATCCTGCTGCGCCAGGTTGTACACGATACTCCCGCTGCTGTCCTGGATCACCGCCTCGGTCAGCACCTTGAACGTGATGTCCTGTCGCATCGAGTACACCAACTGGTTCCACATCCCAGACACCATCAGATACGTCGCACTCCCCGCCCCGTTGGTCGGGAAATAGAGTGGCGTTCCATCCAGGATATAGCTGCCCGCGGCCGCTGGGTCCGTGTTGAAAATCGGGATCCCGTTTGCGTCCCGGCAGTCCCGCAGCTTCCCCTTCATCGACAGGTGCGCGATGCTCCCCGTGACCATGTACCCATCCTGCTCGACCAACGAGAACAACTTGTCCTCGCCCAGGATCGCCTCGTACAGGTCCGTGCATGCGGCGATGCTCACGTTGTGCCCCGCGGTCGCTACGTCCGTGATGATCGCGTCCGGCCACGTCGCCGGCTTGTTGGTCCCATACAGCACCGCGTTGTCGATCGCCAGGCCCAACGCCTCCACGATGTGCGGCCGGATCTCCGCCCACACGTCGATCGTCGTGTCGTCCAGCACGCTCTCCGGGATCGGCACGATCACCGCCAGCTCCTCGGCGTACAGGTTCACGTCCGACCAGTTCACCTCGCTGGTCTGCTTCAGGCCCGTGTCCCCGCTCACGAAATACGCCGTCGGCAGAGCGCTGATCACCGGCATCGTCTTCTGGTACCGGCTCATGTTCGCCAGCCGCTTGCCCAGCCGCATCACGTGCGACCCCTGCGTGCTCACCAGGTTCAGCAGCTCGTTGGTATATTCTACCGGGATCGTCCCGGCCATATCTGTCCTGCTCACCAAACTATTGTACGGCATCTCTCAACCTCCACTCTCCCTGACCTGTCAGGTCTGCCTTGGTCCTGACAGGTCTTGCTTTTAGGAATCCACTACCTCCCCGCCGCCCCCCGGATAATGCTGTTCATATCCGACGTCGCCGGCGGGCTCAACGTCCCGCTCCCCGCGTTCCCCGGCGCAGACCGCTGCCCGGCCCCAAACAACTCCGGGTACCGCTTCTTCAGCGTATCCCAATTCGCGTTCCCTCGCCGGTCGAACGCATCCAGCTCCTGTGCCGCCAGCCAGGCCAGCGCCGGATTCGTGCACCCGATCTCCGGCCGCACCGCATCCGCCAAAAACTCCGCCCGCCTGTTCGCCGCATCCAACTGGCCAGTCAGCTCCTCCAGCCGCTGCCGCGCGTCGCTCCCCTCCTGCAGCTGCTGCGTCGCCTGCCTCAAATCCCTGGCCAAATCCTGCCGCTGCTGCCGCTCGCTCTGCAACGCACCCCGCAATCCCTGCGTATGCGTCTCGTACAGTGATCGCTGCTCCTCCGTCAGGCCCGCCAACACCTGCTCCCAGGTTGGCGTCCCGCCATTCCCCTGGTTGCCCTGTCCGCCCTGGCCACCATTCCCGGCCCCGGGTGCGCCTCCCGCGCCCTGGTTCCCCTGGCCACCAACCCCACCTGCACCACCGCTGCCCCCGGCGCCTCCCGCGCCCGGCGCACCGCCCTGTCCTGCATTCCCCTCCGGCATCTCGCCCTCCATCCTCTCTGACCTGACAGGTTTTCCGCCGCTTTTTGGCGGTACCTGTCAGGTCTCTCTCACCTCTACCCCACCAACTCCTTCAACGCCGTCGGTCTGACCCCATCCCCCCACACCGGGTCATACGTCCGCGTGACCAACCGGTCGAACCCAAAACCACCCTCCTGCCACATCCGCAGCCGCTCCTTTCCCAGGATCTGCCGCTGCACCTCGACCGTCTGCTCCCTGAACCAATCCTCCCCGCTCGTCCACGTCACCGGAGGCATCCCCTTCACCACCGGCACCCCGGTGCACCGTCCCTGGCTGTGGTCCGGAATAATCTCCTTCACCGAGTACACCGTCCCCTCGTCCGCCAGACATGCCGCGCAGACCCGGTCGTCGTGCGTCGCCAGCCGCTTCTGCCCCATCACCACGCCGCTTGCCTCGTACTGCCGCCTTGAGGCCTCCCGGTACACTCGGATCTGCTCGCTCCGCGCGATCTGCAGTGCCTTGTTCAGCCCCCCGGCCAGGTCCCCCTTCATCTTGTCCGCCGTCTTTCGCGGGTTCCACCCTTGCGCCGTGCCCTGCACCAGGCTCTCCACCAACCGCGCCCACACCTCCGCAGCGCTCTTTGCCCGCCTCGGATCGAAACTCAATCGCTGCTGCAGCAGGACCCCCACCGGCTGCCCGTTTCCCGCCAGGCCCGCCATCACCTCCACCGCTTCCCTCGGCAGCCGGTCGAAATATGCCCCAATCTGCGGCCAATACGATGCCTCGATCGCCTCCCCTGCGTCCTGCAGCGCCTGGGCCGCCCACACCTCCTGCTCCCGCACCACCACCTCGTCCGCCCATGCCGCGTACTTTTGAAACTCTTCCTCCGCCTGCTCCCGCAGCCGCTTGTACCGCTCCAGCCGATAGATCGCCGATGCTGAAGTCGCCTTCCCCTCCCGCGTCCGCTCCGCCAGCTCCAGCGTCAACGCCGTGATCTGCGCCTCGAGGCTGCGCTCCACATCCAGCCACCGCCGCGCCATCGCCCGCATCTCCGCCGCCTCCATCGCCAGCAGACGCTGCTTATGCTCCCGCATTGCCACCACCACCGCCGGATCAGGCATCCTACTCCCTACTCCCTACTTCGTGCCTTCACCACCACCAACCCCGCCACCGGCACCCAATACACCCACCGGCTATCCTGCACCCGCACTACGGCCCCATCCCGTTCCACGTACACGTTCCCTCGCAGCGGGATCGACGACTCTCCCTCCAGCGCGTTGTACAGCCGCAGCTCCTGCCCGCTCTCCGGGTCCGGCCCGGGTCCCGGCTCCACCTGCACCGTGCAGCTCGCAGCATCGATATACGCGTCGTTGTGGCTCAGCTTCCACTTGTTCCACACTTCCACGTACACCGTCGCCACCGGGTTCACGGCCACGAACTCCATGCTCAGCATCTGGTACTGGTTCGTCAGCCGCATCCACTCCGTCCCTATCACCTGCTCCGACCACGGCGCCTCGCCCCCGTCCACGTCCACGCCGATCCGTGCATACAGCTCTCCGTCGTCCGCCGTCGGGTCGTCCGAGTCGCTGCACCAGCAGTGCAAATACACCTGCCACGTCACGATCGCCCCGATCGGCACCTGCACGCTCTGGTACAGCCCAGCCTGCATCACCTTCCAACGCACGAACACGAGCTGCGCCGCGTCCCCGTCCATGATCCGCTCCGGCTGCGTCGCTGCCCGCATCTCCGGCTTGGCCGTCGGCCCCTGGCTCGGCTCCAGTGGCGGTTCCTCCCCATCGCTCCAATACGCCCCCCACCCGTACGCCACCTTCACCTCGTTCTGGTGCTTGATATATGGCTCCCCAAAACTCGGATTCACCAACAAGTTCTCTTCTACCGGCACATTCCCCTCCTTACCTGTCCGTCCCGCAAGCCCCGAACATGTCATTCCCGCGAAGACTTGTCCCTCGTTCTTAGAGGGAGCGGGAATCCACCATCATCCAAAGAATCCGTCCAACGCCAAGTGCACAGTACACACCACAGACGCACAGAGCCAAAACCGTAATCGGCGCATGCAACGGCCGATACCCGAGCGCCGGAGCGTAGAGACCAACCATGGCCGGAATGTGGTCGAGGTCCAATGCCAGGCCCCCAATCCCGCAAGCCCACATGACGCAACGGTCATCATCCCATCCAGAATCAGCCACGGCAGTCGCTCTGGCAGCCACGGCCACCACTCACTCCACCGCATGCGTCACCACCGCCACGATCGCCCAGTCCCCCTGCGTCAGCACGCTCACATCCCCGGCCGCCGTCACCATCTTGACGTCCCACGACCCACTCTGCTTCGCCAGGTCCGTCACACTCTCATCCACCGCGATCGTCACATTCCCCGCCGCGGCATCGTCCACCGTCAGCGACCCCTTCGCCGAATCGTCCGCCTCGTCCCCACCGATGTACTTCAGCCCGTCGCTCTCTTCGATCTGCACCACTGAGTCGTCATCATCGTCCGAGCTGCGCGTCTTCATCGTGAAATACAGCTTCGACCGTCCCACCAGGCTCCCCATCCCTGTGATCGAGATCGACCACGACGTCAGCCGCTGCACCGTGATCTCGTCCCCCGCCACCGTCGCTGCGACTGTTGCCGCGCTCTGCGTCAGCGTCCGGCTGCTGTACTGCCACACCGAGCTCGCCACCGCCGAGGCCGCTGGATCGTTCAGCGCCGCAAACCCCGCGTCCATCTCCGCCTTGGTCGGTGGGTCATAGTCCGCCAGGGCCGTGTCCGCCTCCGCGTTCACCTGTGCCGCCGTCAGCGTCGACAGATCGTTGATCTGCCGCGTCTCCGTCTCGATCGATACCAGCAGGTCCTGCCACTCGCTCCCCGCCGCCTTCTGGAACAGCACCACGATCCGGTCGGCGGTCATCTCTGTCCCCGTCAGCGCCACCGTCAGCACCGCCCCCGCCCCGATCGCCGTCGGCAGCGTCCCGATATTCGCGAACGCCCCCCCGTCCTTGCTCACCGTCACGTCCCCGGCCGCCAGGGTCGGGTTCGTCTTGAACACATCCGTATCGCTTTGGTCAACCAGCGCCACCTCAAACGAGTAGGCGCTCCCCTTCAGCGGAGGCACCCCGGCCATAGTCCTACCTCAATCTGACGATCTGCAGCTTGCTCCGCACCGCCTCGAACGCCGTCTGCAGGTCCCCCATCGCATTCACCGCGTCCACCATCTCCTGCATCGTGATGTCGTATCCCTGCACCTCGGCAAACCAGGTCGAGAAGAAGTCTACTCCCTTCTCCGCGATGAAATCATCCCGGTCCTGCTCTACCGCGTCCAGATTCGCCTGGCACGCCTCAAACACATCCGTGCATCTCCGCCTGATACTCGTAATGATCGTCTCCGGATTCGCCACTTTCCATCCTCCTACAAGGCCGCCATAGCAGCCGCCACGGCGAGCATTTGTGGCGCTGTCAAAACACAGTCGTATTGAACAACCGCCATGATATCTCCCGAGAACTCTGCGATGGCGGTACCCAGTCCAACATTGTTCAAGCCGCCGATGAACACGGTCACTGTTGATGGAGCAGCCCATGCTCCAATCGCACCTACTTCTGCTACACCATTACGATAGGCCGTACTCCCAGCTATTCCCAGATTCCCGGTATCGAGCGCTGGTGCTACTTGTAATTTCCCGGCACCAGCTCCATTGTCATACCGCACAATAAATGGTTGAATGGCGAAACCGTCGAAGGCGGGACCGCCTTGGGTTGTTCCGAGCAACCTTCCGGTATTAGCCCTGTCTGCAAACCGACAGAGGACGCTCTGGCTCTGGTCGTTCTGTGGTGTCCATCCCGTATCGAAAACGTTGTCGTTGATGGCTGTGAATTGCCATCCAATGCCATCGACCCACGCCACCGCTCCAAGCAATTCTGTTAGATCATACGTGCCAGGATTCGCCTGGTTCACCTTCGAGTTGGCGTAACTTCCTGCACCTTTCGCCTGATATGCCCCAACGACGCACAGTCCTTCGTTGTTCGGATCCCACCAATTCCCAGCCGCCGCCCCGGCGCCCCCCAGCACCCGCACCTCTCGTTCGTCTGGGATCACGATCTCCCTTGTGCTCGTCTCCTGCACCCGCACCCTATTCGCTACTCCTTACTCCCTACTCCCATCTTCCTGATCAAACCCCCGCTGCTGCGCCAACAACCCCTCCGCCAGCCCCTCCACCGCCGCCGCCCGCTCCGCCTTCCGATCCGCTTCCATCTGCGCGATCTCCTCCTCGCTCCACCCCTCGCGCCGCAGCACCGTCGTCAGCGGCACCCCGCTGCTCACGTCGAACTGCCGTGCCTGCGCCTTGGTCAGCGGCTGCTGCGTCTCCGGCCGGTCGAACACCGGCTCGATCGCCCACGGATCCACCTGCACCTCGCTCAACCGTAGCAAAAATGCACCCAGCTCCCGCCACACCGGCGTGAATCGCTCGATGTATCGAGCACACTTCCGGTTCAGCGGCGCCTCCATTGCCAGCAGCGCCTCCCCGGAGGGGTCGCCCGACTGCGCAAAGAAATAGTACTTTGGGGTCCTGCTGATGATCGCCATCGCCAGCGCCAGCTTGTCGATCGCCGTGAAATAGTTCGAAAGCTGCGTCGCCCCAAACTCCCCCGCCTGCGTATCCTGGCTGATCCCATCCCCCGCCGGCAGGTCCCAGATCTCGTTCGGCGCGTTCTTCAGCGTCGCCAGCTCCGCGTTCGAGATCACCCATCGCTGCCGGAACGCCCCGTACTCCGCCGCCACCATCATATCGGCGATGAGCTTGTTCACCGCGTTCTGCAGCTCCGTCACGCTCTGCGTCAGCTCCCCGACGATCGTGTTCCGCTTCGCCCGCAGGTGGAACACCGGCACCACGCCGGTCGGGTTCTCCGCCTTCTCCTGCCCCGCGATCGGCTCGAATCCCTTCGCGCTCTCCGGCATCCCCCCGTTCGACGTCCGCGCCTCGTAATACTCCAGCCGGTCCGGATAATATAGCGTCAGCCGGTACACCTTCTCGTCCGCCTTCCACCACTTCGCCGCCCACCGCTTCACCCTCGGCCGCTCCGCGTCATACTCCACGTGGCACAACCTCGGATCGTTATAATATGCCTCGGGCATCTGACCTGACAGGTTTTCCGGAGCCTGTCCCGCGCTCTTGGCGGGATTCTGTGATGCGGAACCTGTCAGGTCTGTCTTCCCCGGCCACGCCACCACATAACTCTCCCCGCACACCAACGCCGCCTCGTGCGCGTCATCGCTGTCCAGGCTCAACTCCGTCTGCCGCCACAGCCGGTTCAGGACCTCCTCCGCCTCCTTGTCCCCATTCACCACGAACCGCTTCAAGTCCAACCGGTCCATCGCCGAGTCCACGATCACCCCGCACCAGTTCTCCGTGAACCGCGTCAGCCGGTCCCGGAACACCTCCCGCAGCCGCTCGCTCGAGTACACCAGCGGATGGTTCCCGTGGTAATAGTCCCACAGCAGCCGGTACCGCTTGTTCTTCCCTTTCAGCGCCTCGTACGCCTTCTCCAGATCCGTCGCCATAGGCTCTCCCAACCTGACAGGTTTTGAGCGCTATTCTCTAGCGCCAACCTGTCAGGTTTGCTCACCCCTGATAACTCCTCGCCGTCTTGCGCTCCCCCGGCTGCCGCAGCGCCACCAACCCCAGCATATACGCCACCGCCCGGTCATCATGCTCCCCCTCCGGCGCCTTCAGCGTCGACCCCTCGATGCTCGCGATCTGGTCGTACGTCTTCTCGCTGTGCACAACCGTCCTGCCATCCCGGAAACACTCCGCCCCGTGGTCGTAC
>Ga0180432_10008840_pt1 | contig 12437 bp, 15 predicted proteins | sample SS_ome_10_FD_132414 | JGI IMG/M metagenome (GOLD analysis project Ga0180432, IMG submission 132414) | Hypersaline lake sediment archaeal communities from the Salton Sea, California, USA - SS_1_MS_2 metaG | ecosystem: Environmental > Aquatic > Non-marine Saline and Alkaline > Hypersaline >...
CGCGCAGCATCTTGTCGAAGACGTAGGAGAACATCGGCACGCACGCCGCCAAGCCGATGAGCCCGACGGCGATCTTGAGCGGCAGCCCGACGATAAGCACGTTCATCTGCGGCACGCAGCGCGCGACGATCCCGAGCACGATCGTGGTCACCATCAAAATGACGAAGGCGGGTGCGGTGATCTTGATCGCCAAGGGGAAGACCTGCCCGGTCACCCGCACGAGCTCCATCGCTATCCCCGACTCGCAGCGCACGCCGCCGATCGGCACGATAGCGAAGCTGTCGCACAGCCCCATGATGAGCAAATGGTGGCCGCCAATCGCCAGAAAGAGCATGAGCGCAATGAGGTTCTCGAACTGGGCGACGACGGAGCTCTCGCCGAAGTCGGGGTCGATCACCTTCGCCAGGCCGAAGCCCATGTGCCGGCCGAGGATTTCGCCCGACAGATGCGTCGCAGCAAAGAGAAGGCTCGAGACGAGCCCGATCATGAAGCCGACGGAGCACTCCTGCAGGATGAGCAGCGGCAGGGACGACCACGGGCGCAACACGGCGGGATGGGCCCGCATCATGAGCGGCATGAGCACGATGGCGACGAAGAACCCAAGGCCGATCTTGATCCGCGGGCTCACCGCTTTGTTGCCGAAGATCGGCGCGATGAGGCAGAGGCTCAGCACCCGGAAGAAGACCAGGGTGAAGAGCTGCACGTGCGCTGTCATCCAGTCGTCGAGCTTCATGCATGGCTACGCCCTGGAGGTCCCTCGTCGTCGGCCCCGGCGTTTACTGCACACATCGGGGCAGGGTCTGGAACAAGGCCGTCGTGAACTTGACGAGCGCCGCGTTCATCCACGGCGCAAAGACGGCGAAGACGAGCATGACGCACAGGATCTTTGGGACGAACGTCAGGCTCATGTCGCGGATCTGGGTGACCGTCTGGAAGATGCTCACGAGCACGCCGATGATGAGGCCCGCGGCGAGCATGGGCCCGGCCACCATCAGGACGGTGTAGAGCGTCTGTTTCATCAACGTGACTGTCATCTCGGACGTCATTGTCGTCTCATGCCTCCGCGTCGCTTCGGGGCGCTACCCGGTGCCGAAGCTCGCCACGAGCGAGCGCATCATCAGGTACCACCCGTCCACCATAATGAAGAGCAGGATCTTGAAAGGGAGCGAGACCATCACCGGCGGGAGCATCATCATCCCCATCGAAAGGAGCACACTCGCGACGACCATATCAATGACGAGGAACGGCAAGAAAAGCACGAACCCCATCGTGAACGCGGTGCGCAGCTCGCTCAGCACGAATCCCGGGATAAGCACGTGCGTCGGCACGTCGTCAATCGTCTCGGGCCGCTCCATGCCCGAGACGTGAACGAACAAGGCGAGGTCTTTTTCGCGGGTCTGGCTCCACATGAAATCGCGAATCGGCTTCAGGCCCTTCGCGAGCGCCTCCTGTGGGCCGAGCTCTTCCTGCATGTACGGCTGCAGCGCCTCGGTGTGCACCTTCTGCCACACGGGCGCCATGATGAAGAACGTGAGGAACAACGCGAGGCCCACAATGATCTGGTTCGACGGCTGCGAGCCCGTGCCGAGCGAACGCCGCAAGAACGACAGGACGATGACGATGCGCGTAAACGAGGTGAGCAGCACGAGAATCGCGGGCGCGATCGAGAGCACGGTGAGCAGCGCGACGAGCTGGATGCCGGTGCTGATCTGCTGGCGGCCGCCTTCCTCGCCGAGGTCAACGGTGACCGTCACGGGCGAAGCGGCACGGGCCGACGCCGCGGCGAGGGCGCCCACGATCAGGACGGCGGCGACGATCCATGCGCTTCGTTTCATGAGTGCGCCCTACCCTCGGCGGCCGGCGAGCCGGCCCAGGAACGACTGGAGGTGCTCGGTAAACTCGGTGTCCTGCACGTTCTCGACGATCGTTTCGTCCTCGATCTGCGCGAGCGTGCGGATGTCGTTCGCGCCGACGCCGACCACGAGCAGGCGATCCACCACCTTGACGAGGTAAATGGCGCGCTTCTGGTCGAGCATGGCGCGATCCACGATGCGGATGAGCTTCTCGGCCTTCGGCGCCTTCCTCGTCTTGCGCGTGATCCTTTTGACGAGCATGAGCCCGCCGTAAATGAGGCCGAGGATGACCACCATCGAGAGGATGAGCCGCAGCATGAGGCTCCCAAGGCTCCGGCTCGGGGACGTAGTCGTGGACTCTTCGTAGGAGAGGAAGCCACCTGAGGCGTTGCCGTCCTCATCGGCGGCGACCTCGGGCGCGCCGGCCGCCCCGGCCTCATCGGCGCGGGCACCCGGCGCGGGCATGACCAACAGGACGATCAGTGCGCCGACCAACGCGGACAGCGTACGCGCCATGCTGCTCTCCTTCCCTTTCGGAATGCCCCGGACGTTTTTGCCCCCTCGTCGGCAGGAATGAGCAAGTCCTGTACCAAGGGAGGGCCGGGCCAGGGAAAGGAGAAACGCGGCGAGACGGGAAGATTTTGCCGTCGAGAAACGCGATAAGACGGGCGGCGATGTCGAGTTTCGCGACGGGGAAACGCGGCCCTATTTCAGGTTCTGGAGGCGTTCCTCGGGCGAGATGATGTCAACGACCTTGACGCCGAAGCTCTCGTTGACGACAACGACCTCGCCGCGGGCCACGAGCTTGTTGTTGATGAGCATGTCCACGGGCTCACCGGCGAGCTTGTTGAGCTCGATGACTGAGCCGCTCGCAAGATTGAGCGCGTCGCGAATCACCATGGCCGTGCGCCCGAGCTCGACGGTGACGGTCACGGGCACGTCGAGCAGGAAGTCAATGTTCCGGGCCTCGCCGGCCTCGCGTCGTCCCGCAAGCTGCGGCAACTCGACGGGCTGCGTGTCCACCTGCTCCTTGTCCACGGGGCTCGACATCACCGTGACGGGCGACGACGGCGCGGTCGGCTCCGTTGGGCGCTTGCCCGGGGCGTCGAACAAGGCGTCAACGTCATGCTTGGAGAGTTCATTCTCAGCCATGGTTCCATGTCCTTTGATGTCGGCGGATTCCCTACTCGAATGCACGGACAACCTCGACGCCGTAACGTCCGGCAACAAGGCCGGGCTTGGCGTAGAATTTCGGCGTGTTTCCGATGTGAAGCATGATGGCGTCGTTCGCGTGCCCATCAAGCACAACGACGTCGCCCCGCTGCAGGTTGAGCAGTTCGTTGAGCGTCATCCGGGCGCCACCGAGGACCGCCTCGAGCTCGACCTCGGTCTCCTCGAGCAGGCCCCGGCACCGTCCGTCAGCGTCGGGGTTGGGCTGCGCCGAGGCGATCCACTTGCGGGCGTTCAACTGGCCAAGCACCGGGGTCAGCATGGCAATGGGGAGGCACAAGCTGACCATGCCGGTGTGTTCGGCGATCTCGACGTTCAACGTGATGAGCAAGACGTTTTCCCCGAGCGAGGTGACCTGCGAGAACTGCGGGTTCGACGCGCGTTCCTCGAGCACGCATCGCACCTCGGCGACCTGCTTCCAGGTTTCCTGGAATTTCTCGAGCGCCGTGTGGATGACGGTCAGAATGACGCGGTTCTCGATCTCGGTGAACTCGCGGAATTGCTTGGGGGGTTGCCCCCGGCCGCCGAGGAGGCGGTCCACAATGACGAAGACGAGCACGGGGTTGATCTCGAGGGTGGCGAGCCCCTCGAGCGGCTCCATGCTGAAGAGCGAAAGGCACGTCGGGTTCGGCAGGCTCGTGATGAACTCGCTGTAGGTGAATTGCTCGATGAGCGCGAGGGTCGCGTTCACCGTCGTGCGCAAGGAGAGCGACAGCGTCCCGGCGAACGACTTGGCAAACGTGTCGCTGAGCATCTGCAGGGCGCGCATCTGCTCTTTGCTGATGAGCTTCGGGCGGCGGAAGTCGTACGGGGCGCTCACGCCTTTCTCCAGGATGAGGCTCTCCGTGTCGCCGACCTTGACCTGGCCGGAGGCCACCGCGCCCAGCAGGGCGTCAATTTCTTCCTGTGACAGGATGTCCGACACGCTTCGGATGCCTTTCCTGCTCGTGCGCGCGAGCCCGCGTCGCACCAATCAGTGGATGAGAAACTCCTTGAGATACACTTCGGTAACACTCCCACGGACAAGCATTTGGTTCAACCGATCTCGGATCTGCCGCTTGACGGCGTTCTCGCCAGGATGCTCGAGATCCTCGAGCGTTTTCGACCGGAGGATGTTGATGATCGCGTCGTGAAAAACGACCTCCCGCAACTGGAGCTCATCGAGCGCCTTCGCGTTGTCCACCTCGACCGATGGGATGCAGCGAAGCACGCGGGTCGCGTGCGTCCCCCCGACGTTGACGATGATGTCGGAGAACTCAAAGATGAGCGGCGCCGTGACCTTCTCGTCGTCCGGGGCCTCGGCGCTGCCGGCGCCGAGGAACCTGGCCGCGCCGATACCGCCGCCGGCGAGCACAAGACCCGCAACGACGAGGACGACGAGTTTCTTGGCGAGCGGCGCGCCGGGGCGCCCAGCCGGAGCCCCCGACGGCACGGCGGCCGCGGCACCGTTGGCCTCAGCGTCCCGATCGTCCTGTGCGGTCTTCCACATCAGCGCAACCTGTAATAGAACTGCGTAAAGTACACGTTCGTTATCCGCGCATCGTCCGAGCGGAAACGCTGGCTGATCGCATCGGCCAGCTCCCGCTTCAAGCGAGAGCGCCCAACCTCGCAATCGAGCTCGGCCACCTTCTTCGTGCTGACGAGCGTCAGCGCGACGTCCGCCAGTTGGGCGGTGCGCCGGCACAGAAGTTGGGCAAACTCGGGCGACGACGCTTCGAGCACCATGCGGACCTCAAGGCTCGTGCCGGGCTCGGCGAGGTTAATCGTCTGCGGTTCCAGCCGCACGAGAGTGCCGTCGCCTCCGGACGAGCCAGTCCGCGGGCGTTCTCCAGGCCCTATGAGCAAGAAGTATGCTAGGACAAGGCACCCGAGCGCGATGCCGACGCCGACAGGGGTTGTGAGGCGGTTGCGCGCCGGCCGAGCGCCGCGGGTGTTGGAAAGTCCCGCATCGTCGGGTGCGGCCCCCGTGCTGCTTCTTCTCGGGTCGTCGTCTTCGGAAAATTTTTCCACCGGCATAGCCTACCTCCCAGGGTCCTCGTCGGACCGCTTCTGAAAATCTTTCGGGGTCATGTCCCTCACCACGAGTTCGACACGGCGGTTGAGCGCCCGATTGCGGAACGTGTCGTTATCGGCGACCGGGCGGGTGGCGCCGTAACCCACCGCCGAGAGCCGTTCCGGCGCGATGTCGTTCGCCTCGAAGTAGCGCAGCACGGCGAGGGCCCGAGCGGTCGAGAGCTGCCAGAGATCCTCGAACTGCTCGCCGACGATGTCTCGATCGGCGGTGTGGCCCTCGATGCTGACGCAATAGTCCATCTCGGCAAGCACCTGGGCGATCCCGTGGAGCACCTCGTACGCGTGGAGGTCCTTGAGCTCGGCAGAGTCCACGCCGAAGAGGATCTGGTCGGGGATTCGGATCCGCACCTCGCGCATGCTCACGTATGCGGTCACGAGCCCGCCGAGGCCGACCTGGTCGAGCCGCGAATCAATCTGCTGCTTGATGTGGAGGGCCGCGATCTCTTCCGGCACGTCCTCGCCCGTCCTGCCCGGCTCGGGGCTGCGGCGCTCCGACTCGATCCGGTCCTTCTCGGACGGGATCGGCGTCCTGGTCGGCCGCCAATAACCGTGAAGGAAAACCTGCTGGATTGATTTTTTCGCCGCCTCGAACTCCTCCTCGCGGATGACCGACATCGAGACGAGCAGCACGAAAAAGGTGAGCAGCAGCGTCATCATGTCGCCGAACGTGAGCATCCACGCCGGGGCGCCCGGTGCGTCTTCGTCCTGCTTTTTTTTGAGCCTAGGCTTTGCGTTCAGCACGGGAGACTTCCTCGAGCGCGTTGGTGCGCTCATTGGGCGCGACGAAGACCTGGAGCTTCTGCTCGACGATGCGCGGGTTATCCCCGGACTGGATCGAGAGGATGCCGGCGATGACGACTTCCTTGAGCAGGACCTCCTGCTCGGAGCGCACCCTGAGCTTCGCGGCGATCGGCAGGAAGATGAGATTCGCCATGAGCGCGCCGTAAAAGGTCGTGATCAGCGCGACGGCCATGCCGGGGCCGATCGTCTCCGGGTCGCTCATGCCCTGGAGCATCTGCACGAGGCCGATGAGGGTGCCGATCATGCCGAAGGCCGGCGCAAACATGCCCATTGTCTTGTGAACGCGCTGGCCGAGTGCGTGACGATCCTCGATCCGCTGCACCTCGGTGCGGAGCACCTCGTCCATGATCTCCGGCGAGGTGCCGTCAATGGCGAGCTGGAGGCTCTTGACAATAAACGGATCCCGGACGTCCTCGATCTCGCCCTCGAGGGCGAGGATGCCTTCGCGCCTCGCCTTGAGCGCAAAACGGAGCATCATCCGAATGACGTTCTGGATGCTCTCGGCCCGGTGCATGAACGCGTTGCGGGTCACCGCGATGACGCTCTTAATTTGCTTGAGCGAGAAGGCGATGAGCGTTGCCGCGGCCGTGCCGCCGAACGTGATGAGCACCGCCGGCAAGTTGACGAACCCCGTGGGGGCGCTGCCGAGCGTGATGGCGCCGCCCAACAGCACGAAGCCGAGAATGATGCCGAGAATGGTGGTGATGTCCATGCGTTCCCTCGTCGTCAAACGCTACGCCGAGCCCGACGCCGCGTGCTCGATGGCGGCCTCGTCGTCCGGCGACGGGGCCGGCGGCTCGAGCACGCCCCGGGCACGTTGTTCGCGGATCAGGCACTGGTACTCGATGAAGCGGGCCACGACCTCGTCCACGCTCTCGGCCACGAACAACCGCTCACCCGTGGCGAGGGTGATGATGGTATCGGGCGTCGCCTCGACGGTCTTGATCATGTCCGCGTTGATGCAGAGCTCTTTCTTGTCGAACCGCGTCAGCCTGATCATCAAAGCACTCCGTTCCTTCGCGAGCCCGCCCGCGGGTTACCGTTTCAGATTCATCAGCTCGGCCAACAGCTCCTCGGAGGTCGAAATGACCCGGGCGTTGGCCTGGAAAGCGCGCTGGGTGACGATCATGTTGGTGAACTCCTCGGCCAGATCCACGTTCGACATCTCGAGCGTGCCCTGCACCACCTTGCCGTTCGAGCCGGCATTCGGCGCGCCGATGCCGGGCGCCCCCGAGTTGGGCGACTCGATGAAGAGCGAGCCGCCGAGGTCGTAGAGCCCGGCCGGGTTGTTGAAGTTCGCGAGATAGATCTGGGCGATCGCCTGCTGCTCGCCGTTGGAGAAGATGCCGGTGAAGAGGCCCTCGTCGTCCACGAGGAACCGGGTGAGCGCCCCCGAGGTGTAGCCGTCGCGGCTCGCCACCGTCGCCGAGGCGTCCTTGTTGAACTGGGTCACGCCGTCCGCCTGGCCGGCGGTGCCGAAATCGAGCGTGAGCGACAGCGCGGTCGTCGCCCCATACGGCGTCCACTGGAAACCGAACGAGGAGGTACCGGAGATGAGACCGGTGTCGGCATTGAACCGCAGCGTCTCGAAACCGGTCGGGTCGGTGCCGGTCGCCACGTCGAGCGAGACGTCCCACATGTCGCTGTCGGTCTTGAGGAAGGTGATCGTGAGCGTCGTGCTGCCGCCCTTGTCGTCGAAGATGTCCACCTCGGTCGCGTAGGTGTCGCCGACGCTCGCGCCGGCGTCGAGGTTGCCGGACAGCTCGAGGTTCGCCGTCGCATCGGGCGTCATCACGGTGTCGTACGGGATTTGGATGTCGCCGATGGCGGCGCTCGACGGGATCGAGCCGGCGACGGCCGAGACGCCCTGAACGCGATAGCCGCTGAAGGGCGAGACGAGATAGCCGTTGTTGTCCACGTCGAAGTTGCCTGCGCGGGTGTAGTAGCGGCTCGAGCCGTCGCTCAGGATGAACCACCCGTTGCCCTCGATGCCGAAGTCGGTCTGCCGGTTGGTCACCTGGGGCACGCCCTGGGTCATGTTGCGGTCAATGCTCCCCAAGGTGACGCCAAGGCCCATCTGCATCGGGTTGACGCCGCCGACCTCGCTTGTCCCGGCGGAGGCGGCGCGCAGGGTCTGCAGGAGCAGCTCCTTGAAGGCGGCGCGCGAGCCCTTGTAGCCGACGGTGTTGACGTTGGCGATGTTGTTGCCGATGACATCCATACCGAGCTGGGAGCTCCTGAGGCCGGTCAGGCCGGTAAATAATGAGCGCAACATATGTCACGTCCTCCTTCTGGGCTGCCCGACGGCAGCGCAAGTTCGGCGGATGTCTGGAACCCGGCTGCAACGCGGCACGCGCCGCAGGTTCGTTGCTTACGGGTTCGACACGATCTCCACGATGTCCGCATAGCTGTAATGGCCGCTGTTGATGGTGACGTGGAGGCCGCTGTTGGGACTGAAGGCAATGCCCTCGATGACGCCCTCCACGATGTTGCCGGTTTCCGGATGGGTCACTTTGGCGTACTGGCCGATCAGGCCGGCGGCCTCGCCGATCTCGCCGGGGCTCAACGCGGCGGACTCGGTCTCGCTGACCTGGATGATCTCGTCGAGCGGGAAGCGCCCTTCGTCTTCCACGCGCACGAAGACCTCCTTGTCATGCACCTCGACGGCCCAGCAGTAGCCGGTGTGCCTGGCGCCGTTGGCGTCCTTGACGGTGATGGTCTTGCCGATGAGCCCGAGGCCGTACTCGACTTGCTGATCGAGGGTGCTCTGCGACCCGTACACTTCGATGAGGTCCTCGAGCCGATAGGCGATCTCGTTGACGATGAGGTGGACGTCGCCGTCCTGAACGGTCAGCCCGGTGATGGGGCTCGTGACGAACTCGCCGGAGACCGGGTCATAGACCTGCGCGCGCAGGCCGATCATGCCCGCGGCCTGCGTGAGCTTCTGGGCAAACGCGGTCTGCTCGAACGCGGCGTTGAGGTTCTGCAGCTCCTCGAGCGTGCTGAACTGCGCGATCTGGGACATGAACTCGGCGTTGCCCAGCGGCTCGAGCGGGTCCTGGTAACGGAGCTGCGCCACCAGGAGCTTGAGAAACTCATGCTTGCCGAGCGCCCGCGGGTCACTCGCCGACGCGGCGTCGTACTGGGTCGCCTCGGTTGGAGAGACATAATATGATGCCGGTAGGTCCATCGGTCGCTCATCCTCTATGCCAAATAGTCAACCGTTCCATCGTGATTCGAGACCGCGACCGCCTCGGAGCCGGTCGGCGCCTCGCCCGCGGTTTCATCAGGAGTCTCGCCTCGTTCATCGGCATCGGCACGGTCGCCGGTGCCGCTGTGGCCCTCGGCCCGCGCAGAGGCCCACGGCTCGGCGCCGGTCTCGCTGCGCACCGAGACCTCGAACCGGGCCAAGGTAAAACCCTCGTCGCGCAAGACGGTGCGGAGCTGCGAGAGATGCTCCTCGACGACCTCGCGCACAAGGGCGTTGTTGACGCTGAGCTTCGCCGAAATCGTGTGGCCCTCGGTCGTGAGCTGCATCCGCACGGTGCCGAGCGTGGGCGGGCGGAGCTGGAGCGTCACCTCCGTCCGGCCGTCTTTGACGCTGACGAAGGCGTTGCGGATGACTTGGCGGCCGATGGAGCGGGCCAGCTCGATCCGGCCGCGGAGATCGTCCGGCAAGCCGGCCTTCGAAAGCGCTTCCTTGAACACGCCGTCGAGCTTCTCAATGCCTTCCGCATCCGCGGCGGGCAGCGAGCCCGGCAGCCCGACACCCGGATTCGAGGCGTGGGCCGCGTTGCCGACGGCCGAGACGGCGTCTGCGGAACCGGCCGATGCAACGGCGGCCACTTGCCCCTGTGAGCCGACCACGTGCGGCGCCGCCTCTTCGCCACGGACGCCCGCGAGCGGCGCGTCGTGGGCGGCGCCTTCACGCGCTTCGGGCGCGACGCCGTGTCCGGTCTCGGGAGGAGCGCTCCCCTCCCCTTTCGCGGGCTGCTCGGTCTCCTCGGACAACGCTTCGGGCCGGCTCCTTGCCTCTTCCGAAGGCTCACTTGGCTGCTCACGCGACGTGGTCGGTTCTCGTGCGGGAGGCGTCTCGCCGGAGGGCTCGCGGCCGCTCGCCCCATCGGTCGGGTCGAGGACCTCGACCTTCACGCCTGGCGATGCGAGGGCCGAGTTGTTTTGCGCACCGGCGGCTCTGTCGGAGGCCGCTTCGGGCACCGATTCTTCGGCCTCTCTCGACGAGACCGGTGGCTCGGCTCTGATCGCGTCCTCGATGAAAACACAGAGCGGACCCGACGCATCCCCACCCCCGAAAAGACGATTCTCGCGGCCGAGCCGGACCGCGACGGGAGAATCGTCACAAAGACTCCGGCACAACACGTCGAGAAAACTGATCGTCGCCTCGGCGCCGGCACCAGGACGCTCCTCGGCAAAGGGCCCGACCCTGAGCGACCCACTGATGATGTGTGGCGCGTTCTCCATGTCGTGCTCCGTAGTGGTCCATCGCGGCTAGACACAGGCCCGCAGCGCAAATGAGCAAGTTGCGTACCCGGGGGTTTCCCCCGAAAAAAGTGCGACGCATTTGCCGTTCCAACCTGAGCAACCGGCAAGAAGGCACACGCCAAGCGGCACGCCAACAGAGAAGAACCTGCGACACCAAACCCCACGGGGCAAAACGGGGAAATCCGGACGGCGAGGCGCCACGAGGCAGGAAGTGCCGGCACGAAGGAAGAAACTGCCGCCGGCGTTACGGCGGCGTGAAGAGCTTCGCGTTCTCGTCGGAGAGCAGGAGCGTATTGCGCATGAGCTGGTTGATCTTGGTGGCGCGCTTGCGATTGTATTCCTGCTCGACGAGGCTGTCGCCCATTTTCGCGAACGCCTCAAGAACCTTGGCGGCGGCGCGATCGCTCATGACGAGAAGCAGCTCGGCGCATTCGCGATCGCTCATCCCGTCGAAGATCTGCGCAACCGTCTCCGGCGAGGTCCGCTCGTACTTCTTGGCGAGCACCTTGAGCGTCTCGCGTCTCGATGTCTCGATGATGGGATAGAGCTCCGCAAGGCGTTCGAACAGGAGCCGGTTGCGCTGCTCGATCTCTTCGAGGTCCGCCTTGAGCGTGCGCAGCTGGTCGAGTTGGTCTTCTCGCTCGGCCTCGCGCGCTTCCCGCGCCTTGAGTTTGGCGAGGATGCGGCCGATCTCGTCGCAGCGCTCGTCCTGGGGCTCGGTGAGAACTTCGGGCGCCTCGACGACGGTAAAGAAATCGCCGACGACGGGCAGCGCACTCAGCCCACGCCCGCCGACGACCTTCACGACGGCGACCTCGGCGGCGAGCAACACGACGATGGCGCCCACAAGCGCCAAGGTAAACTGCTTCGTTCCATTCATCCGTACACCTCTTCGTGCAAGCCGCGCACGTAGCGGCCGGTAGCCACGTCATCAATGAGCTTCTGCTCCCAACCGGCGACGGCCTTCATGTAGGCGCGCCGGTCGGTCGCTTCAAGTTTCTCGAGGGTGGCCGTTTCCCTCTTGGCCTCGACGAACTCAGCGCGCTTGGCCTCGATCTCGGCGTCCCAGCGCGCGAGCACCTTCTCAAGCCGCCGGATATCGTCGGCGAGCTTGCTGAAGTAGCGCACCATGAGCGCGACATCGGAAAGCGTCTTGCCCGCTTCGGCGCGGCCGGCGAGCTCGCGCTGCCGGTCAAGCAACTCGCCCTGGATCGCGAGAAGCTGTGTTTCGTCCTGGAGCCGCTGCGCCACGAGAGCGGCAAGCGCATTCTTTTTCGCCTCCTCGATGTGGCGCTTCGTTTCGAGGACGCGGTTGAATCTGAACGCGAACCGCTTCACGACGCCTCCTTTGTCGCCGCGTCGGCGTCGTCGAGCGCCGCCTCGCTCGCCATGAGCTCCATGAGCGCCTGCACCGCGGCGCGGTAGTCGCTCCGCTCGTTGATATCCTGACGCAAAAACGCCTCGATCTTGCCGATCATGGCGATCGCACGGTCAATCTCGGCGTTGCTGCCGCGCTTGTAGGCGCCGATGTTGATGAGGTCCTGCGCCCTGGTGAACACGGCGACGTGATGCTGGAGGCGCCGCGCGGCCTCGAGATGCTCGCGCGGCACGATGTCAATCATGACGCGGCTCAGGCTCGCCAACACGTCCACGGCGGGATAGTGGTTGCGCGTGGCGAGGTCGCGCGAGAGCACGATGTGGCCGTCCAGGATGGCGCGCACGGCGTCGGCCACGGGCTCGCTCATGTCGTCCGCCTCGACGAGAACGGCGTAAAGCCCCGTGATGCTGCCGGCGTCTGAGGTGCCGGCGCGCTCGAGCAGCTTCGGCAACGCGGCGAACACGGACGGCGTATAGCCCTTGGTCGTCGGCGGCTCGCCGACGGCCAGGCCGATCTCGCGCAACGCCATGGCGCAACGCGTCAAGGAATCCATCATAAGCATCACGTCGAGGCCCTGGTCGCGGAAATACTCCGCGATC
>Ga0180432_10008841_pt1 | contig 12437 bp, 10 predicted proteins | sample SS_ome_10_FD_132414 | JGI IMG/M metagenome (GOLD analysis project Ga0180432, IMG submission 132414) | Hypersaline lake sediment archaeal communities from the Salton Sea, California, USA - SS_1_MS_2 metaG | ecosystem: Environmental > Aquatic > Non-marine Saline and Alkaline > Hypersaline >...
ACCGACGCCAGTTCCCGCGGGTCGAACCACATCGACCGGCACCGCGTGCACAGGTCGAGCGCGACGGGTTTCTCGCCGGGTCCGTCGACCTCGACGCGGGCCATCTTCCGGCCGCAGTGCGCGCACGCCAGGATGCGCGGCGCCTTGCCGAACCGTCCTTCCCGCCAGACGTGGGCGAGGAACTCCGGCGTCGCGCCGAGGCGGCGGACGACCGGCAGGGCCACCGCCTTGCCCTTGCACTTCGGGCACCCGTAGACGATGCCGTTCGGCGTCTTGCGTTTGACAAGCGGCACGCAGCAGCGCGGACACGTGGGCACGGCAGGTCCCCCCGGGCTATTCAGTCGGGACGACGCGGTCCGCGTGCGAGTGTACCGAACGCGGCTCGCGTCGCAACGCTTTCTCGCCGGCGCGGTGGCCATCGCTTGACCGCCGGACGAACCCACCTATAATCGCCCCCGTTGTACGCGGGCCGCCCGGCGCCTCCCCCAGCCCGTACACCGGAGCGGCGGCCGTATTCAGATGAAAGGAATCCCGCATGACCCATCCCAAACTCACGGTCGTCGGCGCCGGCAACGTCGGCGCGACCGCCGCCCTCTTCGCCGCCCAGCGCGACCTCGGCGACGTCGTCCTCGTGGACGTGGCCGACGGCCTCGCCGCCGGCAAGGCGCTCGACCTCACGGAGGCCGCCCCGGTGCTCGGCACGAGCCACGCGATCACCGGCACCACGGAGTACGGCCCGACGGCGGGGAGTGCCCTCGCCATCGTGACGGCCGGCCTCGCGCGCAAGCCCGGCATGAGCCGCGACGACCTGCTGGCGAAGAACGCCGAGATCGTTGCCTCGGTCGTCAAGCGCCTCGTGGCGGCGAGCCCGGACATCATCCTCGTCATCGTCTCGAACCCCGTGGACGCCATGACGGCGCTCGCGCACCGCGTGAGCGGCCTGCCGCCGGAGCGGGTCGTCGGCATGGCGGGCGTGCTCGACTCCGCCCGCATGCGGGCCTTCATCGCCATGGAGGCCGGCGTCAGCCCGAAAGACGTCCAGGCGGTCGTCCTGGGCGGGCACGGCGACTCGATGGTCCCGCTCGTGCGGTACTCCAGCATCGGCGGGTTGCCGCTCGAGGCGCGCCTCTCGGCGGAGCAGATCGACGCCATCGTCCGTCGGACCCGCAGCGGCGGGGCGGAGATCGTCGCGCTCTTGAAGACCGGCTCGGCGTTTTACGCACCGGCGGCGGCGGCCGTCGACATGGCCCAGGCCATCCTCCGCAACGAGCGACGCGTCCTGCCCTGCGCCGCGTACTGCGACGCCGCCTACGGTGTGGGCGGGTACTTCGTGGGCGTGCCGGCCCGCCTCGGCGCGGGCGGCGTGGGCGAGGTCCTGGAGTTCGACCTCTCGGACGCCGAGCGCGAAGCGCTGGAGGCCAGCGTCCAGCACGTGCGCGGCCTCGTCGAGACCATCGAGGGGCTCGGGTACTGACGCAAACAGCGCACGCGCGGCGGCCTTCCCAGGCCGCCGCGATGCTTCAGCCGGCGTGGTGACCTGGGAAGGCCACCACGCCGGCGCCGCCGCATCTCCCTGGATTTCCTGCATAAACCTTTCGCCCTTTGTCGTGTCTAATACGGACGGGGCCTCTTCGGAACGCGCGCGTGCACCGACTCCTCGAACGCGTCTACCAGGACCATCGGCAGGGTCTGTACACCCTGGCGCTCGCGGTGACGCGGTGCCCGGGCCGGGCCGAGGACGCCGTCCAGGAGGCGTTCGCGCGGCTGTGGTCGCGCGGGGCAACGCCTTCCGGCGACCCGGTGGCGTACGTGTACGCGGCGGTGCGGAACGCGGCCATCGACCAGGTCCGCCGGCAGCCGCCGGCCCGGCCGCCGGAGGTCGCCTCGATCTACAACGGCCTGCCGGCCGACCCCGCGGCCCTCGCCGTCACGGCGGAGCAGCACCGGGCGGTCCGCGAGGCCGTCGAGGCCTTGCCGGCCGCCCAACGCGAGTCCGTTGTCATGAAGATTTACGGCGGCCTGACGTTCCGGCAGATGGCCGACGCCTTGGGCGAACCGCTGCCCACCGTGGCCGCTCGCTACCGCCGGGCCCTGGACGTGCTCGGCCGCCACATAGGAGGGGCGCAGGAGAGACGTCATGCCTGAGGATATCGAAGCGCTTTTGGAGCGGATGCCGCTCCGCAAGCCGCCGGCCACGCTCGACGCGAAGGTGCTGCCCGCTCGGCCGCGCGGCCGGGGCCTCGTGGGATGGATTGTGGCCGGGGGCGCCGCCGCCGCGGCCGCCGCCGTCCTGCTGGCCTGTTGGCTGCACGAGGGTGGCGAGGTCCCGCCGGCGCCGGTCCCGACCGGCGACGAACCCGCCGCGGTGGCCGAGGCCCCCGAACCGCTCAGCGTCGAGCGCGAGTGGACCCACGTGACGTACGAGGGCGTGGTGGCCCCCGAGGGCGAACCGATGGCGAAGTTCCGCCGGCACGTGGTCCGGCAGCTCGAGTGGATCGACCCGGCCGACGGCGCCCGCATGGAGATGACCGTTCCTCGCGAGGAGGTCATTCTGATTAAGGCCAATGTCTACTGAGTCACGGACAAGTTCCCGGAAGAGGAGAACGTGATGCGTACCCTGACGATTCCGGCCGTTCTGGCCCTCGCTCTGGCGGGGTGGGCGGCGACCGCCGCTGCCGAACCGAAAGTCCGCGTGTTCAGCACCGATCCCGACGCCACCGGGGCCGCCTGCGGCGTCGCCGTGGTCGGTGGGGAGGCCGACGTGCAGGTTGTCCCCCTGGGCGACCCCGGCGACGCCGTCGGCTGGGCAAGCAGCGTCCTTGCGCCGGGCGGTCCGCGCAAGAAGATGAAACTGCCGTTCCTGGGCGTGGCCACGTCGTCGCCGTCGGAGGCCCTGCGGAAGCAGATCAACCTGCCGCCCGGCACGGGCCTCGTGGTCGATTACGTGGCCGAGGAGAGCCCCGCCCACGAGGCCGGCATCAAGGCGCACGACGTCCTGACGCAACTCGGCGACCAGATCCTCGTCAACCCGCCGCAACTCGCCGTCCTCGTGCGGCTGCGCAAGGCCGGCGACGCCGTGCCGGTTACGCTCATGCGCGGCGGAAAGGAGCAGCAGGTCAAGGCGACGCTCACCGAGAAGGAGCAGTGGGTGACCACGGGCGGTTCGGGTGTGGGCGCCGCCACGTTCGGGGGCATCGTGCCGCCCATCCAGGCCGAGAAGCTCAAGGACCTCCTGAAGCAGGGGAACGTATCGGTCCGAATCCAACCGCAAGACGCCGGCCAAGGTGAAAAGGCGGAGGCAGAAAAGCCTTTCGGCGGCACCGTCGCCACCGCCTTCAGCATGACCATGGCCGACGGCGAGCACACCCTTACCATCGACCAGCGCGACGGCAAGCGGCACCTGGTGGCCAAGGACGCGAACGGCAACGTCCTCTTCGACGGCCCCATCAGCACCGACGCCGAGCGGGCCAAGGTGCCCGAGGACATCCTCAAGAAACTCAACCGCATGGCCCCGCACGTGGACGTTCGCATGCACATGGGCGACACCCTTCAAGAAGCCAAGCGGCGCGTCGAGGAGGCCCGGCAGCGCGCCGAGGCCGAACGCAAACGCATCCAGGAAAAGGTCCGACCGCACAAACACGCCTTGCCCCGCGTCGAGGCCCACTCCAGCGGCCAGGGTCACGCCGCCGTCCACATCCAGGACCAGGAACACGACCTGCGGATCACGTCGAAAGACGGCAAGCAGCACCTCGTGGCCAAGGACGCCGAGGGCAATGTCCTCTTCGACGGCCCCATCAGCACCGACGAGGACATGGCGAAGGTGCCCGAGGCCATTCGCGAAAAGGTTAAGGGCATTCGCGTCCAGAGCGGCGGCAGCAACAGCGACGGCAAGGCCTTGTAGCGCGAAGCACCCCCTGACGGTCGGCCGACCTGGCCGGGTGCCACTGGCGGCTTGCCCGCCAGTATGTTCCGCGCGCGGCACTCGCGGCGCCGCCCGGACATACCCGCCCGCTTACGCGGGCGGCTCGAACGCCCCCGCGCCCCGAGCCGCGTGCGTGAGCACGCGGGTACGTCTGAACGGCGGCGCGACGGCCACCACGCGGCCCCGTCCAAACGGCCGCGGCTTTCCTTCACCTCGCACCCCCCGCTTGCCGTATAATAAGGTGACCCGGCACGTGCCCTCGGGGCAAGGAGGTCCCGATGCGTTGCTCCCTTCTGGCCATTCTGTTCACACTGGCCTTGGCCGCCGCGGCTTACGGCCTCGACTACGCCCCGCAACTCGACCGCGAGTACACCGACCGCCTGATCGCGATGGAGGAGTCCGCACCGGCTCACGTCGCCCTGGCCGAGTGGTGCGCCAAGGTCGGCCTCGACGACAAGGCGACGCGCCACTGGAAGGAGGCCCTGCACCGCGACCCCCACAACGCCGACGCCCGGGCCGCCCTCGGCTACGTCCGCCGGGGCGACGAGTGGGTGGAGGCCGGCGACGCGGTGAGCGTACCGGCCGTCGGCATCCAGCGGTACACGCCGCCCGCCGTCGACGCCCGCCGCCGCGACCTGGAGCAGCGTATCCAGGGCGTCTACACGCAGTACCTCAGCGCGCTGGATCCGGCCACCTGGCAGAAGGGCGCCGACGAGATGCTCCTCGTGCGCGACCCCCTCGCCGCCGAGCCCGTCCACCGAATCCTGTCGAACGGCAACGAGAAGACCCGGCTGCTGATGTGCGAGGTCCTGGGCCAGTTGCCCGGCAAGGAGGCCGCCCATCGCCTGGTCCGCGTGGTGCTCTCGGATTCCTCCCGGGCCGTCTACGACGCCGCCGTGGCGGCCATCGAGATGCGCTCCGACGACCACGCCGTCCCGTCCATGCTGAACGGCCTGAACGGGTCGGAAGAGACGCTCCAGCGGGCCGCTCACGCGTTGGGCGAACTGCGCGTCTGGAAGGCTGCCCCGCGCCTCGTGGGCCGCCTCGAAACCCGCGAGCCCCGCACGAAGGAGTTCAAGGAGAAGGGGTCGCCCGGCGCGTACTTTTTCTCCGGCGATATCGTGACGTACATCGCGGACGTGGAACCGGTGGTCGCCCCGGGGGCCGTCGCCTTCAACCCCATCATCGGCGCGATTCCGAGTGGCGCCGGCGTCGACGTCGACAACCCCGTCGTCACCGTGCGCAAGACCGTGATCGTGACCGTCCGGCAGCCGGAGGTCCTGGAGGCCCTGAAGAAGATCACCGGCCGGGACTTCGGCTACGACGAGGTGGCCTGGCGCGGCTGGCTCCGGCAGCGCGAGGCCGGCTCCGACAGGAACGAGTGACGCTGGGCCGGAGAGCAGCCTGCCGCGCGGCGGCCTTCCCAGGCCGCCGCGTCTTCAGCCCTCTCGGGGCGTGGTGGCCTGGGAAGGCCACCACGCGGGAATCGCGGGACGGTTTTGGCATGCTTGGACGGCCATCTTGGGATCGCCGCATGACACGTCTTCTGCTCGTCGCCCTGGTCGTTTCCCTGCCGGCTCTCGCCGGCTGCGCCGGCAACGGGAGCCGGGCGGAGGGGACGGCCTGGCCCGGCCGGCTGCACCGGCTGCCGCCGTGGCGGTCGGGCGTACCCGCACTCCTCATCAACGTGCCGGAGGTATACGCCAAGGGCCTGCGGGCCGAGGAAGCGTTCCTGGTGCACCTGTTCCGCCGGCCGCCGACGTCGGCCTCGCCCGGCACGGCCACCTTGGCCGTCTACATTGGCCTCGCCCCCCAGGAGCCCCGCTGCGAGGACGTCACGGAGCCGGTCGCGATCGCCGGACGCCGGACCCAATGGGTCGGCGGGTCGTGGGAGGACGCCCGTGGCCGGACGGTCCATCACGCGGAGGCGTACGTGCGCGGCCTGTTCCGCTGGCCCACGACGTGGCGGGCCGACGCCCACGGCCTCGTGATCCACGTCATGGCGTGGGGCACCGATGCCGAGGAAGTCCAGCGGCTGATGCGGGCCGCCGAGTCCCTCCGCCTGGAACCGTAATAAGTAGCCGCCGGCCTCGCCCGGCGCGTTCGCGACCGCATTGTCTGAAAGGTTTCCGCCATGCCGACCCGCGCCCGCCTGACCGTTGCCCGGTTTGTTCTCGCCGTTCTGCTCGCCGCCTGTACGGCGGCCAGCGGTGCCCGTCCGCCCGCCCGGCCGTCGGCCACGCCGCAGATGCCCGCCAACCAGCGGGCCATGCGCCTCGAAACCGACACCACGGAGGCCGGCGACGTCCGGTATCTCCTCTACCTGCCGCCCGCTTACGCCAAGGCCCGGAAGCCCTGGCCACTCGTCCTCTTCCTGCACGGCCTGGGCGAGAGCGGGCACGACCTCGCCCTGGTCGGCAAGCACGGGCCGCCCAAACTCATCGGCGCCGGCAACGATTTCCCGTTCATCTGCGTCTCGCCGCAGTGCCCGAAAGGCAAATGGTGGAGCCGCCCCGACCGGCTGGCGGGCCTGGTGGCCCTGTTGGACCACGTCCAGACGACGTACCGCGTGGACACCGACCGCGTGTACCTGACCGGCCTGTCGATGGGCGGGTTCGGCACGTGGGCGCTGGCGGCCCGGGAGCCCAAGCGGTTCGCCGCCCTGGCGCCCATCTGCGGCAAAGGCGACCCCGCCACCGCCGAACGCTTCGCCCAGACACCCACCTGGGTCTTCCACGGCGACGCCGACCGGGTGGTTCCCCTGCAGCATTCCCGGGACATGGTTGACGCCCTGCGGAAGGCGGGCGGCACGCCCAAACTCACCGTGTACGAGGGTGTCGGCCACGACTCCTGGACACGGACCTACGCGAACCCCGACTTCTGGAAATGGATTCTGGCGCAGCGCCGGAAACGCTGACGGTCTTTCCGGGCACTCCGCCGCCGGCCTCGCCCGGCGCGGCGCCGACGGCACGGCCTTCCCGTCGCGAAGGCCAACGGCGCGGGCGATAGGCGGAACCGCTTCTACAGCACCGCCTTCTGATACGGGTACGTCCCCGCCAGGACCAGCGTGTCGGAGACCGTCGTGCAGGCCTCCGTGCATCCGGGCCGGCTCAGGCTCATCGCCGCGGCGCACACGCCGAGGCGGAGGCCGTCCTGGAGCGGCCAGTCCTCGTGCAGGCCGTAGAGCAGCCCCGCGCAGAAGGCGTCGCCGGCGCCGGCCGCGCCCTTGACGTACCCGTTGGGCAGCCTCAGGGCCGGCTGCCACACCTCCTGGCCGTCGGCCGTCCGCACGTACGCGCCTTCCGGCATATGGATACAGACAAGTTCCCGAACCCCGAGGGCGAGCAGGTCGGCGGCCGAGGCCTGGATGGCCTCCGGGTCGGGTCGGTCGCCGGGCTTCAGGTCGTGGCCGGTGGTCCGCCCCGCCTCCAGTTCGTTCAGGATGGCGTAGTCGGCGTGGGCGAGGGCGGGCTTCACGATCTTCGGAAACCGGTCGCTGTCCTCGCTGACCACGTCGATGCTCGTCCGGATGCCCGCCTCCTGCAGCCGGGCCAGCACCCGGGCCGCCGCCGTGCCGTACTCGTCATCCGGCTCGTCCATGCGGTCCAGGAGCAGCAGGTACCCGAGGTGGGCGATGCGGGCGCCGAGCGCGTCGACCGGCACGTGCTCGGGGCCGAAGCGGGCGTTCGCCCCGCGGTTGTGGAAGAAGGTGCGTCGGCCGGTGTTCTGGACGACCATGACGTTCGTGTACGAGGTGGGGGCCTCGTCGCTCGTGCCGAGGGCCGAGAGGTCGATGCCGTGGGCCGCGCCGTCCTGGCGGATGAATGCGCCGTCGGCATCGTCGCCGATCAGGCCGACGGCCTCGAGCGGAATCGGGTTCCCGTTCTCGCCGGGCCCGAACCGGGCGAGGTCCACGAGCACGTTGTACGGCGCCCCGCCCGTGCCGCGGTCCTCGTCCAGGATGTTGGCGAGGGTCTCTTCCTGCGGCCAGCGGTCGACAATGAAGATGTGATCGATAATCCAGTTGCCGGCGGCGGCAATGCCGCGTCGCGCGTGGGGCATGGCGTCTCCTTGGCTGTAACGCACCGGCATCATAGCCGCCCGGCCCGCACGCCGCAAGCCGAGGGCCGGCCGGCCGCCCCGGCCCGCGCGCAGAGAACGGGCGACCGGACCGTCCCGGCCGCCCGTCTATGAATCGCGTTTAGAGGAGAGTTCGTCTCCGCCGGTTACCGTCGGCGTCGGCGCCGCCGGGCCGCCAGCGCACTGCCGGCCCCGAGGGTCAGCATCGCCAGGGTAGCGGGTTCCGGAGCCAACGCCTGGACGACCGGATTGGCCATGAAGAAGCCGGCCGCGTGCGTCTCGCCGCCCAGGCCCTCGATGAAGACGGTGACCTCTTCGCCGGCGTCGGCGTCGATGTGCCAGGTGAGCATCTTGCCGCTCTTGACGGCGTCGGCGTCGAGTTCGTACATCTTGTAGTTATTGTTGGGGTTCTGTTCGTCCTGGCCGAGGAGGTGGACGATAACGCTGGTGCCGGCGAAATCGGGGTCGAAGATGCAGACGGAGAAGTCCATCTTCCAATCGCCGCCCAGATTGTTGCCGAGTTGGAAGGTGTCGATGTTGCCGGTGGGGTCGCCGCCTCCCCCGCCGCCGGTGCCCCCGCCGCCGGTGCCCCCGCCCCCGTTGGTGTCAAACTTGAGCCAGGCGGGATTGCCGCCCCCGGGGCCGTACTGGGGGTTTGAGGTCGGGTCGAAGTCCCCCGGCGCGAGGTTGCTGGCCGAGTTATCCCACGTCAGCAGGTAGGCCTCGGGCTCGAAGCCGAAGAATGCCACGAAATCTGTGGTTTGGGGGTTGAAATCCGCGACCGTGGCATCCTGGATGACCGCGGCTTGGCCGGTGCTGACCGCCAGCAGGACGAGCAAGCCGGCGCAGATTCCCCATACGCATGTGCGCTTCATAAAAAGCCTCCCCTCAAGAACGAGTCCTCTACGACCCCATGAGCGCTGGGCAGCCCTCGGCAAGGGTCCGCCGGGACACCGCCCGGTCGGAGCCGTACCGACTCCCATAACGAGCCGACCAGTTTGTTCGGTTGGAATCCAGCGAAGGCGGGAACGGACCCTTTGCCGTTGTCCAACCCCCTTATCTCCAGTCACAGTATAGCCGAGAATCGGGAAAAAGCAAAAAAGCGGGGCCGGAAAATTCCCGGCGCCCCGCCGGCCGGATGGTCGATTGACACCGTGCGGCCGGGGGCTTATAATCAGCATTGGCGGTGAGGGACCGCGCCGCACGCCGCCAATGGCCCCACGCAGGTTGCTTTAACCTCTTGGATGCCAGGACGTTACATGGCCGATCCCAACAACGCGTCCAACGACCTGCCGGCCTACAAGGGGTCCGAGGCGCCCTGTGTCTACTGCGGTCAGATGATCGACCGCCAGGCCGACCGCTGCCCCCACTGCCGCACCTCTTATTCCTTCGCCGTCCGCAAGGCCTCCCGCGAGGTGGTGGGCGATTGGTTCTATCTTGATTCCCGCAACCCGAGTGGCCGGGGCGTCAGCTTTGAGACGCTCATCAAGATGATCGAAAAGGGCCGCATCCGACCCGATTCCGTGGTCCGCGGCCCGACGACGCACCACGATTGGATGTATGCCGCCGAAGCGCCCCGCCTGGCCAAGTACCTTGGCATGTGCCCCCACTGTTTCGCCCAGGCCAAGCCCGAGGACACGTTCTGCACGAATTGCCAGTTGAACATGAACGAGCGGCCGGCGGAGGCCCGGCCGGGCGCCGCCCCCGACGAGATCCAGGACCCGTACCACAAGCCGGCGTACGAGATGGAGGAGCGTTTGGCCGACGCCGCTCGGGCGGCCGAACCCACCCCGCCGCCGCGGCCGGCGCCGAGCGTGACGACGCCGCCCCCCGCCCCCGCCGTGGCCGCGGCTCCGTCGCCCCCCGTCCGGGGACCCGCCCCGAAGCCCGAGAGCAAGCCGACGCCGACGGCGGCGGCCGCCGCTGCCGCCCTGGCGGGATCGGGTTCGCCCGACCGGCCGTCCCGCGTGGCCCCCGTGGCGAAGCCCTCCCGGCCGAAGATCTGGATCGTCCTCATCCTGACGTGGGTCACGCTGATCCCGTTGCTGCTGATTGCCTACGCGCTGCCGATTCCGGTCCTCCACGACGCGCTGCACGGCCTGGTGGGCAGCAACGAGCAGCCGAACCCGGAGCCGCCGCCCGAGCCGCCCCCCGAACCCGAACCGGACGCCGAAGCCCGCTGGCTCCGGGCCCAACTTGCCAAGGCCGACGCGGCCGAACAGAAAAAGGACTACGCCCAGGCCATCCGCATTTACCAGGGGATCGTCGAGCGGACCGGCGACGAGTCGTATCGCCAGCGCATCGCCGCCCTCCAGAAAAAACCCGAGGAGGAACGGCAAGCCCGCCTCGCGAAACTCCGCGAACGCCTCGAAATGGCCGAGAACCTCTCCGCCAGGAAGCAGTTCGACGACGCCCTGGCCGTCCTCCGTAACGTCAGCAAGGAGGACCGGTCGCTTCTGCTCTCCATGGGGATGAGCGTCTCGAGCATGGAGAAGGCGATCGAGGCCGCCAAGGGCCGACACGTGGCCCAGGAGAAGAAGAAGCAGCAACTGGCCGCCGACCTCACCGCCGCCGCCGAACTCCGCGCGAACACGCAACTCGACGAGGCCCTCGCCGCCTACGAGGCCATCGGCAAGACGTACGAGGCCGACCTGCTGGCGGCCTACAACGTGGACCTGGGGGCGGTCCTGAAGGATCTGAAGGAAGCCATTGCCGCCCGGCCGCCCAAGCCGCCGGAGCCCCCCAGGCCGCCCGAACCGCCACCGTCCGAGGCCGCCGCCGAGATTGCCGACCTCATGGCCAGCGCCGCCGACCTTGAGAAGAAGGAGAAGTTCGCCGAGGCCCTGGCCGTCCTCCAGAAGATCAAGGAGGACTACGATAAGAAGTTCTGGCCCGACAAACTCGAGCAGCGGATCCGCCAGGTCCAGGCCAAGAAAGAGGCCCTCGAGTTCTTCGGCATGGATAAGTAGCGCCCCGGCCGCGTTCCCTCGCCGCCAGGCGAAGTGCCCCTCGAACGCACGCACACGGAGACGCCGGCATGCGATGCTCCGGCTGCGCCCTCTTCTCGGCCGCCCTGGCCCTCGTTGCGGCCACCGCCTCAGCCGCCACCGACATCCAGCACAACGGCGTCACGTGGACGCTCGCCGGCGACACGCACGTCACGGGCACGTTCGTGACCGGCGACCCGTGGGTCGTCGGGCCCGTCACGGTCGTCGCCATCACGACCGACCGGCACGCTCCCGGCTTCGAGCCGCGCAAGGGCCAGGACGGCTCGATGGTCAACCCGCTGGTCGGCCACGACCGCGCGAAGCAGGGCTACGACGACGGCCTCCCCTCCTACGACCCGTCGCTGAACGCGGGTCGGCCGAACGGCCGGCCGGTCGCCCGCGCCAACCCGCTGCCCCTGAAGGCCGGCAGCACACTCGTCTCGTCGGTGAGTTGGCTGTACCGCTCGCCCCAGGACGCCGAGCCGGGGTGCCCGCGGTTCAACGGCACGACGAAGGCGCCGCGCCCCGTCACGCGGGCGATGGGGGTGCTGACGGTCCTCGCGGCCGCCCCGGCGAAGGGCAGTTTCCGCCCGCCCTACGCCGGCGACGACAAGACCGTCCGCTTCCACGTGGACCGGCTCGACCGGTCGAAACTGCTCGCGCTCGATCCCGTGCCGGCCACGCCTGACGTAAGCCGCCTCGAGGAGGCGCTCTCGCGGACGTGGGTCGACCACGCCTTCGACTGGATGGGCGTCATGGTCCACCCGTCCGAACACATGCCGAACTACGGCCGGGATATGGCGAACATCCTCCTTGAGGCCTCGCTGGTGCTGCACCTGGATGTCGACCAGTTACCCGGCAAGCCCAGCAAGGATCGCCTGCTCATTTCCCTGGTGCAGTTCGGCATCGACTCGACGGGCATCGCCGATGCCGGGGGCGGCTGGCGCGCGAACGGCGGCCACGGCCTCGGGCGCAAGTGGCCCATCCTCTTTGCCGGCGCCGTGCTGGGCGACCCCCACATGACGAACGTCGGCCGCTGGCCGCGCGGCTTCAACCAGGGGGTCGAGTTCCAGGAAGACCAGCAGCACTTCCACGTGACCGAGGCCGACGTCGCCCGCACGCACGGCAACGCCTGGGCGCCCGACCGCCGCAACGTGAAGCGTGGCCAAGCGCTGCCGTACGAGGCCGAGCACGTCGGCATGGCCGAGTGGGGCATCCGCCACGCCTATCGGCCGGAGGCCGACAACCGGCACCCGGCGGCGATGTACCGGCAGATCAACAGCGGCATCATCCCGGGCTTCGCCCTCCTGGCCCGCATGATGGGCCTCCAGGACGCGTGGAACCACGACGCCATGTTCGACTATGCCGACCGCTTCATGGCCGAGCACGACGGCGGGTGGGGTGATGGCAAGAAACCGGTGGCCAACGCCCTGAAACCGTTCCCCTAC
>Ga0180432_10008842_pt1 | contig 12437 bp, 10 predicted proteins | sample SS_ome_10_FD_132414 | JGI IMG/M metagenome (GOLD analysis project Ga0180432, IMG submission 132414) | Hypersaline lake sediment archaeal communities from the Salton Sea, California, USA - SS_1_MS_2 metaG | ecosystem: Environmental > Aquatic > Non-marine Saline and Alkaline > Hypersaline >...
AAAAGGACGATTATGATTCGAAAAGCTAAAATAAAGGACATTAAAGCCATTCACGGTCTTCTCCAGGAATACGGCAAAAAGGGAGAACTTCTGCCCCGCCCTCTGAGTGTTTTATACGACCACGTCAGGGATTTCTCGGTTTACGTGGATGAAGAAAATGACGATATTATCGGCTGTTGTGCATTACAGTTCTGCTGGGATGATCTTGCCGAGATACGATCTCTTGCCGTACATCCGAACTATCTAAGGAAAAAAATTGGATCGAAGCTTGTAGAAGCAATGCTTTCCGAGGCAAAATCGTTCGGGATAAAAAAAATATTTGCACTCACTTACCGCCAGAAATTTTTTGAAAAATTCGGTTTTATGCAAATAGAGAGATCAAAACTCCCGCTGAAAATCTGGGCCGACTGCATCATGTGTGTGAAATTTCCGGACTGCGACGAAACAGCAATGATGAAAGAGATGGACTAGAATCAGGTATAACCTGAATCTTGCACGAGCCGGAGGCTTTCATATGCAAGGCACTTAAGGGTGAAGTCATAGTGAACTATTACGAACCCTTAATAACGCAGCAGATGAAAGCCGCCGGCTCGCCTTTTGGGGTGAAAATTAATGAATAAAAAGATCATCATCCGATTTACCATTTAGGTAAAATGGTTGATTCTATGATTTTGTTTAAACCCGCTTCAATTAAGAATTATAAAGATTTTCATTAATTTTCATGCAAGATTCAGGTATAAATGACATTCAAAGAAAGCGGAGGATACTTCCATACACCCGGTTTTGCAACAATATGCTGTCCGCCGACGCTCAGCCAGTTCAAATCCGGCTTGATTTCCCGTAATTTTCCGTCATCGGGCATCCTGGCATGATTGGTAAATGAATAGGTTGCCTGGAATATGCAGATGCCGGAGTTCTTTTGGCGGTGTACCACATAATTTTTCTTGAATGAGCGGGACGTCATATTATTTGCTTCTGCGATCTGGTCCATTTCACTGTTTGCAAACTTCATCAAAAGCAGTTTTGAAACGCCCCTTTCGGAAATCCGTATCAACGCCCTGGACTCACTGCTTCCTGCATAAACCGTTGTAATACAGGGGATCCTTTTAAAATACTGGGAAGCAACTATAGCTGCAGTCCTTCTGCCCCCAACATCCACGGGAAGACAATAATACTCAAAGAATTTTTTCTGGATATCTTCAGCATATTTGTCTCCTTTTTCATATAAATCCTTGGATATATAACGAAGACTGCGAGCCAGGTCTTCGGCGGCATCTGCAATCGGCCAGTCGATACGTACATGAAAATGTGACAGACTGTATCTATTCTTACCCCTACTGGCCGGATTTCGCTGAATAAGGAGAGCATAATCCACGGGAAGCAGCCTCTTTAATAAATCATGGAAATGGGCTGAATCCAAATATTTCTGCGTTCTATCAAATGTATTCGACAGCGAAAGCCTCTCATAACGGAGAAGATTGATTTTGGTCGTTTTGTTACTTTCAAAGAACCGGATATATTTCTTGTGCTCGGAAGGGATGGTTTCTTCCATAAAAATAGCTAAAAAAGAGTTCTGGCATTCATGCTCTATAGCCGGGATACGCGCCCGAGGCTTCAACTCGCGTTTTTCTACGAACGGGTAATCGATTTTTCTGGAAAGAAAATTATCATAGGAGTCTAACAGCGCATACTTAACCATGTGCTGATCCAACTCATCTCGCAAAAGTTCATAATAAGAACGCCTCAATCTGTCTTCTTGACTCAGCTCTTCCCTTACACACCAGAATGCCAATCTTGCCTCCTGACAGCCCGCCCAAGGCGGATACTTTTTTCATTTTTTCTTATAATAGCACTATTTTAGATAATCGTCAACAGCATATGATCTTCATTTTCGGTTAAATTTATCAATCCAATTATACAGCCCTTCCCTATACCTATATGCAAAGAACATAAGTACGAGGCATACACTTAATATAAAAACAAACCACCCGTACCTCTGTTCAAAAATATACGATCCCTGAAGACTGAGCATGAGTGTCCCGGGCATTCGTCCGATGGCGGTAAGTAAAATAAAAACTTTTAAAGGCAAGGCGCTTAATCCAAGAAATAAACACAGATAGTCTTTAGGAAAGCCCGGGAAAACAAATAAACCAAACAAAACAATGACGCCCTGGCGTTTTACAATATTATCCATCCGTTCTAATTGAGCCGGAGGAATCAATTTTCTTACAAATTTTTTTCCCAGAAAACGACCGATTGTGAAATTGATCAAGGATCCTAATGTCAGGCCAATACTTGAATAGAAAAACCCTTTTGTCGCTCCGAATAAAAATCCTCCGATAAAACCGGTTGCTTCACCGGGAAAAGGGGCCAGCAAAACCTGGAGAACCTGAATGATTATAAAAACAACCGGCGCACCCGCACCAAAGGACGTGACAAAAGCCTTGATTTGCTCTCTATCCGTAAAAATATCATAGTAATAGGTGGTTTTTTCCCACAGAGGGATGCGGTACAAAAATCCCAGCACAACAAGGACGCATACAACGATAACGGTAATTATCTTTTGATTTTTTTTATTTATCACTCGTCACAGGACATGGCTCATGGGAGCATTAGGGTTTGTTAAAATGGTTTCCAGCCATTAAAATATTTATTTCTTGAACCCAGGCGTTGAAATAAGGTTTCAGATGTCAGGTGTCAGGTGTCAGTATAAGAAACGTATTATCTGGTACGCTGACACCTGACACCCGCACGCAGTGTCCCTATAAAATAAACTGATGCCATTCATCCGTTGTCAACCTGTTAATCATTAATTTACAATCTAAACGTCCAGCGCGGCCACGGCCGGCAGGGTTCTGCCTTCCAAAAGAGCAAGAAAAGCGCCTCCGCCTGTTGAGATATATGTTATTCTATCAGTTTCACCGCTTTTGTGTACGGCCACATCTGTATCTCCCCCGCCAACAATCGAAAGTGCATAAGAATTGGCCACACTATGGGCCATGGCGAATGTTCCCCGGCTGAATGCATCCATTTCAAAAACGCCCATAGGTCCGTTCCATACAATTGTTTTGGCATCATATAAAGCTTCGGCATAGAGCCTGGATGTGGCAGGACCGATATCCATGACCATCCACTCACTGGGGATCTCCTGTATGGGTACGATTTTGATTTCAGCTCTCGCATCAAAATGGCTTGCCACCACCGCATCTACCGGAAGATAGAACTTTATACCGGCTTCAGCCGCTTTTCTCAATATGGATTCAGCGGTTTCAATAAGGTCATTTTCTATTGTCGACTTTCCCAAATCGTAACCAAAACTTTTGAGAAATGTATTTGCCATGGCCCCGCCGATAATGATTTTGTCAACATGATGAAGCATGTTCTCCAACGCCCCTATTTTGCTCGATACCTTTGCCCCGCCCACAACGGCAACCACGGGACGTTGAGGATCAGCCATTGCTTTTTTAAAATAGTTAAGCTCCTTTTGAAGCAAAAAACCGGCTCCGGAGACCGGAGCGAATTTTGTTATGGCCACAACCGAGGCATTGACCCGGTGAGATACGGCAAAGGCGTCATTTATATAAACGTCACAAAGTTCGGCCAGCGCCTGTGCAAATGCTTCATCATTTTTCTGCTCCCCGGGATGGAACCTTAAATTTTCGAGGAGCACCACATCGCCGATTTTCATTTGATTGACGAGCGCTTTGATCTCGGAACCGATGCAGTCTTTTGCCATTATGACTTCTTTTCCAAGTAATCTGCCCAAGCGTTTTGCTACGGGAGAAAGGCTGAATTCAGGCACGGGCTTTCCTTTTGGCCTGCCCAAATGTGAAGCGATGATGAGCTTTGAATGATGATCCAGCGCATATTCCAATGTGGGCAAAACACCACGAATCCGGGAATCATCCGTGATGTTCTGATGCTCATCCAGGGGAACATTAAAATCTACTCTGAAAAAGACTCTTTTTCCTGAAAGATCTATATCTTTAATCGTTTTCATGATTTTTCCTCCCCTTTTCCTTTATTTTGTTTTTTTCTTCTCTATTCGCTTGCGCTGAAGCGCTTTCTTTTTAGACCATCTTTCCAGAAAGTTTATACGGCCGGACTGATATGCCCTGTCGATAATTTCTTCCCGAACCTTCAAGCCGCCGGCTCCCTCAATGGCTGATTTTAAACATTCTGTTTTGTGACGACATGCAAGACAGGTCTCGGGAGTATTTCGCAAACCGTTTTTGCCTTTGGGAAAAACGGTTTCGAGTTCGCCAAAGCAAGGAGGATATTTCTTTTTTGGTTCTTTATCGGCCATTGTGTTGTCAATTTATGAGGTGATCAATACCCGCCATGGGCTGCGTATCAGACCAATGCCGGCCGGGTTTGACCAGCAGGCGAGTTTGCAATAGCAGAAGGGTCGAAGCGAATTTACTTTTTTTTAACCCTACTTATTTTGCATATCAAATTCCTGATTCATCCGTGCAATATAACCGTGATCCGCAAAGCTGAAATATCGATTGTCTCCTATGATCAAATGTTCGTGAACGGTTATACCCATTACTCTGCAGGCAAAAATTAACTGTCGCGTGATGGAGATATCTTCCGGAGAGGGCTTGGGATCGCCTGAAGGATGGTTGTGGGCAAAAATAAGCGCTGCGGCGTGGTGATTCAGGGCTGCAATGATGACCTCTCTCGGGTAAACCGAACTTGCGGTCAACGTTCCTTCAAAGAGAATTTCCGTGGCAACAACCCTGTTCTTGGCATCAAGGAAAAGCACCGTGAAGCATTCACGACTCTTTTCTCTTATGCTGTGGTAAAGAAAATCAAACAGCTCTCTTGAGTTGTTCAAGGGGTCCTTGCGTATCAACCGTTTTTCAAGATAACGATCCGCTACCGCTTTTATAAGCTTGATCCCCAGTAGATTTTTTGGGCCGATCCCGGGCACTTCACAAAGTGCTGACGGTGACGCTTCAAGTACGCCCTGAAATGTCTTAAACCGTGTCAGTGAAGCCTTGGCAGCATCCTTGCAGTCTTTTCGAGGAGTAGCAAGGGTTAACAGCAATTCAATGACTTCATAATCATGGAAGCCGGAAAGGCCTGAAGTAAGAAATTTTTTCCGTAGCCTTTTCCTGTGCCCCTTCCCCTTATGTTGTTTGACAGGTTCGATCTGGGGCTGCCCATCAGAAATTGTATATTTTTTCATAAACCGATCAAGTGAGTTCGCTGAGTTTATGCTGAGAAACGAAGTGCTCACAATTGGAATGTTGGAATATTGGAGTAATGGGTTTTTGTAAAAATGGGAAAGTGGACTATTGTCAAAATCTATCTTGAAAGGAATTCTAAAAAAAAACTATGACTAATAAAACTCCTTTAAAGACCAACATTCCACTATTCCATCATTCCATTATTTTTAGCCCGTGAAATTTTTTTCCTATTTCACTGGGGCCATGTCCGAGTTAAAAATATAAGTCCAAAAATACTATTATTTCCAATAAATTTTAGAATTTCCGAGATGCTTACCCTAACGTTGCAAAAGTCGGAGGACTTCAGAGCCAAGGCGCCAAGGGTAAAGCCGTAGTAAATCTACTGCGAATCCTTGGCAACGCCGGATCTGGAGTGCTCCGGCTTTCCCAAAGGGTAAACAACATGGCCTCAAATCGACCCCATCCTTTGAATTCACTAGGGGTTGGGAATCCAAATGAGAGGTAATTGCATAATTTATATAATAATATCAAATTCTTATTTCCTATTCGCCAGGTTGTTTATGCAACTTTAGGGTTTTAGTTAATATCGAGTTCGTGTTTAAGATCGCGGGTCATCAGCCTGTGCAAGGCTTCTCGGGGAGAAACATCGTCATAAAGAATATGGTATACTTCATTGGAAATCGGCATTTCAACACCAAGCCTGCGTGACAGGTTATAAACCGACTTGGCTGTTTTGACTCCTTCCGCAACCATTCGCATTTCAGACAGGATTTCTTTTAACTTCATGCCCCCCCCTATCTTTTTCCCCACGTTATGGTTTCTACTGATATTTCCGGTGCAGGTGAGCACCAGGTCCCCGATACCGGCAATCCCGGCAAACGTACGCGGATCGGCACCAAGCTTTAATCCCAGCCGACGCATCTCTGCCAGACCCCTGGTAATCAGTGCCGCCCTTGTATTTAAACCCAGCCCAAGACCATCCATGATCCCGGCGGCTATGGCAATAACATTTTTTACAGCACCTCCCAGCTCAAGACCGATGATGTCATTGTTTGTATAAACTCTGAAATACGGGGTTGCAAATAAATGCTGAATATAGCCTGCTATTTTTTGATCTTTTGATCCTACAGAAATAACGGTGGGAAATTTATTCGCTACTTCCCGTGCAAAACTCGGGCCTGAAAGGACTGCAAAAAAATTATCGGTGATTTCAGGGAGGGTCTCTTTGAGCACTCCGGACATGGTCAAATGGGTTTTGTTCTCGATGCCTTTGGAAGCCGACACAATAATGGTTCCGGTTGAAATATGTCCACGAATATTTTGAGCCGTCTCCCTCATAACATGGGACGGGACAACAATCAGTACAAGGTCTTTTTTTGATACAACTTCGGAAATATCGTTGGAAGGAAATATGTTGGCTGAAAGTGAAAAGCCGGGGAGAAAAACTTTGTTTTCCCTGTAATCTTGGATCTGCTCCTTCACTTCCTTTTCAAATACCCATAAATCGACTTTAAAACCTTTTAAACCCAAAAGATCGGCAAGCGCCGTGCCCCAACTTCCAGCACCCACAACACCGATTTTAACAGCACCAACATCTATTTGATTTTTCACTGGCGAATCACCTCAACTATAAATTATTTTCCTTTTCCGCAAGCCGAGCAACACCTGCAACTTTTTCTTCTGGGAACAGCCCGATAAGCTTTACCCCCTGGGTATTACGGCTGATCACGGAAATTTGGCTCACCGACATTCGAATCAGCTTCCCTGTATCGGCCATTAACATCAGGTCGTCGTCATCATCAACCAACAGTATGGCCACGACCTGACCGTTTCGCTTACTTGTCTTAATGGTAATGACACCCTTGCCCCCGCGCCTCTGGAGCGGATACTCATCAATCGAAGTTCTTTTCCCGTACCCGTTTTCCGTTGCCGCAAACAGCGTCTGACCATGGCTTAAAACCTCCATGCCGACAATTCGGTCCCCTTTGGCAATCCTCAACCCGTAAACGCCCCTTGAGACGCGGCCGCTCGGTCGAACGTCGGACTCGTGAAATCGTATGGATTTGCCCATGGCAGAACCCAAAAAGATATTCTGGGTCCCATCAGTTATCCGTGTTGCAATCAATTCGTCACCCGGAATCAGATTTAAGGCGATAATGCCGCCGGATCTGGGTCTGGAAAACGCCATAAGATCGGTCTTTTTGACCAACCCGCTCCGGGTTGCCATAATAATGTAATACCCCGGTTCAAATGCCGGAACATCAAGAACGGTAGTAAGTTTCTCATCCTTCCCCAGGTTAAGAAGATTAACAATTGCTTTTCCTCGGCTCATGCGGCCGGCCTGGGGAATATCGTAAACTTTACACCAGTAAACCCTTCCTAGATTTGTGAAAAACAGAAACGTATGGTGGGTGGACGCCACAAAGAGAAGTGATATAAAATCGTCATCCTTAACTCCCATGGCTGTCTTTCCTTTGCCGCCACGCTGCTGTTTTCGGTAAAGGGTAATGGGATTCCGTTTGATATAACCGCTTTTTGAAATGGTGACAACCATGTCTTCTTCAACAATCATATCCTCAATGGTTATCTCTTTTGTTGATTCAACAATCTCACTCCGCCGCTCATCCCCATACTCTTGCTGTATTTCCGTAAGCTCGTCTTTGATAATATTTTTCACAAGGCGCTCACTGCCTAAAATCTCTTTATACCAGGCAATATCCTTAAGCGTATTCTTGTATTCTTCCAGAATTTTTTCCTGCTCCAAACCGGTAAGCCGCTGCAGACGCATGTCCAGAATGGCCTGGGCCTGTATCTCCGTCAGGTCGTATGTCCGAACCAGCCCCTGTTTGGCCTCTACCGGCGATTTGGACTCGCGAATCAAAAATACGACATCATCAAGATTTTCAAGGGCGATTTTTAAGCCTTCCAGGATATGGGCCCGCTCTTCAGCCTTTCTCAGGTCATACCGGGTCCGGCGGATAATAATCTCCCTGCGATGAAGAATAAAATGCTCAAGAATCTTTTTCAAAGAAAGTTGTTGGGGCTGGTTGTTTACAATAGCAAGAAAAATGATGCCAAAGCTGTTCTCCATCTGCGTGTGCTTGTAAAGCTGATTGATGATCACCTCCGCAAACTGATCTTTTTTAAGCCCCACCGCGATCCGCATACCTTCCCGGTCCGACTCATCCCTTATGTATCGTACCCCTTCGATCTGCTTCTTCTTTATCAGGCTCGCAATTTTTTCGATAAGTTTTGCCTTGTTCACCTGATAGGGAAGCTCCGTGATAACGATTGTTTCTCGTCCTGTTCTTTTGTCTTTCTCGATCACGGCTCTCGCTCTGATCCGGATGATGCCCCGACCGGTTGTATATGCCTCATAAATTCCATTGGTCCCGTAAATAATACCGGCCGTAGGAAAGTCAGGGCCAGGGATATACCTCAAAAGATCCTGAGATGTTAGATCAGGATCATCTATGATGGCCTTTGTGGCTTCAATGACTTCAAAAAGATTGTGAGGCGGTATGTTGGTGGCCATACCAACGGCGATACCCGAAGAACCGTTGATTAAGAGGTTTGGGGCTTTGGCCGGAAGTACACAAGGCTCTGTCAAAGAATCATCATAATTCGGCACAAACTCAACGGTTTCCTTGTCCAGGTCCTCCATCATCTCATGAGCCAAACGCATCATTCTGATTTCGGTATACCTCATTGCAGCTGCAGGGTCGCCATCCACGGAACCAAAATTGCCCTGGCCGTCTATCAGGGGATACCGTAGAGAAAAATCCTGGGCCATCCGTACAATGGTATCATAAACCGCAGTATCACCATGGGGATGATATTTACCGATAACATCACCGACGATTCGGGCGGATTTTTTATACGCTTTGTTCCAATCGTTTTTCAGCTCTCGCATGGCAAATAGTATGCGTCGGTGGACGGGTTTCAGACCGTCGCGCACCTCCGGAAGTGCTCTCCCGATGATTACACTCATGGCATAATCGAGATATGACTTTTTCATCTCGCTCTCGATACTGATCTGTGCCAAATTTTCTGTATTTAACATATTAAACACCCACCTGAACCTTGAACCGTTATTATTTTTCAATCCTTACAGTCTTCAACCCTTACAGGATCAACCAATTTTTGATAACTGGTATAATAAATATCCGTTAATGTTAAAAAAGCAGTGGCAACCAGAGGGCCGTAGATAATACCCAGGATTCCGAACATCTTCAATCCCCCGATAATTGAGAAAAAAACAAGGAGCGTATGCATTTTAACCCGTTGACCCACCAGTTTTGGTTTTAACAAATATTCAATTCCACCGGAAAGGATAATGTAAAAAACAACAAAAAATATCCCTGATGCAATCCGCATTTTTAAGAATAGATATAGAGCCACGGGAATAAAGACAACGCCTATTCCTATGATGGGAAGAAACGCGAGCAGGGCCATTATAACACCCCATAAAAACGGTGAATTAAAACCAAAAAGAAAAAAAACGATGCCTCCTGCCACACCTTGAATCAGACCGCACAGTCCGTTGCCGATAAGAATAGCACCGGCCATGTCCTTAAATTTTTGAATCAGTTTTTCGTCCTGTTCCTTTGGCAGCGGAGAAAGATCGATGATAAATGCAATAAGTTTGTCCCCGTCAAATAAAAGATAATAGATAATAAGAAGCATAAAAAAGAAATATACAAAAAATTTGAATACGTTCGAGGCAATAGAACTGGCCTGCTGAAATAGAAAGAGGCCGACGAATTTTCCTACCTCTGAAATCGCTTTATTTAATTCTTCACCGGTTATTTCCATATTCAAATTAGAAAGCACAATGTTTATTCTTTCAAGAACCCTGCTGCTTTCAAGCAGCGGTTTGATTTGGTCGTTGATGGCCCCGCCTTTTCCCATAAGATACAGGTCATATGCCTCTTTTGACAAAATCCCTACAAAAAGGATGGTCGGGATAAACAGGATAAAAAATATTAAAGTGCAGGTCAGCAGCGATGCAAAAAGAGAATTCATTTTTTTGTTTAAAAATTTATAAACCGGTTTAAAAATGCCGGTCACAACCGCAGCAAGAACAATAACAGACATAAAGGGCCAAAAAAGCCGTCCAAGAAAAAAAGCTGACACCAGAAAAAGGGCCAAAAAAAACCACAAAATAATATTATGGGAAGTTCTATCCGGCATAATACTCCTGTTCAATTAAACGTCTTGGAAATTTTAAAATTTATTGAAAATACAATCTTTTTGATGGTGCTCTGTTCATGCCATCAGAATGGAAGAATGGAATGCTGGCCTCCGGCTTCTAGAGCCTACGCCTCGGAGAGAATGCTGAAATATTGGGGCCTGCCCTGTGAAATTTGCAATAGTAACAGCGAAGCGTATTGCACCGGGGTAGGTTTGGTAAATCTAACCGGGGTTAAACCTTTTTCTATTTTACCGGGGCCATTACCCCATAGTTCCATTGTTCCAATTGGGGCAAAGCCCCTGAGTACTATTGGAGATGGTGTTGTTATAATCGAGAAAGATATCGTGTAAAAGTATGGGAAGGTATTTTACTTGCTCGCAAATCCTCCAGCCACAAATAAAAGAAGGGCTTCATAAACGAAAACCGAAACATAGCTACCACATAAACCATAAACAATACCGCCGCCGATTACGGCAGGCACAGCAAAAACAACCAAGATACCCAACCTTCTGCTGATGTTCATCTGTGTTCATCTCCTTTACGTGTAAACGTTTCTCGAAACGCTTTTCACTCCAAATATATAAAGTCCAAAAATCAACTGATCGAAAATATTAGTTTTTTTCTCTTTATTGTGCGGCCAAGCCCCATAATATAGAATCTCGCAAAGAGCGTATAATTTGTAACAATAACATTCAATAAAGTAAAGGAAAAACAGACAAATCTGTTTATTTTTTGGTATGGTCATAACGGTTTGACGATAATGGTTTTTTTTTATAGCATATAAAGAATTTTATAATTAAAGGTCTTGAGAAAAAATGTGTCTGATTATATTTTTATATGATATGCACCCCCGTTACCGGTTGATACTTGCCGCTAACCGGGATGAAGATTACAACCGTCCGACAGCGTCGCTTTGTTTTTGGGATGACGACCCGGGCATTCTTGCCGGCCGTGATTTAAAGCATAACGGAATGTGGCTCGGGGTTTCCCGAACCGGACGAATTGCGGCCATCACCAATTTCAGAGAACCCGGTTTTCGGATGGCAAATGCCCCTTCCCGTGGTTTTCTGGTCGGCGATTTTCTGGTCTCAGATCAATCTCCCGAACATTATATGGAGCACGTTAAATCTATGGGGCACAAATTCAATGGGTTTAATCTTTTTGTTGGAAACAGGTCCGAGCTGTTCTATTATTCCAACAGGGGAAACAGCATTCAAAAAATAAAACCCGGCTTATACGGTGTGAGCAATCGATTTCTTGACACGCCATGGCCCAAGGTGATTAGAGGAAAGGCCGGTATTAAAAAACTAATTGATAACACTAATAAAATAGACGCAGAGGACATATTCGACGTTCTAAAAGACAGCGCTTGCCCTCCGGACAACGTGTTGCCGGATACCGGCGTCGGTCTAACCTGGGAACGCATTCTTTCCCCCTTGTTTATCACAAGCAAATTTTACGGAACCCGTTCATCTTCAATCGTTTTAATGGAACGCTCGGATAGAATTACATTTTTAGAACGGACATTTATTCCGGATGGCGCTGTATCCAGAGAGGAGAAAACCCGAAAGTTCTCCTTTGACATCATATCGAATGGAAAAGTCGACAAAAAGTCTTGACAAACGTACCCTAGCTGCTTAAAATTTCTTTATAAAAACTGTTCTTTCTCATCTTTTTATCCAAATATTTTTATGGGGGCGAAACGGCTTCGACGGGGATAAAGAAGCATCGGCTGCATGCCAAGCACCTGCCGGCTTGTAAAAATGGCGGGGACTTAAACATAATCGCAGACGATTATAACTACGCTTTAGCCGCTTAAAGGCTAACGTCCTTCCGGATTATTCCTGCGCATCCGGTAAGGACGTCGACAAGCAGGATAGCCGGTCCCGATATCCCGTTAACGGATCGGTGATATTTTTACGGGATAGCCTATCAAGCATCTTGCCTGGAGGAGACTTGAGAAGGCGAAAGCGAAATTTCAGGCTATGCATGTAGACGCCCATGCGGAATGTTCGCGGACGCGGGTTCGACTCCCGCCGCCTCCACCA
>Ga0180432_10008843_pt1 | contig 12437 bp, 17 predicted proteins | sample SS_ome_10_FD_132414 | JGI IMG/M metagenome (GOLD analysis project Ga0180432, IMG submission 132414) | Hypersaline lake sediment archaeal communities from the Salton Sea, California, USA - SS_1_MS_2 metaG | ecosystem: Environmental > Aquatic > Non-marine Saline and Alkaline > Hypersaline >...
GATTTATAAGCATCAATAACATCTTCTCTATCTGTATAAACAATAGTATCTCCATCTTCTGGATTGTGTTGAAACTTAGTAATAATTAAAGTTTCTGTAATCAAATCCATGTTTGATGAAACTCCAATACCCATTGATTTTAATGAAATACTCTCATCATATAAAGTGGGTTGTTTAATTGTTGCTACAACACCCTTTGATAATGGAAGTTCAACATTAACTACTTTTTCGAGAATATCTTGTTTTGGATATGGGTTTATATCAAAAGTCTGTGAAGCTTTTACAGTGATAGCGTAATCTTTTCTACATGACCCACATGTAACATCATAATTTCTAATGTCTTCATATGTGATATGATACAATCCATACAATAATGCATCACGATCTTTTAATGTTGTTCGTCTTAAAAAATCATCAAATGTAATAATTTTTTCTGGTTTTACAACACATGCCTCAAATAGACATTTATTTAAATGATCGTTAATTTTTGATGGTGTAAGCAAGCTCCCTTTTAGGCGCTCTTCTTCCTGAACATTTAGTGATCTTACATGGAACGATTGTCCCGTTTGAGGTGTAATAACCTCATACTCCGGATATTTAATGTTAAATCCTGTAAACATTTTTGAACTCCTTTCATTCACGTTTTATTGGTAGTCAGTTCATTAACTGGCTGCTGCAGTAATATTACCATAAGGCTCAATTGTATTGGCCTTCTGTGCAAATACTTCATCTGCCAGAGCTTGGCACTTGTCTTTTACCCAGTTTTCATGCCAGATATAATCGACGTTAAACTCGATTTCTGTATCAAGTCTACCCACTGTTTCAACGTCACTTGTAAACAAGTCTTGTGGGTCTTTTGTTGGAAATACGCCATCGTAGCACGCATAATACTCAACAGTTTTTGCATCCGGCGCTGTAGTCCAGTAATACATAATAGCTGCATATGTACTCTTTGTATAACCCGCACCTTGTGGGCCGTCAACAAGATCAGTTGTACCTGTTCGATAGTCTCTCATCATCTTGACCCAACCATGCATAATATTAAGAATTGGAACACCGTTAAACTCTAAGAATTTAACAGATACAGAGTTACCATAATCAATATTTGCAGGCACCGCCCACTTAATTCCACCAAGTCCTGTGAACTCAACTTTATTAAGAGTTCCACCAGGAGGTGTTACAGACAAACATGCACCAGCTAACAGATTCTGAATTGTTGCTGTATCCAATCCAGCATAATCAGGTAGCTTTGTTGGTATTTTGGTCATATACATAAAGTGATAACCAGTAACGTAAGGGTCAGCGACCCCACCAACAGTTCCACCAAAATTACGAGTTAATCTGTTATTAGGAACTTTTGCAAATGAGTTTTTAATTCCCATTTTTTTAATCCTCCAAATTATGACTGATTCTAGATTTTATTTCCTTAAGAACTTCCAGCCAGTTGCCATCTTTTATATGAATAGCTTTATCATCTATATAAAAATCGGCGTTTAGTTTCTCAGCAGTTACCCTGTCATAATAAATATTATTGTTGCTTAGCCAGTTTTCTACACCTTGAATTTGATCATTTAAATTCTGACCATGTTCTTTAGCATTCTCGGCTGAAGCTCTTGTAGTAAATATAACTATTTCATACCCTTTTGATTTTAACCAATCAATAACTTCCTTAGCTCCAGGAATTGGATCATCATATACAGATCCGTCCTGCCAACTTTTTGAGTATTTATGTATCGTTCTATCAAGATCAATCATTGCTCTTTGAACGAGACTTGACTTAACAACTGCCTCGTTTGGGTATGGATCTCTTAGTACTTGTTTCTTTTTCTTTTTCTTTTTAACATTTCTACTTGAACCAGGGAATGCATCATATGTAGCACCTATACCTGCCGCAGCAGAAGCACCACTCATTTCTTCCTTTCCCTGAATTTGCTCTAAGTAGTTTTCTAAGTTCATATTTTATTGACCCTATAGGATAGACACCAAGATTTATATTTTGTTCTAAAAAATATGGGATATCTCATTTTTTTTAGTTAACAAAACTATATATATAAATTATTGAAATAGACATATTGGCAAATTTTAAAAGGAGGAGGTATGGCAAAGAAGTCAAGTGGAGGAATAAGTTTTGGATCTATTGTTTTTTTAATCATTATGTACAATTTTATCTTTGACGACAATGGTGATAAAAAAGAAGTCGATATTGTTAAACAAGATACAATTGTTCAAACAGCTCCAGCGCAAGACAATCCAACGATCAAGGATTCATTAAATGAAATAAGTAAAGAATTTAAACAATTAGGGGGTGAGTTAAAAAAGGAGGTAATCATTATAAGTGAGGATCTTAAAAAAGAGTTTAAAGCAACCGAACCCAAAGAAGACCCTCCAGAGAAAGAAGAAGAAATAATGATTGCAACACCGGAAAAGGAGGAAGAAAATCTTAAGTCTCTAGATACACCAAAAACAGAAACCATGAAAAAATTGTAAAGGAGTTACTTTGAAACCCAAGAAAAAAGTTGTTTTAAAATTCGATAAACGGTTTGTAAATGACGATTATGAGTTACTATTCAATTCATCAACCGGATTGGAATTACTTCAAGGTGTGAATGGAAAGGATGATCCATTTTCATTATGTCTCCCCTCATTGCTTGATATTGGGGTGATGGGAACATGCAAGAACAGGTGTCAATTCTGTTATCAAGGACATGAGCAACGTCCCAACATGAAGCTCTCAGACTTCATGAGCATCATTGATGTAGTTCATCAACATACAAACCAAGTTGCTTTGGGAGGCCATGGGGATCCAAACAAACACCCTCAGTTTGCGGAAATGGTAGAATATTGTCGTAAACACAATGTTACACCAAACTATACAACAAGTGGAATTGAACTTGCAGATGATGAAATTGAAATATCTAAAATGTGTGGAGCAGTTGCAGTTTCGGATTATGAAAAAAACTTCACATATGATGCCCTGAAACGATTCATGGATGCAGGTATTAAAACAAACATCCATCAAATTTTTGATGCCAAGACGTTTCACAAATGTACATCGTTGATTAATGGTATTGATTATTGGTCAGGTCGTGTTGACATTGATAGGTTAAATGCTGTCATATTTCTTTTATTTAAACCGCAGGGAAGTGGTAAGAAAATGCGTTTCTTAATACCAACAGAAACACAGCTGGAAATAATGTCAGACAGAATACTGAGCCCAAAATGTAAATTCAAAGTTGGGATGGATAGCTGTTTGGCAAATCATGTTTTAAAATATCAAACCCCGAGCAAGCTTCAAGCTATGTCGATTGACACTTGTGAAGCCGCCAGAATGTCAGGATATATAACACCTGATATGAAGTTCAAACCGTGTAGTTTTGCAGAATGTAGTACAGAAGTGAATTTAAATGGGAATCTTTCAGAGATATGGAATGAATCCGAACCGTTTAAATTCTTTCGTGATGTTCTGCAACAAAAATCCAATACCTGTCCGATAGGATTCTGACAGGCAAAAGAGGTAGAAAATGAGGCTAAAAGTAGACTTTGTAACAAATTCAAGTTCATCATCATTTGTAGTTATGGGTAGCAACATAGACTTGCGTGAAATCACCGACGAAGCATGGGGAGCTCTTGCAGCAAAAGTGAACGATGAAAACATCACCCCAGCCGAACTCGAAGAAGATATCCAAGAATATATTGGCGACATGGTCGACGGAACAGATTTAGAATACTCATTTGGATATGATTACTATAGTGGCGATCTTCAGGTTGGAATTTGTTACACTAAAATGAGAGATGATGAAACACTTGATGAATTTAAAGGTAGAGTTAAAATACAAATCAAAAATGCGTTCGGCATTTTAACTGAGGTTGATCACATTGAAGATTGCTGGATGGATGGCTAATGAAAATTAAAGCAGACTTTATAACAAACTCAAGCTCATCATCGTTTATTATTGCATTTCCAAAAAAGGTCAGGGGATTACAACAAGTAGCCAATGTTATCCCAAGTAAATATGCAGAAACTGTATATAATGATGCAATAAATCAAAAACCTCGTCGAGCATCAAGTCCTAAAATTCGTTCTATAATTGCAGAAGAAATAACTCATGGATATATTGATGATCCCCGTTTTAAGGAGAGTTGGGATGAAGAAAGAAAATATGCAATTAGAGAGGGAGTTGAAGATCAAGATCTTAATGATAATCCTCTATGGCGTTCGCTATTTTGGGATGAACGTCGTTTAAAAGAAACTGCTTTTGCAAATACACTTGCAGAAGAGTTTTTAGAAAAGGTGGCTGATGATGCATATATTTACATTTTCAACTATGGCGACGAAGATGGTGAATATTTTTCGGAAATGGAGCACGGGAATATCTTCCGCAATCTTGACGGTTTCCGCATTAATAAACACTAGACACGTTTCTAAGACTAGAACTAATTACCATGGAGTACCATTAAACCAAGCTGCGAAGGAGCGATTTATGAGAGAACATCGTGGTGAACCCGATAGGTATGACCGGGATGAACAAGAATTGGGCATGCGAAATGAAACAGTCAAGAATTATGTAACCCTTGAGTTTGTTGCAATTCCCCCAGACTTTGATATTATGAATTATCTGAGTCTAAGGGAACAGGCGGGTGTATTCAAACAAAAGAATGTCAATCTAAAACACCTTGAAGTGATAGCAGAAGGTGTTAAAGCATCGCCCGTATTTGCAATGCTTAATAACATACGAATTAACCCAACTACATGTTTGTATTTCTTGAAAGTCATTCATGAGCTGGATCTCGTATTGAAAACTCTATATAATCCTATGAGAAGTCAAATAGATCATTATCTTAAAGCGATGGATGAACGTGGGGGAAATGTTTACATCAGAGGGCAGATGGCAGAGACGGTGAACTTTGTAATTATCAATATGTTCCCCATGATGAATGACGATGTTATAAATGAGTCAATGAGTATCGCACAAAAGCTTCAGGAGTATCAGGTAGAAGTTGATGAAAAAATCGAAGCAATGGAAAACATTTAACAGAAAGGAAGATTCATGAAACAAAATGGTATTTTAATAATGGTATTGTCGGCAATTTTGATCTTGCTGTTTTCGATTAGCCTTGTTCAGGCAGGACCAACAGCAGTTCAAATTGACAGGTTTGAGGCCATAGACAAACTCGGTCCAAATGATTATGACCTTGAAACTTTGAGGATTGATGATCCTGAAAATCCGTTCGTCAGTATTTATATAACCCATATCATCGGTACAGGATTTCAGTTTTCTGATCCAAGTAATACATCAATTGCCTGCAGATTGACTGGAAAAATTCCTGTTGATAAAGATGGAAAACAAATTATCAACAAGAAAACGAATCATGACATTGCTCATTTCAGTAAATCAATTGGGACTAAAGTCATGAGAATTTCACGAGCATACGACTCTGGTAAGAATGTTTTGATTTACAATGTTTACACAACCAAGTTATTTGATGGTTCCCTGAAACATTCACTATCAGTTGTTCCTCTTGGAACACCCCTTGCCCCATAAAACCCCGCCGACGCAAAAAAGACCCTGAGAGGATTACTCCTTCCAGGGTCTTTTTTTTGCTTCTAATTATTGAATAAAGAAGTTTAGTTCAATTTGTTCAACAACTCTTGTAGGTTGTAGAATAATATTAACATGGAATTTCTTTGTTTTCTTTTCGTAGTCTGTTGCGCCAACATCTACTGAGTAACTGTCCAACCCTCTTTTGTTTTTGATAACTTCAAGGAAATCAACAATTGAAGATGAAACCTGTGTCCATGTAATCTGATCATTTTGCTCAAAAATGAAGAAGCGACAGAACTGCTCAATCGCTCTCTTACAATAAAGAACAAGTCTTACGATGTTCAGATCTTGTAGAGCACTTGGTTTCGCTTGTGATGTTAATTGTCCCCATACAACATAACCCGCTGAAAACTTAACAATCGGATTTAGTTGTTTCAAGTACATTTGATCACGTTGACCCAATCTTGGATTATACCTCAATTCCTTAATTGTATCAATTGCACCTCTATTGAATCCAGCAGCTGCAAACCATAGTTCTGCTACATTGTCATTTCTTGGAATCAAGTATGACATATGATAAACAGGTGAGAACCAAATATCTTCGCCGGTAAAAGCATCAGATACTTTGTTATAACATTCATATAGAGCAACATAAAAGTTATTGAAAACATTTACATTGTTTCTTGCTGCAAGAGCAAGATTGACAGATGCATTATCACCATTATCAAGAATACCAACACAATCACGTCTTGTTTGACATAATGTGCTAATTGCAGTCTTAACATCAGCTGGATATCCTGCATCATATACTAATGTGAAATAAATGTTTTCTGTATCAAGAATTTGGTCATCAATCAATCCTGAATAACCTTGTTCAAGAAGAGTTTCTGCTTCACTGGTATTTAAACTTCCATCTGCATTAACCAAATTGCCTTCAGACCCTTTTCTCAATGGTGTAGGTTCGGCTGATGTAAATGCAGAAGCTACATTTGCCAAAGAAGCTTTAATTTGATATGACACAGCAGAATTTACATCAAAGTCTCCAATAGCTCCACCCCAACCTTGAGTTCCACCTGTAAGGCTTCTATCTGGAAATACATTAATTGCATCACCATCAAATCCACCTGATGCTCCTAACCAACCCCAAATAGTATTACCTTTACCATCCTTTACAACAATAGCATATTCGGCATTGCCAGTTTCAGGATTAGTTTCCCATTGATCAAACTCTTGTTTGTTATCTGTAATTGTAGCTGAACCAGGCGTCAAATCAACAGTAACTGTACCAATGTCTTTGTCGTAAACTTTTGCAACTAGATCATAACCTGATGTATATTCACCATCAGCTGTTTCCATATAGAATCTCAGCATTGACGAATATGTTTCAAGGATACTTCCTATGAAGATTGAATCTCCAGCACTGTCTACTGCAAATGGATCGAATGATACATCAAATGACTCAATGATAACATCCTCGCCATCTGATTGTTTTTCATAGATGTCTAATACATAAACACCATAAACTGTTGGATTAGAATACTCTGTAAATCTAACAGCAATGTTATTATACCAGTCACCTCTACCAATTGGAACCAAAAATCCCAAAGGCTTTGTGTCACCAGAATCTTCTAAATTTGTAATGATTTCAGCTTCTGAGTTTAAACCATCAACTTGAGTAATTGTAATACTCGCAGTTGCATCAGCTGCTGCCAATCTAGAATCAATTCGTAAATTTGAATATGCAGCATCATCAGGTAAACATCTCATCCAATATAACGAACCTGATTCACCTAAATGATTGTAAGCTACATATGGACCTTGTCCGTAATTTTTTGTGTAGTCAGTAATTTTTGGTTCGCCCCATTCACTGATTAAATCAGCTCTTGAACCAACGAAAATAACTTCGTTGTCTCGACCCTTTCTTGAAAAACCACACAAGAATCCAATTGTAGATGGGACTGCCTGTACAAATGTTGACAGGTCGATAATTTTTGTAAATACACCCGGAGATACATTAGCCATGATCTCTTTCCTCCGCTTAATATAAATTTCTCTAATATGTTATTGTATCTCTAATACAAGTTTCCTTTCTCTCCGGTCTAAACTATAAAATCCTTTTAATGTTCAATCCTTTTTAAACGTATAAGTACCATACAAAGATCAAACGTCTTTCCGCTGTTTTGATCAATGATGGGTATGTAACTCTTGCAAACAAACTGAATTGCCCATTATAACCACCCGTAGAACTTGCGGCTGAAAACAACCCTGCTTCACTCAACTGTTGTCCGTTTGCATCATTGGCACCAATTGTAGTTGTAATTTTAATCACTAAATATCTATCATCATTTAATATGTCTGTTTGAAATTCAATTTGATTTGTTGGTTCTTGGTCAAAGATTTTCTTATAAAATCCTGTTGATGGATATAATTCTGTACTATTGGGTATAGGATCTCCAGCATTGTGAAAATCTGCATAAAGAGCCGATGTGGTATCAGAAATCATCACAGGTGAATATAATGCTTCATCACTATTAATGGGTGGAGTTGGATCTAACGGATCAGCGGGGCGTACACCCCCATCACCAACACCAAACCATTGTACCCATTCATCCTTCGTTGGAGTAACAAATGGATTATCAACATTAACCAATCTCTGAGCCAGCATCTCTCTGCCAAAATAAACAACCAAATTGCTTTTATGTACCAGTTTTTCTTTACCGTCTTCACGTTGTTCATAGATATGTACTTCACCTTGTGGTCTTCTATCAACCGGCTTATTTACATTAACTTGATCAACTAGACAGTTGTCGCCATACGATTCTCGTATGAGAATTTTTGTGTCTTTGACCTTTTCCATAATCAGTTTCCTTCTCTCTAATGAAGTGAGGTTTTACTTTATATTTTGTTCTGAATTTGTTGCATGTTTAGTTGCCGACGAAAAATAAAGGGCACAATCAAGTAAAGCTACATCTGTTTAAATGATTGTACCCTTTAGCTATATTACTCTAAATAAGTTCCACAATTTGAACAATATTTAAATGATGATTTAAATACTTTACCACAACTTGAACAAGTCAATTTAGATTGTACAGTCAATGGATCTTGAATAGGAGTATTTGATGTAGAATCAAATCCTTTCATTCTGATTATAATAACTTCAGATTGTTCAAGTACTCCAATAGAACCATATCTAAATTGCTGATTTATTTCACTTCCCTTAACTGTAATTCCTTCATCACTCAAAGGAGTTCCCAGTGATTCTGTCCCTAATGAATCCATTGTTACATTTGACTCAACTGTGGCGCTCATTCCCCTAACTCCAGATGGTACTTGTCCACTTGTATTATTTGAGGAATAAAATGTCCCAACTGATTGCCCTGTAAATCCTCCATAATTCCAATGAAACGGATCATTGTAGTGGTGATGATGTTCCTCATGAATTATAGTTTTCTTTACCATTGGTTTTGGAATTTCATATGCAAACTCAACACGAATAATTCCATCATCAATTTTATCTCCACGATGGTCTTGTATTTCTTCAGTCTTTTTGATAAATTTAAATCTGTTTGTTGCTGTTGTTCCTCTTAAAAATCCTTCAAGTTCTGTACTTGAATTTGGATTGAGGATCAACGAACTGTAATCAAGAACATCTTGTCCATCAACATGAATTTTAACAGAGGCTCTTTTTGAACTTAAATTTTTTAGATAAATTGAATATTCTGAACCAAATGGTAGGTGAACAAAATCGTCTCTCATTCTTAAGATTTTGCCTTTACACTTTACTTCTACGACGAACGCATCTTTGTATGTCATGGTCTTTCTCCTTTTACAGGTCATGGGCTAAGACCTCAAGTTTTATTTTGTTTAAAGCCCATTGGTGAAATTCACCCTTTTATATTTGTTCTTACTATATATATAAATTAGTGATAGGAAAGCAACCGATTATTTTACTTAGAGAAGGGAGATTGTTATGAAGGCAAAAGTCATTGTAGGTCTAATTTATCTTTTGGGGATTGTTGTAATTTTAGCATGTTGTATAACCTCAGCAAAAGCAGCAGATTGGAGATTGTTCACCGAGGCCGGTGGTATGAATGTAAATGAGAATAGTATCAGTGAAGGGCATAAATCATATCATCAGTTCGGTATTGAAGCATCATCGGAGAACATACGAGCACGCTGGGCAGCACAAATTGACGGATTCTTCCGTGGTGAACCTGCAGATGAAGATCCTGAAATACCACAGTCTGGGTTGGGAGCTCAGATAGAGTATGGGTTCAAAGTAAAAGACTGGGCAATACCTTATCTTGGTGTTCGATACGATCACATATCTCGAGATATTGCATACAAATACAGCAACCCATCGGATCCTGAATATGATGCTGGGTATGCTGCTCAAGCAGAAGACGAACACGACATGGTTTCTGCTCGTGGTGGATTTCACTTTCGTTATAAATGGATGTGGGCCGATCTTGGAACAATAATTCCATTTTACACAAGTACAAAGTCAGGAAATTTTGGACCTGATGTTGGCATAGGTGTAAACCTCGGTAACTGGGATATTGGATATCGGTTTAAAGAATACAGAATGACAGACAATCATTTCAGCGGCGACGTTGCCCTGTCTTTCTACTTCTCCGGCATTCAACTGGGTTATAAATTTTAATTATTTAACTATAAGGAGAAATTATGAAACCTGTCATTTATCAACGACATGGAAAACATTACATGAAAATTGGCAGAACTGAAGTCATCGAAGAAGGTGCAATGCAATCATGGTGTCATGGAGAGCTTCAACCAATCATGAATACTGATGGTGAAACAATTGGGAGTACGCCAGAAGATTTTTCTGATGAACGAGACTTTTACAACCCCATTGACATCATTAAAATTCCTTCCATACCAGATCCAGGAAGTCAAGAATATGAAGACATGATTGACTTTATGAGAAAAGACTTGGAGTCAGGTATGGCATATAGTAAAATCATCGACCAGGCCAGAAAGAACATTGAAGCGGATGGGCGTGATTTCGATGAAGAATTTAAAAAATGGAAGGAGTCTAAAAATGGATGAACCTATTTATGGAGACAAAAAGGACCCCAATTGGTTTGACACCGAATGGGGCAACACTGTAATGGGGCTGACATGTGGTGGTTTGATGATTGCATGTCTTCTTCGTATTGGTTATCTGTGCTGTAGAATCGCAGGAGGTTAATTATGAGTCATAAACAAAAAGGATGGTTATTAACCATTCTTATCATTCTTGTAACACTCCTTACTGCATGGGGAAGTTTAAGTCATGCAGAAGCGGGTGATTGGGATGGTTGGGAATTTCGTTTCTTCGGAATCAACTACAAAGATTTTGAAGGACGGGATTGGAAACCTATGGTTGTTGGATGTGTGGCATCCCTTGTTACACATGAGCTTGGTCATTACGTTGTTGGAGAATTAACAGGAGGTGATGTAACATTTAGTAATATGGTAGTTCATGTTAAATGGGATGAATCTCTTTCTGATGACCAAAATGCATTATTTTCAGCGGCTGGATTCATAAGCCAGAGTCTGGTTGGTATAACTTTAACAGCAATTCCAAAAACACGCAATTCAGATTTTACTGTTGGTTTTAATGGGTATTCAACAATTACCGGATTTTCATATGCAATTACAGGGGGTACTCGACAGGAAGAAGTTTCAGATGTAAAACGAATGGAGGAATACGGGTGGCCAGGAACTGAAATCGCTTTAACTGCCGGAGTACTCAATGCCGGGTTAACCTATATCAGTCTTGACAAATATAAGGAGGAATGAATGAATCATCCGAAGTGCAGTAAGTGTGGCATCGAAATGCTTTTAATTGAGAGTATTAACAACGGTCAAGCTTTTATCTACGCATGTCTTGATTGTGATATACCTCAAGAACCTAACATTTACATCTATCAAAATCATTGTTGGAATTGTGGTTTTGGTATCGACAGTCGATTTTCTGCACCGTCACCGATGCCCGATATGGGGTATGTATGTGGACATTGTGGGAAAGACCTATTCGAGTGGAAACTTCGTCGTGGTCTTATCATGACAACACAAATATATGGAGGACAACATGCTATACTGTGATCACTGTGCAACAAAGCACGGATATGACGTGGACACCCCGAAGATTAAAAAGGGTGAATGTGAACTATGTCGACGTCGTTTGGGAGCCATGAATTTCATGACAGATGAGGACGTTGAAGTTCTTGTCAATGGCATCGTACCTGAAATATACGATGTGGCTGGATTTAAAGTTTCTCAGGTCAGAGGATTTCCGGTAGGAACCAAAGTTGATGAAATCGAACCAGCGATGGTCACACATAAAATGATCGGAAAAAATTGTGTGGCATTCTTCGATCCTGGAAAGATCATTATCGCCAATCCGGAAAATGGTAAACGACTCGAAATAACATTTTAGCAATTTGGGGTACCGACTGTGGGGATTTCGAATCCGGATCAGATTCGTGCCCATATTAAGCAGTTGGTGATTGATCCACCCTAAGAAAAGGTGGGGGCGAAAGCCCCCATTCTTTTTTTTTTGCTTAGATTTTATAAATCTTTTCCGTAATATTTACCATTGTACATAAATGATCCATCAATGATAATTATTGTATATAGATTGAAGTAGCCTGTTGCTGGAAGATGTTCTACAATACCAAAACCGTTGATCCAAAAATTGGGAGCATTTTTGTGATAATCTGGTTTGATATTACATAGGCATGGAAGTGATGTAGCTGTATGATATCCTTTTTTATCAATAGGTGAAACCTTTGCATACATCTGAGGATTATGTACATGTGCATACGCCACATTTCCTTCAAATGCTTCTAATGTTTTCGCGGCATGATATTTATTCCAATAGAAACC